>Ga0194133_10008728_pt1 | contig 11768 bp, 11 predicted proteins | sample TA2KigOf40mmetaG_FD_155448 | JGI IMG/M metagenome (GOLD analysis project Ga0194133, IMG submission 155448) | Freshwater microbial communities from Lake Tanganyika, Tanzania - TA2015055 Kigoma Offshore 40m | ecosystem: Environmental > Aquatic > Freshwater > Lake | place: Tanzania: Lake...
ACAACGACGTGTCTCGTGTGAAATCATACGAACATGTTTGTTCTTGTTTTGTGGATTGTTCAACTTTTTCGGTTGTTTCTTCTATGGTTTGTTTTTTTTCTTCTGCTTTTTTTATTTGTTCTTCAGGAAACAATGCATCCAAAAACAAATAAATCAATGCATTGGGTTCTTTCATTTTGTTGAAATAAATGGAGTGTGGTTTTTCTTTTGTTATGATTGGGTTTTGTGTGAGAACACAAATTGTTTGTTACCCATAACAAAAAAAGATATGTTTATGTTTGTTTTTTTTGATCATGTTTCTTTTTTAGTAAAAACGACCCGTATGACGAATAATCCAATTAATACCGTAGTTGAAAGGACGGGTTTCTTTAGGATCATACCGAACGGTTTTACCTGCACTGTTATTACCTGCACCGTTTGTACCATCATTCGCCCCTTCGTTTGTGGTTGTGATGCCCGTGACAACACTACTTGTTTGAATATTAGAAGTAAAATGCGTATTTTGATTCGATACAAGAGCTCCTCCAAACTGGTCATCCGTTGAATCATTATAAAATGGTATTGTATGATTATGGCCCGGATCGGTAATTGTGTGTGAGTGTGTTTGCATCGCATGTTCCTGAGGCGTATTTCCAATATCATTTCCCGAATAATCCGTATACGTACCATGGAAGCCCGCACCACGCAAAAAGGCACCGCGATAATCCGGGATGTTGAACGTAAGAACACCATCACCCGCACCATAAGTGTCACCAATGGCGGCAAACAAATCGGGATAATACTGGCGACTCACCGCACGACCATCGCAAATGAACCAACCGATGGGATCGGAGAGCAAGGCACACGCCACGACGGAACCCACGGGAATTTCGGGAATGAAATCGGCGATGCCAATGCCGGGGATGGGTTTGAATTCATCCACCAATTTATTGTTGAAATAATTGGTTTTGTTTTGAGAGGCAGTTTTCTTGTTGCGAGTGACGGAGGACATGGTTGTTTGAAAACAAAAATGAGAAAAAACAAAAAAAAAAGAGAAAAAACCGAAAGAAAAATGACAAAAAAAAATAAAATATATATTCTCTCTGGTTTACAAAAAAATATATATTTTCTGTTTCAATGGTTCAACGAGGACAAATACAAATATTGATTGAGGTCGCCTAAAATTTCATCACGAATGTTCATCAAATCGGAATGCGAGGCAAAACAAGTCTCCATTTTGGACAAATACGTGCGAAACCAAAAGATTTTGTTGCGAAATCCGCGATCCGAGGGTTCCGTCAATTGCATGGCGGTTTGCAGCCGAGGAAATCGTTCGTCGTTTTCATCTAAACCCAACAAAACTTCCATGAATTTGTCCATGTTCTCTCCGAGACGGCCATACAATTCGTCGGTGGCTTTGTGTTGGGCATACGATCGCGTGGACCAATGATACATTTTGATGATGTTGGACATTTCTATAAACGTTGACACCACGTCATTTTTGCATTGGTTTGCATTAGGACTCGCAAAACGAACTGTTTTTTTTATGTTGTTGTTGTTGTTGTGGGATCGCAAAGTTTTTTGTCTTTGTATTCGACGACGAAGACGACTATGTTTGTATCTTTGCTTTTCTGTGTGTTTTTTTGACATGATGTTTTTCTTTTCTTTTCTTTTGTTTTTCTTTTCTTTCCTTTCCTTTTGTTTTTCCTTTTAATCAACCGTTACTAAAAAATATGGTTTTCATTATGGAGAGAAAAAGAAATCACTCGAGTTCTAGAACCTCGTGTTCTAGAACAAAAACGAACAACTAACATACAAAAAAGAGTGAGAGAGAAGAAAAAAAAACATCTTAGAAAGTAATGCCTGCATCATTATTTTATTTTATTTTCCTTTATTGGTTTAATTTTCCAAAGCATGTGCAATAGTGTACGCGATCGTGAGCTGTTTGGAACGGCTGCCATCAAATACAATGTACGTTTTGCTGCCGCAAATACACAAGAACATCGAGAAGCCAAAGAGAATGTCCAACGAAAACGCAATTGGTCCGATCGCCGGATTATATTATCGACCCGGCAACGAGCTCTCGGGATTTTGATGCATTATTTATTGCGGTATACGCGAGCCACGGAAGCGCGGAGAAAAAAGAGGGCTGAAAAATTCATCTCCATTTGACTTTTTTTGTTTGTTTTTGTTTTTGTTTTTGTTTTTCCATTATAAATTTAAATGAAATTCATTTTATTATTCATTTTTTTTTAATCTTTATTCACCTGCTCGTTGCACTCGCAGGTTCCTTACAAACCAAACACAAATGAGTCAAACCACTCGTTGCTATGCCACAAGATCATCGACGATCCTGCAGTTTTCACGCGTGGCGGATGCCACCATCGAAGAATACATTGCGTCTCTTCCCGACGATGTAACACAATTACAAATTCAATATGAAAACATTCCTGTGTTTCCTTCGTTGGCGCGTTTTCCTTTCTTGCAGTCATTCTTGTTGATATCATGCCAGACAGAAACCTTGCCTTCGGATTTGGGACAAAATACAGAATTGCAGACACTCAATGTAAGTAGAAATCGTCTGACAACGATGCCCGATTTGCGGACATTATTCCGGCTAACCAAAGTGTCCATGCATAACAATGCCATCCGCGATGTCTCTTTTCTTCCCAACAATCTATGTCATTTGGATGCTGCGTACAATTTGATTGACGATTTGCAGCCTCTCGCGAACTTTGTGAATTTAAGACATGTAAATGTCCACCATAATCGGATTGTCCGGGCGCCCCCTTTTACCATTCGATTTATGAATTTATCGGAGAATCCATTGCATGTCTTCAGCGGCCTTGGTGGGCATGTCTTCAGCGGCTCCTCGAAAGGATTCGATCTTTGGATAACAAATACACCCATTCATGCAATTATGAAAGAAATCAATTGGCGAATATTGGGTCAACCCGATCAAAATTTTTCTGCGCGATTGCATTCGTCCATTATGGCGGGACGTTTGATTTTATATCAAAGATGGAATGAAAAAGAATATGCATCGTCCCTTTTTGCGTGTTGGATGGAATTCGTCGACAGATTGTATCGTTTTCGTTGGATGTTTCATGTGGGCAAATGTCGTCGTCGTTTGCGTCAATTTGCGTTTGGCGTCATTCAACGATTTGCCGAACGCAAATATCATCCCTCCGAGTTGCAAAAACTCATGGACGGGTGTGCTTGGGAGAAGGATCCCCATGCCTCTCTCATGGAGGCCGTGGAGAGATGGTAAGTCCTCGACCCATAAGGGAGAGGCATCCTTTGGTGAAGACTCGTTCTGCTTCGCTTGTCGAAGCGGGAGAGGCATCCTTTGGTGAAGACTCGTTCTGCTTCGCTTGTCGAAGAGGAGAGACAACCTTCGGTGAAGACTCGTTCTGCTTCGCTTGTCGAAGATGAGAGGCAACCTTCGGTGAAGACTCGTTCTGCTTCGTTTGTCGAAGAGGAGAGACATCCTTTGGTAAATAACGTTTTTTTGTTGCTTTTCTTTGTTGCTTTTCTTTGTTTATTCATTTTTTAATCTTTATCCTCCTGCTCGTTTTACTCGCAGGTTCACCACCAATTTTTCTTACGAAAAATTGCTTTAAAGATAAACTTTATAAACCTGAACTGATACACCAGTGTATCAGTCCAGGTGAATAGAGGTTAAATACATCATTTTGTTCAAAAAGACAAAAAGACAAATACAAATACAAATACAAAAACAAAAATGACAAGAAAATGTCGCTGTCATAATAATGCTCATCTGCAATTAGGAGGAGACAATGCGATCTCCATCGAAGCATTTCTTGCATCTCTTCCTGATGACATCCAAACCATACAAATCGAACACGAAGATATTCCCGTTTTTCCTTCTTTGGCGCGATTCTCTTTGATGACAAATTTTCGATTGATTGGGTGTAAGACAGAAACCCTGCCTGCGGATTTGGGCCAAAACACGAATTTGTGTTTTGTGGACGTATCCAACAATCGGTTGGCAAACATGCCCGATTTACGCACATTAACCAATTTAATATTCTTGAATGTAGGTTACAATTTCCTGACAAATTTGTCGTGGATGCCCACACAAAGTATTGTTTATTTGGATGTAGGGAGGAATCAAATACGCGATATGACGCCCTTGTCCGCCTTGACCGTCGTGCGCTATTTGAATTTACAACACAATCGGATTGAAACGATGCCCGTGGTGAACTCCAATCATATCCAAACCATCGATTTGACGGGAAATCCTTTGTGCCCCAAACTTAGACCTGTGGCGGGAGAAAATGGGTTGATCCCATTCCATCATCCTGGAAATTATATTGTTGGTTGGGATTTGATTTTGACGCAAACACCCATTCACCACATGATTCGAGACACGAATTTAAAATTTCTCACACATTCGGGGGATCTGACAACAACATTCTATAATAGCATTCGTTCTTCGATTTACTATGGACAATTGATTATTCTCCAGGAAAATCAAACGGAATTCCATGCATTTTACATGAAATTGTTGAATCGATTGTATTCGTTTCGTCGAACCTTTTATTTGGGGAAATGTCGACGACGATTGCGTCATTGGTTATTTACCCGCGTATTGGAACCGTTGATGGAACGCAAATATCATCCCGACAAATTGGCGCATTACATCGATCATCATCCCGAAATATTAGATCCTATGGAAATTGCGGAGGCGGCGTTTTGATCTTTTTTTTTTGTGTTGTTTTATTTTGTACTTTAAATACCATCATTCTTCTTCGTTTGGTTCCGCCATTTCGTTTGTTTTTCTTTTGAGGATGGCTACTACTACTACTACTACTATTATTGCTATCACTTGTCAAACTGGATAATAAATTAAATCTTTGACTTTTTTTGGGAGGTGCTGCTGCTGCCCGCTTCGCGGGCAGCAAAGAAGTGTCTTTTTTGGCACCTTCTGCATCAGCGAAGTGGAACGAGGACTTGGCAACGATGAAACGTTTTTCGGGATTTTTATTGAAAAAGTCACAAGAATACTTGGTCGCATTCATATAATTTGCAAAATTTGTATTTTGAAAAGCAATAATATACATTTGTGTTAATGCCTTTTTTTTTTCTTGACTTGTAAATGAGTCGGGATCAATTTCCGATTCCCTTTTGCCTTCCAACTTGGCGTTTTCCCTTCGTAATTGTTCGACTGCGGCATCACGCATGCCATTTAACACCTCGGGGTATTCGAATCCGTTGATCAAATTAAGAATCATGATACCCAAACTATAATAATCGCTTTGAGGACACATTAAATATTGAAAGCGTGTTCCGGGTTTTTTGGGGTTTTCTTTTATCACAGGGTAATCATCCATATAATATGCGGTGCCTTTGCGTGTTGAACACGGTTGCCCTTGGTAATCAAATTTCGTCAAAAATCCCATATCAATGTATTTGATGCGGACATTGTTGGGATCGCTGACATTGCAAAACACATTTTCTTCTTTGATATCCAAATGAACATATTGCAAACCATGCAAAAAAAGCAACCCTTCACACAATTGATTGATGATATGAACCACTTCGTTTCGGTCCGGATCGTTTTCATAATGTAACGGTTCCAATCCATCCAATTCTGCCATGATTTGACGATTGTCAATATATTTCGTCATCGACATCCACGGACGATCCAACAATTGCAATATGAAAAAGCGATGTGTTTTGGTTTCATTGTCGCCGTAATCATGCATACACATCAAATATGGTTCGCATTGGGCACGAATTGCCATCAAATTATCCAGTTCGTTCTCCGATGCCGCATTCAACGCAGATATTTTCATGGCATATGTCGAACATTCTTCTTTTTCTGCCTTTATCTTCTTGTTTTTCTTTTTCTTTTTGTTCTTATTCGTATTATTGTTACAGGAAAATACTTTGCCGAAGGATCCCTCGCCCAGCTTTGTAATAAGTGTGTAAATTCGTGTTTCATCCGGATACATTTTGCTTTGGATTTCGATGGAATCTCCGGGTTGGAGCATCGAAGGTGGTGCATGTGCAGGTTTCGCCGTAATGGATTCCGTAGGCGCATCCAATGATGATGATAGTGATGGTGATGGTGATGGTGATGGTGATGCCAATAAATCCGCCAACAATGAAGGGGCAATCAATGGATAACTCATTTTTTACTTGTTTATTTTTTTTTTTGAGTGACAACAAACAAATATGTGTCTAATTAAAACAAAAACAAAAACAAAAACAAAAACAAATTTTCTTTTTCTTAGTTACAGATAGATTACATAAACATATATATATACATAAATTTTTTATGTGGACTCTATTGGCCAAAATGGTCGCCATATTGGCGCCTTTGTTGAATAGTTTCCAATTTGCCCCCCAAGCCATGCACGTATGGAAACGCGGTCATGCTAAGGGGGTATTTACTAAAACCATTTATTTGGCATTGGTGGTCCAATTGTTGTGGATAACTCATGCCGTTTTCATTGAAGATATTGCTTTGTTGGTCGCCGGAGGAGTCAATGCTGCGTTCACTTTATTCATATTGTCTTATATGTGATGATAATGTGAACTCCGTTTTTCTTCATTCCTTTTGTTTTCTCTTTTCTTGTTTTCCTTTTTCTTATTCTGTTTTTTTTGTGTCACAGATTGTTGTTTCAATCAATTAAAAATGGACGACACTTTTTTGACAAACACAAACACAAACACAAACACAAATGACGTCATCTTATTGCATGGCGATATGATGGAACAATTGCCTACCGTAGAGGCACATTCCGTGGATTTAGTCTTGTTGGATTTGCCCTATGGTCAAACACAAGCCGTCTGGGATGCCCGCATCGATTTGGCCCAATTGTGGCAACACTTGAAACGCATCGGCAAACCCACCACGGCATACATTTTCTTTTGCACCACCAAATTCGGTTTCGAATTGATCAAAGCCAACGAAAAATGGTACCGGTATGACATTGTCTGGCAAAAAAATCGCCCGAGTGGCTTCTTGAATGCCAAAAAAATGCCCATGCGATCCCACGAAATGATCTACGTTTTCTATCAACGGTTGCCCGTGTACAACATCGCCGACAACCACCGGTATGAACCCCACGTCTTGCCCAGTCACTCCGACGTCACCTTGTATGGATTGGATCGACAAACCCGCGTCAAAAATTATCAATACACGCCGACGTTGCCCGGATCGGTGCTACAAATAGACGTGGTGCCCCGACAAAATATGCGACATCCCACCGAAAAACCCATCGATTTGTATAGTTGGTTGATTCGGTATTATACCCGACGGGGAGACGTGGTCTTGGATGTGTGTTTTGGGAGTGCCAATTCCGCGGTCGCCGCCCATCGCTTGCAACGTCGGTACATCGGCATCGAAAAGGATGACGTCTTTTTCCACAATGCCCGGGGGTACATGACGACGTCCGTACCTGTCCCCGTCACCACCACCACCACCACCACCACCACCACCACCACAACAGAAGGACAATACGTTGTTGCTATTGCAGAAGCCGAAGAAGAATTAGAAGAAGAATTAGAAGAAATTGAAATTGAATTATGATTGTAAAAAATTACACCAAAACAAAAATAACACATCACACAATCTTCACCAAAACAAGAGGAACCAATTTATATTTTGTTGTTGTTCTCGTTCTCGTTCTCGTTTTCGTTTTCGTTGTTTTGTTGGAATGTTTATTATATACATCGTCGTGGTGACCGTTTTGTTGATGACGTTCTTCCTCTTCAATGGGATCATTTTCTAATAACAACGCCGATGCCCTGGTTTCTTTTTCTCTGACATTCATGGTATATTCGTGGGTATATGCCCAGAATTCTCTTTCTTCCTTTCTTGAAGGCATTTTGTTTGTGATTTGTTTGTGATTTGTTTGATATATGAATGAATCATAAAAAAACAAACAAATTATGCAAACAAAGAAACAAAAAAACAATGGATCCCGCCTCTCTTTTTTTCCTTCCATTTTGGGTTTCTAGAAGAAAAAAAAACAAAATAAAGGATCCATCCTCACTTTTTTTCCTTTATATTGTTTTCATTTTTTTTTAATTAAAAATAATCAATTGAATCATAATTTAATTATTGAAAACAAAACAAAACCAAACAAAACCAAACAAAACCAAACAAAACCAAAAATGAGTGAAGTCAACGAAGAAGTCAACAATGTTATTGTGGTGGAGGAGAAGGAGGTTGTGAAGGAGGAAGAAAAAGAGGAGTATAAGCAAAAAGTGGCCAAGAAGACGAAGAAGAGAAAGGCGGAGGATGATTACATAAAAGTCCAAGGAGTTGTCTTATGTGAGGAGGCGGGGCAATTGCAGTTGCATGAAATGAGTGGATTTGAGGATGCAATGAGATTGTGTTTTGGGAAGGAGGGAAGATTGTGGGTGGATAAATTGAAATTGAATGAGAAGGACCAATATGTCGAGGATGGGGAAGTGATGTATGAGATGAAGAAGTGTCAAGATAGATGGGGATTCGATGAGACGATTTTGTTTTTTCCCAATAAGGACATCTATTTGGATTTGATGGAAAGATTGGAAATGGAATTCCAAGAGGAATTGATGACGGGAGTGGAAGTCGGCTTTGTCGAGGAAATGAATGTCCGCTTGTCGATGAATGGTCCCCGAAGTACGGCCTTTGCGAATTTATTGAAGAATTTGAAGAGTATTTATAATGGCGAAAAAGTCTTGGATGAAGACGCCGATGATTTATTGGATTTAAAGGAAGAAGATGCCGAGGATGAAGATATGAAGGTCATGGCCGCTTATGGTTTGTATTGCGAAATGTTATTTTGAATTTTGAAAAAAAATATCATTTTTTTTTTTATTTTTTTTTCAATAAGATTGTAACTTTTTTTTTTAATTACAAAAACATATTTAAATAATTAAAAAAAATAGAAAAGTTTGAAAGAAGCAAGGAAAAAAAAACAAACATCAAACATCAAACAAAACAAAAACATCAAAATAAAAACAAACACAAACACAAACACAAACAAACACAAAACATCATTCATGGAAGTCTTACAAGATGCAAGAGAATTCAGTCGCAAAGGATTCTTAGGACATGTCTTCAACACGAGCGAAGAATCCACCGCCGAAATGTTGAATGTGTCCCAGTATGCGGCCTTGGCGGTCATTCCCGTGGTCATCCTCAACAAAATGGTACAGCGTTTCATTCCCGAAGCCGATCCCGACAAATCCAGTCTCGAAATTTTAGTCGAAATCTTGATTCAACTCGTGGCCATGTTCTTGGGCATCCTCTTGATCCATAGAATGATCACCTATGTCCCCACCTACAGTGGCTTCAAATACGAACATTTGACGCTGACGAATGTGGTCTTGGCCTTCTTGGTCATCGTCTTGAGTATCCAAACCAAATTAGGTCTCAAAGTGAATATTCTCTTTGATCGCATTTCGGAATTGTGGAATGGCAACGACGAGAGCGGCAACCGTCGCAACAACGTGCGAAACAAGGTGCGTTTTAGCGAGGCCATGACCGCCCACATTCCCTCCCAAGCCGATCATTTGGACCACGGAGGCTACCAAGATTCGGTGTTTCCCCCCGCCCCCATCGCCTCGTCGCGTCCCTCCAATGGCACCTATGATACCATGATGCGCGGCAATCCGGGTGCTGGAGGTAGTGCACCGGGCCCCATGGCCGCTAATGCCGTCCTCGGTGGCAGTGGATTTGGTAGCAGTTTCTTCTAAAAAAAAAACACACACATTTTTTTGTTTCTTTATATAACTTTTGTTTTTTTTCTTGTTGTTATTTTTGAAAAAAAAGTTATATAAAGAAATTGAAACCACATTTTGTTTGGTATTGCTATCTTATCACTCTACCAAATTGAAGGCGCGTCGTAGCTTGGATGTTTTGCGTTTGATTTTGTTGTTTTTGGCTTTTTTGCTTTTTTGCTTTTGAGAAGAAGAAGACTTTGATTTTTTTGCTTTTACTGCAGCAGCAGGAGCAGCTTTTGGATTGTTGGTGATACGTCCAAACGCCCCCACCCCAAAAGCAAGAATATTCATGGCATTAAAATAAGCATATACTTCGTATCCGGTGAGATTGGATACCGCCGATCCGGCAAACCCGGCAAATCCTCGTGCATTGGTGACTACGGCGGAAAATATGGCATCCGCGTATCCATTTTGGAGTCCACCAGTGAAATTTCCCAAAAAGAATATATTCTTTATGTAACTGGCGGCATCCAAGGCGAGTCCTTTGATGTGTCCAGGATTGGGAATGATGCCCGCGGTCAGATTGCCCGTTAACCAGGCCGGCATGAAATCCGTCAAATACGACAACAAATACGACAAAAATTCGCAAAAATCACCGATGGCGCTCACCGGATTTCCCATCACTCGCGCCAAAAACATGATCAATTTGTTGCCGCCAAAATAATATTCGAAGCGTTCCTTCGAATTCACGGGATATTTTCCCTCTTTTTCATTATATTCCTGCATGTTTTCGCCTTTTAAATCGTAGACTCTATCGCAATCGAAGGCATGCCGCAATACAACTTCTTTGAAAAAGGCATAGGCTCCTTCCGGCCGATTCGCATACTTTAAAAGAAATGTTTTTGCGAAGGTAAAGACATAAGGCGAAACAAATGCAAAACCTTTCCCAATCATGGGTATGACCGTTCGACCGACCGCTCCGTAACCAGTATATTCGGCGACACCAACACCCAATTGTTGCGCAATAGCCATCAGCTTGTTGGTGCTTATTTCCACGCCCCGCACATGCAATGTGGTATTGAGAGCAATGGCTATTTGATACAATTCTTGCATAAAGGTAACCATTGTCCCTTGCCATCCACATCCGACAAGTCTCCCTTCTTTGTTCATATAATTTGCTTTTATCTTGTCTATGCCCACATCAATGACTTGATGGACGGCTTTTCGTTTCGCCATGTCCATTCCTTCTTCCAACACTTCTTGCGCCAAATTAAGTGCACCGCCACCAACTTGTTTTTTCGCCGCATCAGCCGTTATCAATTTCTGGGCGGCATCAATGACGTTGCTTGTGGCATGGGCATCTTTTTTGGCTTGCGCGGTGAGAGGCGCCACATTTGTGATATTATCAATGATTTGTGCCACATTTTCTTCGCGCGTCTTTTCGTTTCCAAACATGAAGCAATACACATCAAAACAACGTTGTTCTTTGTTGTAACACTCTAACGCAGCGGCACATGCCCGACCCAACCACGCCGACAAAACCACCGGATTCAACAAAACCGGCAATATCATACAAATGATTTCGTTGACATACCGTTTCAATTGTCGAAATGCATTGCGAAACATCAACATCGCCGGTCGCGCCGGTGCATTGCCCAACAACTCTTCGGGATTTACTTGTTTGATAATATCCCCTTTTCCAAAAAAACTTCCCACCCAATTTATAAAAGCTTCCATTGGTTTGACCACATTTTCGGTCACAAAACTACCCTCGTATTTCAACGCATTCAGTCGGGAATGAAAGTCATCCCACGCCTTCATCGCCGCGCCATATGACAAACACTTGTCGATGAGACCAAAGATGACAATCAACAATATCAATCCCATCAATATTTTGCCCCAATGATTGTAGATGAATCGCGCCACCGCACACATGACTTGCCACACCATCATGACGGCTTTCTTCGATATGTCCACCATGAATACGGCGAGTTTCCACAACGTCGACGACCAGGGGGTTTGCAATTGAAAATCCTCTTCCGTTAAGTTTAACATGGATGGACTGGCGGCGGTGGTTGTGAAATCGGAAGACGATGACG
>Ga0194133_10008731_pt1 | contig 11768 bp, 9 predicted proteins | sample TA2KigOf40mmetaG_FD_155448 | JGI IMG/M metagenome (GOLD analysis project Ga0194133, IMG submission 155448) | Freshwater microbial communities from Lake Tanganyika, Tanzania - TA2015055 Kigoma Offshore 40m | ecosystem: Environmental > Aquatic > Freshwater > Lake | place: Tanzania: Lake Tanganyika...
GCCCATGAAGGCGCCAATCCTAATTGGAAGGCTATCGAATACATCCGGGTTCCGGTACGTTTGGGAGACGACGTTTTCTTGACCGGAAAGGTGGGCGCTCTTCGTCGTCAGCAATTGCTGGAAACGATGAAGGGTTTTGGCTACCTGCTTAAAGCCTACGAGGTCGATCATTGCTTGGCTTGTGCGACCTCTGCATTGCGGGAGGCAAACAACGGCTCCGAAATTATCGAAGCGATCCATCGTGATGCTGGAATTGCGATGGAACTCATCAGCGGATCAAGGGAGGCCGAGTTAATCTACAAAGCGCACCGTTCTTTGGCGGGCCCCGAGGACCAATTGGTTTTGATGGATGTTGGTGGTGGTTCGACCGAGATTTCTTTGATCCAAGGTCAACGTTCCATCTTAAGCAAATCCTTCGCTTTGGGCGCCGTTCGTCTTTTGGACCAAACAGACCGCGAACATGACTGGAAAGCCTTCAAAGATTTTGTGAAAGGAGAATTACTCCCGTTCAAACCATCGGCTTTTTGGGGGAGTGGGGGAAATATCAACAAGGTATTCGATTTGCTACGTCCCGGCAAAGGCGAGCCATGTTCCTTCAAGCAATTGGACAAACTGTATGAACAATTGCTGCCGATGAGTCCAGCCCAAAGGGCCGAGCATTACGGACTCAATGAAGACCGAGCCGACGTAATTGTTCCTGCCCTGCGCTTGTTTCTTTGGGTCATGAAGCAAGCTGATTTCGGGAAATTGCATAACAGCAAACTAGGCCTTAAGGAAGGCATGATTGTGCAACTTCTCGAAAATTATTGGCAAGGTGAATTTTCGCCCAGAGCCGGATGGGGACCAGGGCCGTTGAGCGATACCACCCATTTATCCACTGCCGAATAATTCAGTTTTCATTCCATCGCTGGGAGTATGTCAAGCCGCTTTCCCATCGGATATTTTCATCATCATCGATACGCCGCACCCACAGCCGCCAACCATTCCCACTGGAACGGCCTTGCAAGGACGCGGTGAATCGGTATTGCCCGGATGAGCCGGTCCACCAGCCGGTCCCGAAACTTTGATCTTCACGGACCGTAACACGCTCTCCTTCAGGTCCGGCGATGGCCCAGGTTTGACCAATCTTCAAATCGACTTGTGTTCGAAATACCCTTTTCCACAACAGGTTATACGCGATAACCCAGGTTTGTTGGTGAGGATTGGAATACCCATGGGCAATCTGTAAATATCCGCTCATTCCCTGGTCCAATCCTTTGCGTTGAGGCAATGGCCACGGCATGCGCAGGTATTGAAAAAGATAATCACCTTGACGCCCCCTCTCGGCTTGTTTGTAGATTATCGTGTATCGGCTATCCTTGAAGGGTCCTTTTAGCATTCTTCCTTCTAGTCCTCTGTTCCATGCGATAAAATGACTTCCGAATTGCTGCTCAGGCCCTTCTTCTACCCAATGGGATCGCAACGTGAGGGACCAATACGGAACTGGAGACCAAAGGGCATTAAGGTCAAGAGATTGACGGCGGCCTTCTGTGGGCAATGTTATGCTGAATATTCTGGAAGCCTCTGTGCCTTGAGATAGTTTAGACCATCGCAGGCCCAAGCTCCAGCTTGGATGTGGCGTCATGACCAAGGTGTGGAGATGACTGAAATCCCAAGATAGGATATGATCAAGAACGGGGTGCCTTGGGTTTTGGGTCTTGTTCCAAGCCAAGTTCGGGTTAGAGGACCTGATGGCCACATTGCTTTGAAAAAAGTAATTTCTTCTTTGAATTTTGTAATTAAAGCCCAAGGTTTTGAGATGGTTGATGATTTGATCGACCGGAGTTATGGTATTATTTGCCTTGATCATTTGGGTCGTCAAGATGGATGAATTCCATGATGCAGGAAGATTCAGAGAGGAAGGCATCGCGAATTGAATCCCTAGGATCCCCCATGATCGCTCTTTTTCCCATGCCAATGAATTTATCCACACGGCGGTCTTGGGTAGAGCATTGACCCCCAATGCCATGTTGTCCAAAGTAGCATCCGGTAAGGGACTGCTCAAGATGCCCAAGGCATAGGAGTTCATGACGATCAGATGATTTCCCCATGCACTTTGCAGCGAGAACCCCCTTGCTTGGTTACCGTTGAACATTCTGGAGGATGCGAATGGAATTTCCGATCCAGGGATATGCGCCCATGGATTGGCAAAGGCCGGTATACGCTGCGTATTGCCCAAGAGCCTGTTCCCGGATTGCGGGTGAAAGTCCCCCAGTAGCCATATCATTTTGCCTCTTATACCTTGAATAAAGAATCCGGGAATTCCAGCAAAGCTCCGGTCTGCTGGTTTTTCAAAAGTTAGGACCCAGCCAATGTTACGGTGCTGTTGGCGTAGGCGATACTGCCAACGTTCTTCCAAAATTCCCGGTTCTTTGCTCATGTTCGAGCGCTCATAACGCGTTCCGTAAAGGACATCCATTCCCGATTTCAAGGCCTTAATATGAAGTTCATGAAGCGGGAATTCTCGTTCCAAGGCTTTCTGAAAGGTCAAGGCACCCAAACTTTCCATCCATGGTAGCATCATCCAGAAGGTGGCGTGATTCGGTCTGCCATGCGTTCTCACCAGGCTGTCCATGGCCAAGCATTGTTCGATACTTAGGCCCATAGTATCTATTGCCAAGGCCCTCAGGGATTTATTCCATAGCAACCGATTTTGGATAGTCCACGGTAGGTCTAAAGCTGATGACCGCCAACGATCGGACATATCTTCCAGCATAGGATGCTGGGTTGCCTGAATTTGTTCTTGAATTTGTGCGTTATCATGATTAAGATCACTTTGTGCCCACAAGGGGTTACCTTCTCCTAACAACGTACAAAACCATTGGATTCCAAGCCAGCTAAAGGCGGGTTTCGGCATGGTTAGGAGGCCGTTTTGGTGCCGGAGAAGATCCTCAATTTTGAACCGAAAGAATTCTGTGGGGGTCAACTCTATCATTTTCTTGGCCTCCCTCCTTCCCATGCAGCCTGGTAGCTAAGTCCGGGTAATGGGCTGTCCATGGTGGAGGCCCATACCGAGGATTTATCTCGTAAATTACACAAACCAAACTTCATGACGGTATTCACGGGGTCGGTACTGAACACCATGCCAAGGCCTGATTTTCTTCGATAGATGAAGCCCATTTCAAGTCTCAATCCTTCGATTCGGCTGAAATGTGTTGCGCCATGGATGATCCAGGGGTCGCTTTTCATCATCGTGAACAGGCTTAAACCAAGTCCATGCACCGGCTCTTCGCGTTGGTCGAGATTTGCTTCTGAGACCGATAGGTTCTGAAGGATCATGGGATGCTTAAGGTTTAGTCCAATGCGCCACTGCTTGCTCAGGGCTTGTTCGGAGCCAAGAGTTGCTGCTACGCTTTGAGATTGAATGTTATGGCTGCTCAGCTTCTTCCATTCAAGCGATATACCGCTACGGTTACGGTTCATGGATTTGCTGTACCCAAGATTTACTTTGTGCCTTCTCAGAGGTGGACTTCCGTTTTGGGTGATGCCGAATGTTAACCAGTTTTGAAGGGAAGCGTAACTCGCCGCGAATATAATTTCTTGTAGGGATGGGATTGCAGGATGGTAACGACCACCTACAGCCATTGACCACTTTAGATCAGGATGAGGTGGAGTGGATGGCCAAGACCATTGGCCTGGAATCCAGCCGTTTAGTGCAGGTTCTCGGTGAATCCCTAAAGGCAAAAGAGCGGGTCGAGACTGTCCTTGGGCGATGGAATTAAGTGATAATTCCGTCAGGGCCCAAACCAAGAAGGCATTCCAGATCACGAATGACCCCGCACTGCTTTTTACCTTGTTGGAGCATAATGGAGTGATCTGCAGCGAATCCATGGCCCTGCAAATTGGGCGAGGATCGAAACAGGTCCCGTACGAAAACGTTTATTCCCGAATATAAACCCGAACCTACCAGCGCATCAATGCAGAGGCCCAGGTGAAACCGCTACCAAAGGCGGCAAAAAGCAACAAATCTCCCGGTTCAAGGCGGCCTTGGGCGTTGGCCTCGCTCAAGGCGATTGGAATACTGGCTGCGGTGGTGTTTCCGTAACGCATAATGTTATTGAAAACCTGATCATCACGAAGCCCCATTTTGTTTTGGATATACTGGCTGATCCTGAGATTGGCCTGATGAGGAATCATGAGTTTGAGATCGGAGGTTAGGTGCCCGTTGGCCTGCAGGGCTTCCTCAATCACCTCTGCAAATCGCACTACTGCATGTTTGAAGACGAAGTTGCCGTTCATGTAGGGGAAATACGAAACATCATCGGGGTCGTTACGTTCCATAATTTGGGGAACCCATTCCCTGGTGCTGGGCCCCAGGAGGGCAAGTTCTGTGGCGTGCTCTCCTTGGCTATGCAAATGGGTGGATAAAATTCCCCTCCCTGATTCTTGGGTGGGCCCAAGGACTACTGCTCCTGCCCCGTCTCCGAAGATGACCGAAACATTCCGCCCACGGGTGCTCAAATCCAATCCCGCCGAATGCAGTTCAGCACCAACGACCAGAACATATTTGGCGGCACCGTTGCGTATGTATTGATCCGCAATCGATAAGGCATAAACAAACCCGGAACATTGGTTTCGAATATCGATGGCACCGATGGTTCTGCACCCCAGGTTTTGTTGGAGTTGTACCCCTGGCCCTGGAAAGTAGTAATCCGGGCTAAGGGTTGCAAAGAGAATGAGGTCCACGTCGGCAGCCTCTATGCCAGCGGCTTCCATCGCTCGTTTGGCCGCTTCGGTCCCCATGGAAGAAGTGGTGTCCACACCTGGAACCGCAAACCGACGCTCTTCGATGCCGGTCCGTTCCATGATCCATTCGTTGGTCGTTTCCATCCATTGGCTAAGGTCATCGTTGGTCACGACCGCGGATGGAACATAGTGGCCGGTTCCAAGAATACGGCTACGGGTGGCGTTAGTAGGCATGCGATAGGGAATTGTCTCTCGCAATTTACGAAAGACCGCCAAATTCGGGTTTGACAATCCCAATTTGAATAATCTTACCCACAGGGGCTGTTTTTCTCCTTCTATTAGATGAAGGAAACAAAAATTGAGGGGATATCAGGAAACGACCGGGTCTACCGATACGAAAGAGCGGTCTTTGTCTCCTTTGGTGAAAACAACGCGTCCGTCTACCAAAGCGAACAGGGTGTGGTCTTTGCCTATCCCCACATTGCGACCGGGATGATGACGGGTACCGCGCTGGCGGATAATGATATTGCCACTGTTGGCCAATTGTCCACCAAAAATTTTAACGCCCAAGCGCTTACTTTCCGATTCGCGGCCGTTTTTGGAGGATCCTACACCTTTCTTATGTGCCATGGTTGGGGTGATTTATATGCTTTGGAAAGAAAATGATGGATTATGCAATGGCCTCAATGGCGATTTTGGAGAAAGATTGACGGTGTCCGTTCATCTTTTGGTAGCCTTTGCGCCTTTTTTTCTTGAAAACCAAGACTTTATCGCCTTTAAGGTGACTGATAACGCGGATTTTTACTTTGGCATCTGTGAGGTAGGGTTGGCCGATGCGAACCTGTCCCCCATCTTCGATGAGCATAACGCTATCCAACTCCATGGTATCCCCTTCTTTGGCATCCAGTCGGTGTACATACACGCTTTGGGAAGGGCTCACTTTAAACTGTTGGCCTTGAATATTGACTATAGCAATCATGGAATAATGGACTTAATTGGGGTGCGAATATACGCTCAAATCCATCAAATTTGTACCCTTGCCTTAAATTATGGGCATCGATTAAATCAGGGAAATGGAAGCTGTATAGGGTTCAAAAAGGGTAATTGATCCCAAAAACAGTCGAAAATAAGGGGTAAGAGGGAAAATTGCCATTCTGACTTGTAGAAGGCTTTTCGCCATTAATCTCGTTGACCCATGTTTCGTTTCTCCAGGTTTTATCAAACCAATTTGCTATGACCCATCGCTTTCCATGGACGAGGCCTGGGTCCCGCGCCTTGAGGGCAAAATCTATTCTCATTACAAAAAATCCAAAGTCATACCGCAATCCAAGGCCTTGGTTTAAGGCTATTTCGTTGATAAACCGTTTCCCGGTAAAATTCCCTAGACCGTTGTATGCGGTGTCGTTGAGGGTCCAAATATTGCCTGCATCCAAGAACAAGGCGGCTTTGAGGGGACCCGCAACCCTGAATCTCCATTCTAAATTGGCCTCCAAACGAATTTCCCCGAATTGAATGAGTCGTCCATTGGCGTAATTGCTCAAGGAGCCGGGTCCCAACCCTCGAATAGGCCATGCCCTGAGGGAATTGGTCCCACCGCCAAAGGTTCTTTTCTCCAAGGGTAGGGTTTTTTGATCACCGAAAGGAAGGCCAACCGAGCCCAAAGCCCTAGTGGCCACCAATGATTCGCCTTTGCCCAACAAATGCTTACGCCATTCGACATCCAATTTGAGGAATCGGAAATAGGGCAAACCCCAAATGGTATCGGTTAAATTTCGGTTTCTTGAGCCGGCCTTCAACAAGGTATATAAGTTACCTGAACTTTCTAGATTAAGGCCCAGGTAATCCCTCTTGGATTCCCGAATTCGATCCTGTACCCAGGAACCTCGTATACCCGTGCTGAAATAGGAAACGAAATTAGCTCGTAACAAAGGATCGCCTTCTTCCAGAATTTTTTTCAAGGCGTCACTAGTAAAACCTGTGTTGGCGTAGGTTAGTTCCATTGGCCAAATTTGGTAATGTGTTCGGCCGTGAACAAGGCCGCTAATCCCCAGTCCTGTTTTAAGTACATTGCGATCAAAATCTTGCCTTTGTTGACTTTCATAGATCAAAGAGATAAGTGTTCGTTCCTCCTTGTTGAGTTTCCATTTAGAAAACCAACCTGGTCGGATTATCCCCGGAACACTAATTGTAGCACGGAGTCCAAGATCGAGGGTGTTGAATCCAGAACTTTTGGCGAAGGATCCAGTAAGCTGTTGAGATTCAGCACCTACATTCGCGCGAAATTCTAGTTGATCACCGATGCGCAACGCATTTCTCCGTGTAAACGATATATTACCATTCAGTCCAAACAGCGATATATTATTGGTTGAGAATTCATATTCTGTTCTGAATTGCCATTTAGGGAGGGGTTTTAACACCAATAAAAGATCCAATTCACTGGTAGAGTCATTGGGTACAATGGAGTAATTCCCCGGTGCAAAAAGCCCCAATTTCGCAAAATTTGCGAGGGTTTTGCGAAGTTGCCCTTCGTTGAAAATCGGATTGTTGGGCTGATCAATCTGACTAATCAAAAGGCTTTGGTCCACAGCCTCATCGGTATTGAGGTATCTTAACCACGGTAACGTATCCGCAACTGGCAAGAAATTCGGTTCGTTGCTGGATGGTGGGGTATTCCCTACATAAAGATTCCAACGTCGATACCGGTAAGGCCTATGGTAGAATGCTTGCTCCGGTTTGAGGATTTTCAGGGTTAAATCAACGGTATGGGGAGCCCTTCCGCTGTCCGCTTCAAATCTTAGGAAATCGGTGCTAAAGCGAAAATATCCGAGGTTTCTGTAATCCTGTGATATTATGTTTCGCATATTTTCAAGTGCGGATGCTTTGAAAACAACTCCTTCTTTTAGGAAAGTTGAGGAATTCTGTTGCATTATTTTTTGAAAATCTCTTCGAAAACCAGGCTCCTCGGATGTGATGATTTGGTTCCATTCTCCTATATGAAAGGGCTTTCCCTTATGGATTCTATAGATCTCTTGAATGCCTTTGGGGCTTTTTTGGATGGAAGGTGTTATGAATGCATCCAAGTAACCTTCTGCATGAATTGCTCGCAAGAGGTATGCCGTGTTCAGCGTAAGGTTTGCGGTATCATGCAAAACGGGGGCTTCTCCAAACCTCTTTGCGGCGTTTTGAAGTACTTTGCTTTTCGGTTTCTTCAAGGCCAATAAATAAATTTGGGACCTAAGAGACCAAACTCCCCCGATTTTTCGATTAAGTCCTGGTTTGAGCGATTTGCGAAGTTCCCTTAGGTCCAAAGCATTGGAGGAAGGATTAACGGCGGACTTTGCAATTTTGGATTTTGAAAAAGCAAGGGCGGAATCAACCTCTTGAAGGGTATAACCTTTCAAAAAGACTTGGCCAGGGTCCAATTGGCGTTGTATGGAACAGGAGCTCAAACTTAACTCTCCCCAAAGGAACCCAAGTAGGAAGAATCGTATCTTTGAAAATTGGAACCTGCGCATCTTACCAAACCCGAAGTTAAAGCCTTGTTGGCTCTTGCGCAAAGGCAAGGTGGAAAGGCTCAAAAGGAACTTTTTCTTGAAGGGCCCAAAATCATCATGGAGGCCCTTCAAAGCGATTGGAGTCCATTGCTCGTGGTGATTTCGACCGATAGTTCCCCGGAGGCTAGGGAAGTTCTGAGTCGTTTGAATAGGGAGGTATTGGTCAGGACAGCTTCATTTTCGGAAATGGAGCGAATATCTCGGCTAAAATCCCCGCCCTCCGTGATGGCTTCGTTTGCAGTGCCTGAGCGGTTTAAATTACAAGAAAGACGCTCCGGCGGTATACCGCATCAAGGTCAGCAACTTGCCCCCTGGTGGATCGTAGCGGATCGAATTCAAGATCCGGGTAATTTGGGCACTATGATTCGTATTGCCGATTGGTTCGGTTTTGAAGGCTTGATTTGCAGCCCAGATACAGTAGATTGTTTCAATGCCAAAGTCATTCAGGCTTCGATGGGCTCGTTGTTCCGCGTTCCTGTTCATTACACGGACCTAAATCCCGCAGCATTATTTCAATTAACCGGCATGAAGTTTCCTGAATATTCTTCAACGATTAGGGAACAAGTAGCGCATGACGAAGCTCAAGATGGCCCTTGGGTACTTGCTACCATGCCAGGTGGTATGGATTTGAATCGCCTTCAATTCCCCAAGCAGGGTGGAATTTTGCTGGTCGGAAATGAATCCCAAGGATTAAGTCAAAATGTACTGGATTTGGCAACCCACAGAGTAGGCATTCCATCGTTTGGCAGCGCGGAATCTTTGAATGCAGCGGTTGCTACAGGCATCTTCGCCAATGCCATTCGTCAAGCCGAGGCGATTGAATCAGAAGGCTCTTGACGCATTCACGTCACCTGTGCACAAAGCACTTATGGTGATAGTGTTATGACCCGGACTCAAGGTGACTGATGCCTGGCTGTAAACCCAATTGCCTGCCGAGAACGTACTGATTAAACCCGCAAAGCGACGGCTCACTTGCAATGCATCGGAGGAGTTGATGGATTGCGAAAGATTGACATCTGCGGCTTTGATTTTAACGCCATTCAAGACGGTTAGTGAGGAGAAGGCGCGATTAATGAGCAAGGCATCGTTGGCGCCCACTCCCCCCCAGGCAAGGGGATTCAGCCAATCCAGTGTATAAGTTCCTGAGGGAATATTGGATAAATTAAAATTCCCTAGGGCATCCGTGACGACATTGGCGACGGCTTGGCCTTGCCCATCGACAAGGCGAAGGGTCACACCGATCATTGGAGAAAGCGCGGTATTATCGTATTTCAAAGCACCGCTAAGGCTACTTTGGTTAGCCGCAGGGGCCGCCGTAACTTGAACAGGTACGGTATAGAGGGTACTGGCTTGGCCAGGGTAACCCAGGCTCAGCGAACAAATGGCATTGTAGGTGCTGCCGGGGGTAAGGGTAGCGTTGTTACGAAGGGTAATGTTGGCGCTTTCGCCCGGTGCTACGGAGAAATTAGCCATTGAACTTCCTCCGTTAGGTCCAAATTCAAGGCCGTTTCCGCTGATAGACAATCCGTTAACTTGCAAGATTTGATTTCCTCCGTTAAAGACCCACAGGTCGTGACTACGGATAGAGCCTGCTCCCACAACACCCAATGTTATCGAATTTTCGCTAAGGCGAGCGTCCCGAATATTGGGTGGGGCAGATGTTGGAAGTACAGTGCTAAGCCGATCCAAGAATTGAGGGTAATCCACCAAGGCATTTCGGTTGCCTTGAGCGCTTTGGATATCGTTGTTTCGGCGTATAGCCACGGAGTCGGAAGGAAATAATTTAACCCATTCACGCAGCATACGCTGTTGCGCTGTATCCAAAAAGCTCTGAATAACAGCGCTGTTGGCGGCATGCCTCAGGGCAAAGTACAGAATGGCTCTCGATACAGGGCCTTTGTGCGCGTCGCGGGGTTCGAACCATATGGAGTTTGCTTTGGAACCCCCGGTATAGGTGAGGGTGGGGTTGGGTACCCAACCGAACGGTTTGTTGCCTCGCGCAGAATTGAGCCCTCCGTCGGTGATGAACAAATGGTGCATATCGCTTTGCATAGGCTCTACGGAACCCATAAAGCTCTGCGGCCAGGTATGTTCGGTGTTCATGCTGTAAGGGGCATTGTTCAAGGTGCCGGTATTGAAATCAGCGGAGGTGTACGAGATGGTTCGCCCGGAATAAACGCATTCGTTTTTGTAGGGATTGGCATGGGAAGGCTCCCTGCCATTCACTTTCCAATTGTCTGCTGTTCCGAACATCCTCAGCCTGGCATTGTTGGTTCCCGAGTATCCCAAGGAGGTGTAGGGAGAACTTAGTCGGGTTGCCAGGGCTTGCCGCAAGGGCTCACCTTCCAGGTTTTGGGTGCTGCTGTAATAGGTGTTACTGTAAACCCCTTGTCCTGTGAGGTCTACTCGAATTTGCCCCCCTCGACCGCTATGAGATATCCATAATTCACTGTTGTTAAAGGTATTGTGGATAGGATTGAAGGATACAATCACCCTTTTGCTTTGTCCGGCAGCCAAGGTGAACAGCGTATCCGATGTTCGAAAGGGTGTTGTCCCGTAATAAGGCAGACAAGTGGCTCGGCAATTCAAGGATGCGGCATCGGTATTAGTTACCCATACACCGAGGGTGTCGTTGCTCAATTCGGTTTTGTTGCCAAAGGCCAATTGGCTTGTTGAAACCTGCAGGGGAGATTGGCCTACCGCAACTTGCCCGTAGAGAACGCTCCAAACCAAGACCGGGGCAAGGGCCCTGTGCAATCCCTTAATTATCAACTCGGCAAACATTTTCAAAAGAAATTGGTTAATAATATTTTAAATCCAAAAGTATGCACCATCAACTCAAAATTGCCGTTTTGGCTTCCTTTCTGGTTTTGACAGGGATTTACAGCGCTCTTACCAGTTCGGGTGGGGCTCCATTGGGGTTTAGTAGTGCTCCTGGAGAATCCAATTGCACCTCCTGCCACGGGGGATTGGCCGTGAATTCAGGTCCGGCAACACGGACTCTCACCTTCAATGGCTCAGCCGCCTCTTCCTATGTCCCGGGTCAGACCTATAACCTAAGCCTTACCGTTACCAGAGCCACTCGCATCAAATACGGTTTTCAACTCAAGGTAGAGGACGGACAAGGAGGGGATGCAGGCGCTCTCATTTCGACCACGAATCGGACCTGGCTCCAACAAGGATACCTGAACCAATCTGGTTCGGGGAATACCTCTACAAGCTCCGGGACGATTACTTGGAATTTTCAATGGACCGCTCCTGCCGCTGGAACAGGTCCGGTGACGTTCTATTTCTCCTCCAATGCTGCCAATAACAACGGAAGCACCAGCGGGGATGAGATCTACACCGATGCGGTTACCCTTATGGAATCAAGTCCTTCCTACACGATTTCGGGCCTGTTGCAATACGATAATACAGCCGGTAATCCGTTGGTTAACAGCACCGTACGCCTGTTGGGGACAGGAGGTAATGTTCTTCAGACCACCTCCA
>Ga0194133_10008732_pt1 | contig 11768 bp, 7 predicted proteins | sample TA2KigOf40mmetaG_FD_155448 | JGI IMG/M metagenome (GOLD analysis project Ga0194133, IMG submission 155448) | Freshwater microbial communities from Lake Tanganyika, Tanzania - TA2015055 Kigoma Offshore 40m | ecosystem: Environmental > Aquatic > Freshwater > Lake | place: Tanzania: Lake Tanganyika...
AATGTGAACTTAATGGATCAACATCATATGGATGTTTAATATTTTTATTTTCATTTAATATATTTTTTATAATTTCATGTTGATTAATATTTTGTACTGTAATTGATGCCATCATTGCTAAACTTTTTACAATACCTACTTTAGCACCTTCCGGTGTTTCTACTGGACATAATAATTGTGTTTGATTATTATTTACATGTCTTATTGATGTCACTTTTGCTGTTGACTCTTCCATTGATGGTGAAACAATACGTCTTAAACATGACGTTCCTACAGGCCAACTTAATCTTTGTAATGATTGTGCTACACCTTTTTTCGTTTTACTCATTCCCCATGTTCCTGTTGCTAATGCTGTTTTTATACCTTGTTCTATTACTGAAGCTTTTATTTGACTAATAACATTAATAGGGGTTTCATCAGATTGATTTTTACTTTTAAAATGTTTATTAATTTCATTTAATAATTTTTTCCAATTTTGTCTAAATAATTGTCCAAGTAAAATACCTGGTGGTTCAATTCTTTTATTATGTAATGCATCGCGATCATCTAAATCTTGTCTTCCTAACATAACATTTAATAATTTATTTGTCATTAATCCTAAAAATACAATTTTCTTTGGTATATCTTCACCTAAATGAGGTAACAAATCTATTTTAAATATTTTATCTAAATACATTCTTTTTTGAATTTTAATAATTTTTTCATCACTATTTATAAATTTACGATTTTTTTTTAATTTATTAATTAAATATTCAATAGCTTCTTCTTTTGTAGTTATTGAATTATTATTATCATCAACACAATTATTAATTGAAGATCTTAATAAATTTAACATTTTAATATCTTCTAAATTATTTGTAATATAACTTAATATTTGTTTATCAGACTCTACACCCAAAGCTCTAAAAAGAATAAATAATGGTATTTCTACTAATTGTGACGATGTACTAATAACTAAAACATTATCTTTCCTATTTTTTATAGTTAATATTTGTAAATTATCAGACCAATCATTTTTCTTTGAATTAATTTGTGCTGTATATATAAATCCATCTTCAACTGTATTATCTTTTTTTGAAAAAACTAATATTTTATTATCAACCATTTTTTCCATTGACATTATTACTTTCTCTGCACCACTTACTATAAAATAACCACCTGGATCAAATTTACATTCATATCTAATATCTTGTTTAATACTTGTTGAACAATATTTGGATTTTACCATTATAGGTATACTTGCAATTGGTGTTTCTTTTTCAATTTCATTTACATTTTTAACAATAACTTCACCTGTAATAGTATTTAATTTTTCAACATATTGTTGTACATCTGCTATAATAATACCAAAATAATTTAAATGATTTTTACGTGCATCATATGGAAATTTATATACATTATCATTATCAAATGTAGCAGGTTTAATTCTAATATTAGTACATTTAAATCCATGATGATAAATTATTTCTTTATCAATATTTTCATGAAAATAATTATTTTCTTGTGTTAATGAATAAGGTATTATTTCACTTACAAAAACATCAAAAGATGTAAATAAGTGATCATATAATATTCTTTTTTGTTCAAAATATAATTCAAGAAGTTTATTAATTTCAATTTGTGAATATGACATTATTAATTATACATATATAATCTTTTTTTATATATTATTTTAATTTCAATTTTTTCATTATAAAAAAATATTATTTTATTATATTAGCAATGAACAAAAAAATAATAATTGGAAATGCAGGATGTGGAAAAACACAATATATCATTAATTATTGTATAAATAATACAAATAAATTTGATCAATTATTTATTGTTACACCTTCTAAAAAAACAGAGCTTTTATTTATTAATAAATGTAAATCTATTAATTCACAACTATTAAATAATAAAAATATTAAATCTATAAATATATTATTTAATGAAATTTATAAAAAAATATTTAATAAATCATGTAATAATTATAATAATATAGCTTATTCATTATATAAAAATATTAATGATATTAATATAAAAAATATAGGATTTTTAAAAAACTTAAAATTTATTATTATACATTATGCAGAAGAATTAAATTATATTCAATATAATTTAATCAGTTTAATTACCACAAAATTAAATATTAAATTAATATTAGTTGGTGATCCTAATCAAAATATTTACAACTTAAATAATAATTCTAATATTTATTTATTAGAAAATAATGACATTGAATATTTAAATATTAACTTTAAATCTAATATTAATATTATTAATTTTTGTAATGAATTAATACCATTAAAAGATTATAAAACAATATCAAATGATAATATTCAAGGTAGCAAACCATTAATTTATTATAATAATTATAATAATATTATTCAACATATTATTCATGAAATTAATAATAATGAATGTAAATTACATGATATTGCAATTATTGGATTATATAAAAATGATTTAAATTTAATATGTACTCATTTAAATTCTAATAATATTAAATATGTTAAATTTTATGATAATATTGATACTGTACAAATAACTGATAATTATATAAATATATTAACATGTTATGATATTAAAGGATATAGTTTTAATAAAGTATTAGTATTTAATTATTGTTATGATACAAATTTAACATTTAATAAGTATAATTATTATAAATATGTTTGGTATCATATATTCACACGTGCAATTAAAAAATTAATAATATATATTGAAAATAATAAATTTATATTTCCTTATATAAATAATATATCAAAAAATTTATATAATATTGAAGGTAATAATATAAAAATTAAAAATATAAATTTTTGTAACATACAAATATTTAAAAATATAAATAATTTTGAAATATGTAATAAAAATGTATCATCATCTAATTTTAATTATATTATTAATAAATATAAATTATATAATAATATAACTAATGAATATAACATTTTTTATATAAAAATATTAAAAGAGTTATTTAAATATTATTATTACAAAAATAATAATAAATTAGATAAATATATTCTTGAAAATATAAAAACTTTAAATAATATTATATTTTTAAATGATAAAGATATTTATGATTCATTAATAAATAAAGGTATTATTTATAATGATATAATTTATTTAAATATATTAAATGATACATTATATAATAATAACAATAAAAATTTATTATCTGAAAGTGAAGTTAATTTTTTAATAAAATGTAAAAAATATAATTGTGATGTTATAATAACATTAAATAATATTGATATAAATAATATAATATCTTTGTATAATGATTTATTAAAATTAAATAATAATGAATATATTATTTTTACTATTTTAACAAATTTTTATTCAATTATAAATATTAATTATAATTTAATTGAAAAACATTTGTATATATTAAATGAATTATCATTAATATATAAAAACTTAAATTTTGATGTTTATATTAAGCATATTAATTTAAATTTATATGGTGTTATAAATTGTATTGAAAATAATAATAAAATAATTCAATTTAAATTTAATCCAGATTATGATATTAATAATAATATTATAGAAAATTTATTATATTATAATACTTTATATACTCAAAATAATATAAAAATAATAGAAGTAATTGATTTATTTAATGGATATAAATATATTATTAATATAATAAATTTTAACAATTGGGAATTTAATTATTTTATTTGTGATTTATTAAATGAAAAAATGATTAATAATGTTATTATGTTTGATTTAGAAACTAATACTAAAGATTTAAATATTAATTTTACAGAACCTTCAAATTGTGAAATTATTGACAGATATTTTTATGAATATAATTGGAATTATTGTTTCTCAGAAGGATTTATTAAAAATAAATACAATTTAACTACATCTCATATTACTAATATTTTTGAAAATGATTTAATTAATGCAGATAATGATATTAATATTATGAAAAATAATATTAATTTAATATTTAAATATTGTTATAAACCTATATTTATTGCACATAATGGTATAATGTTTGATTTACCTATTTTATACTATAATAATATTTTAAAAGAAGATGACATTAAAATATTAGATTCATTAAAATTTATAAAATTATTTTGTAATAATATAAATTTAAAGTCAAATAAATTAATAGATTTATATAATTTAATATGTGATAATTCAACAGAACAAAATCACCATGCAAAGGAAGATACAATGTTAATTATTAATATATGTAAAAAATTAAATTTTAACATTAATGATTTTATATATCTTTCTGGTTATTAACTAATTTTAAGTATTTATTTTATAAATGGTATATCTAATGGGACAAAATATTTTTATATATCTTTCTGGTTATTAACTAATTTTAAGTATTTATTTTATAAATGGTATATCTAATGGGACAAAATATTTTTATATATCTTTCTGGTTATTAACTAATTTTAAGTATTTATTTTATAAATGGTATATCTAATGGGACAAAATATTTTTATATATCTTTCTGGTTATTAACTAATTTTAAGTATTTATTTTTATATTTTTCATATTTATGTAAATATGATTTTTTACTTATATCAAATATTTCTTTTATAAATGGTATATCTAATGGACCAAATATTTTTATAAATTCAAATATATTTATTATTACCATTAAATGATTTGTAAATTTTTCATCACAATATTTTAATTGATTTTTATATATGAATAATCTACATATTAATTCATAAATTCTACTACGTAATATTAATAATAAATAATATGTTACTAAATATGGAAAATTTTTATCATGTTCATTAAACTTTTTTAAATCATCATCTTTTGATAATTTATTTTTTTCTATAAATTCATCAATATCTTTAGTTTTTAAATATTTATTATTTTTATAATTATTAATATTTGTAAATATAAAACATTCTAATAACCATAATTTTAATTGTTTTACAAAATCTTTAACAAATTCATTATCTAAACCATATTTATTTAATAATAAATTTTTAACTATAGAAACATCAATATTTCCTAATGCTAATATAAATGGATCTGATAATTCTTTTAATCGCCATGATATAATTTCTTCTTTTAATTCTAAATTTTTTATATGTTCAGTTAATAAATGACTTTTTATTTCATCAGTTGTTTTATAATAATGCATAAATATTATACTAATATAACTAATTAAAACACAAGCATTATCTATTGAAAATTGTTTAATTTTGTTATAATTTAAAACATCAACTTCTTGATCATTATCAATATTATAAAAATCAGTAAATGGGCTTTTATATTTTATATATTTTAAAACATATTTATTAATATAGTATAATAAATTAAATATACTATCATAAAATAAATTAACATTTTCATTAATTAAAATCATAAAAATAATTTTAAGTGATAATTTAACATATTCAGATGATAAACTTAAATTTCCAAATAATGATTTAAAATCAATATCAGAAATTTCAGTTTTATGTTGTGAATCACAATCAAATAATTTACTATTTAAAAATTGTATTTTTTTTCCGATATATATATTATCAAAATTTAAAGTATGAAAATATAAAATATACATTAAATTAGTCATTAAATTATCATATGTATAATCCTCAACTTTTTTAAATTGATTTATATTTTTTTTTGTCATTTTTTCATTCATTGTATTTAATCTTTTTTCATCTTCTAAATTGGTTGTATTTTTATGAGTGGGTGAAAATGATTTTTTTTCAGATTGAATTGTTTTTTTTTCACATTTTTTAGGTTCAGAATAATCTGTTTCTTTACGAGTTAATTTTATTTTATAATCAGAAATTGAACTTGAAATGGGTGAATTAGTAAAAAAATTTAATAATTTATCATGTAATTTTGTACATATATAATCAGAGTTTGTTTGTTTATAATTAATTTCATGAAGAGATTTTAAAAAATATAAAATAAGTTTTTGATCTTGTTGTGATATTTCAAATGACATTATATAATTATAGATTAATTATATAAAAATTAAATATTTTTCTTAATTAATTTAATATGTCAAAAAATATAAATATAAATTTAGAGTTAAATGGAAGATTATTTCCAAATTGGATAATGCATAATTTTAAAAAATATATTTTACCACAAATTATTAGACAAGATAATGAAGATCCATGTAATGAAAAAAAATTAAAAGGATTAACATTATATCAAGAATTTATAGGACAATATTTAAATTATGAATCACCATTTCGTGATATTTTAATATATCATGGTGTTGGTGCAGGTAAAACTTATAGTGCAATTAATGTTTACAATATATTATATAATTATACACCTAAATGGAATGTATTTGTGTTAATTCCTGCAGCATTGCATGATGATCCATGGATGAAAGACATAAATAAATATTTATCTAAAAATAATTATGATCAAAGATATAATAATATTATTTTTGTTCATTATGATTCACCATTTGCCGATAGAGATTTTTTAGAAAAAGTAAAAAAAGCAGATATTAGTAAAAAAACTATTTTTATAATAGATGAAGCACATAGATTTATAAATAATGTATATAATAATATATATAGTAAAAAAGGAAAACGTGCACAGATAATATATGATTATATACAACAAGAAAAGAAAGATAATAGTAATATAAGAATAATGTTATTATCAGCAACACCAGTAATTAATAATCCATTTGAATTTGCATTAATATTTAATTTATTAAGACCAGGTATTTTTCCATCATCAGAAAGTATTTTCCAACAAATATTTATTTCTTCAACAAATTTCGCTTCATTAAATGAAAATACAAAAAATTTATTTCAAAGGAGAATAATGGGATTAGTTTCTTATTATATTGGTGCTACACCAGATAAATTTGCTGAAAAAAATATTCATTATGTTAGTTTAGTTATGGGTAAACAACAAGAAGAAACATATAATATTTTTGAAGAAATAGAAAAGAAAAAAGAACAAGCAATGATGAAATATAATCGTGGAAAAGTAGGAGATACAATTTCAACATATTCATCATATACAAGACAAGCATGTAATTTTACTTTTCCAAATATTTCAGAAAAAGTAAATGGAGAAAAAAGACCTCGTCCAAGTGGATTTAAAATTAAAGAATCAGATGCAATAATATTAGATGAAGGAAAAAATAAAACTAAAATACAAAATTTAACAAAATCAAATGTGGAAATATCATTATACTTTAAATCTATTAATTTATTTATTAATGAATTAATAAATTATTTTAAAGAAATAAATGAAAAAGATAAGAAAAAAAATAATACAATAATTGATGATATAAATAAGTATCATAAAAATTATAATGGAAGTTTTACAGATTTTTACAACAATGAAAAAAATAAAAGTAAATTATTTGATGAAATGTATAATTGTAGTCCTAAATTTGTTAGAATATTATTTAACATAGAAAAATCAAAAGGAACAATTTTAATATATTCTAACTATGTTGATATGGAAGGATTAAAAATTTTAAAAATATATTTAGGTTTTATTGGTTATATTTATATAACTGATGATAAAGAATTTAGTATTACAACAAATAAATTAAAAAAAGATGGTAAAAGATTTTGTGAATTTCATGGTGGTATTGAAAAAGAAATTAGAAAAATTCATAAAGAAGTATTTAATAAATCTGAAAATAAATATGGCAAATTTATTAAAATTATTATGATTTCTCCTGCTGGTGCAGAAGGTATTAGTTTAAATAATGTTAGACAAGTACATATTATTGAACCTTATTGGAATGAAGTAAGAATTGAACAAATTATTGGCCGCGCATTGCGTTATTGTCATCATAAAGATTTACCAATGGATGAACGTAAAGTTGATATTTTTAGATATAAAATGATAAGATCAAATGAAAAAGAAACTACTGATGAAAAATTAGAAAATATTTCACGAAAAAAAAATAATTTATTATTATCATTTATAGATGCGGTAAAAGAAGTTGCAATAGATTGTGAATTATTTAAAAATCATAATATGATGGGTACAAAATATAAGTGTTTTCAATTTAATGAAGAATCATTATTTGAAAAACCTATTGCAGCAGCTTATCAATTAAATTTAGATTATGATCAAAAAAATAATAATGGTTTAAATGATATAAATTCTAATATAGAAAAAATTAAAGTAATAAAAATAAATGCGGTAATAAAACTTAATGATCAAACATTTTCTGAAGAAAAAAATTATTGGTTTAATAACGATACTGGTATTGTATATGATTATGAATTAAATTATCCTATTGGAAAGATACTAAAAAATGATAATGATGAATATGAAAAATTAGATTTAAACACTTTTGTTATAGGTGAAACTATTGATATTCCAAATTATAAAATATATAATTAATTTAGATTAGCTAACATTTTTATATTATTTAAAACTGATTTATTTTCATTTAAATTTGTATTAATTCCTTGTTTATGTAATAAATTTAATAACTTACTATCTTGATTTGTAAAATTTGGCATTACATTATTATTTAATAAATTAGGTAATTCATTATTTTTACTTGATATTTTAGGTAGGTCTGTATTTTTATTTAATAAATTAGGTAATTCATTATTTTGACTTAATAAATTTGGTAGTTCATTAGTGTATTTTTTTGATATTTTATTATTTGAATAATTACTATAAATATCATTTTCAAAATTACCCATCATCATTTGTGAATTATTCATCATTTGTGGATTCATCATTTGTTGTTGCATCATTTGTTGTTGCATCATTTGTGGATTCATCATTTGTTGTTGCATCATATTTCCTTGATTAAATGTAAATAATTGATTATTTAAATCAATGTTATTTGTTTGATCTTGTTTTGTTGACTGATTATTATAATTAAATAAACTAGCAAAACCGTTTTTATTTTGATTATTTTGATTATTTTGATTATTATTATCTGTATCGCTTAATAATTTTAATAATTCTTCAGTGCTATTATCATTATTATTATTATTATCAATATTTTTATTTATACTATTTTTTTTTAATGATCTAGAACCATTATATACTTTAAAAATTTGTTTTTTTCCCATATATAAAAATAATAAGAAATTTTTTAAAATTATATTTTTTTATTTTTTTTTGCTAATATTTCTTTTTCAATATCTTTTATTTGAGTATTTAATAAATTATATTTTTTTAAAAGTTTATTATAATCTTGTGTTTTTTGTTCTAATAAACTTTGTAATTTTTCATTTTCTAATTTTAAACTTTTGTTTTTATTTTCTAAAATTTTTATATTATTATTATTATTATCATTATTTTCTGTCATTTCTGTTATTATTGTTTCTCTTAATTCTTCTTTTAATTCTTCTAAATATTCTTCTTCTGTCATTTTTTCATAAAAAATTGTATTTTCTAATTGTACTGACCATGATAATGTTCCATTAGATAATTTAATATATTGACCATTTGAGCCTATTTCAATTAAATTACCACCTAATCTAAATAGTTTTTTATTTGTTTTATTATCAGTAGTAAAATATCTAATATGAGTATTAATATTAACTTTTTTAATATCATTAACAATTTTATAATTTTTTAAATATTCTTTAATTTTTTCAGGTGTTAACAATTCTTGAAATGTTTTATTATTATTATTATTATTATTATTAAATTTATAATTAGAAAGTTTTTTAGACATATATATTATTATAAATATGATATAAAAACTTTATAAAGATTTAATATAATTTTTATATTATAATGCTAGCTCAAGATTGGAATATATATACTACAAATTTTTTTAAAGATATTGATAAAAATAAATTAAATAAATATATAAATATTTTAAATAATGATGTAATTAATAATATAGAAATAAATAATGATGAAGATACTAATGAAAATAATTATAATATTAAAATGCAAGAAATAATAGAATTATATAATGATAATAATAAAATAGAAAGTTTAAAAAAATCATCAAGTTTAAACATATTAAAAAAAGAATTAGAAATAATAAAAATATTAACAAAATATTTTTTACAAAATAAAACTATAGAGTATAATTTTATAATAATAAGTTTACAATTATTATTATTATTTAGTGAAGATTTAAGAATTAAAATAAATCAAAAAAAAATAATTAATAAAAATAATATAAATATATTAAAACGTTCTTCATACAAGTTTTGTTTATATAAACATAATTGTATGTATAATTATAATAAAAAATGTAAATATGTTTGTTATCAAGATCATTATGTACATAATATGGTTTCTTATGATTTAGAATTATTAATAAATTATATTAATAGTAATATTAATGAATGTAATAATAAAGAAATATTAAAAACACTAAATACATTAAATTATGTTATTGCACATATGGAATCTGAATTAAAAACTAAATGTTTATATATTAAAAATGAACAAGATTATGAACAATATCATATAAATAAAAAATTATCTTAATCTAGGATGTAAATATTCAATTTTTAGTATAGTAAAAATATCATATTCTGATTCAATATCAAGTTTATTATTATTATTATTAATATCAAATATACCATATTCAGATAATTTATAACCTAATTTTTTTGCAGATGATCTTAATTTTTTATTAAAATCAGCTGAACCTGTAAAATATAAAAGTGCAGAATAATAAGAATCATAATTTACATATCTAATATCCACTCTTCTTACTAAATTATCTTTGTATTTTAAAAATCCCATATATTTAGTTTCATAATTTTTGTTTGTTATATCATCAATTAATAATGGTTGATTATTATTTTTTTTAAGTGGTTCTTTTAATTTTGTAATAAATAATTCTAAATGATTAATAGTATCATCAAAAATAGGATTAGAAATAAGTATATCAATATCACCACTAGTAGGTTTTTCACGTCTATATGATCCACAAATTTCAAATATATAATTAGTTTTAAAATATTTATTAACTTCTTTTATAACAGATTGAAATAGTTTATATACTTCAGTAATTTCACTCCGCGGAATATTACCAAAAAAAACATTGTAATATTTTATTCCTAATAATATTTTATCATTAACTTCAATTTCATTATTTTTAATTTTTTTTTTTAAATCTTTAATAGAAGTAACACCTAAATTATAAAGTTCAATAGCTTTATTTCTACCAATACCAACAATTTGTTCAAGTTCTTCAATAATTTTTTCTTTTTCATTATCCTGATCAGCATTAAAGTTATCTATTTCAGCTAATTTATTAGTTTCTAAAATTTCAGTAATTCTATTAATAGTACCTTTACCAATACCAGATAATTTATTAACTTCTTTCAAATTATCAAAAGTAATTTCAAAGGGAATATTTTTTAATATTTTTAAAACGTTAGTTAATTGTTTTAATCTAAAGGTATCGGCAGTGATTTCTTTAGAATGATCATTTTTATTATAATTGTCTAATTTATTTTTAATAAATTTAATTAATTTTTCAAATTGAGTAATAATTAAAATATTGTTATCCATAATATATTATTAATATTATAAAAAATACTTTTATAATATTAATAATTCAAATTTTTTTAAATTAAATATTATAAAAAAAATGAAATTTTAATATATTTTATTTAAAACATTATCTATATATAATAAATAATGATTGATATAAGTAAAAACACCAATATTGTTAATATTTTTAATAAAGTAAATAATGAAACAGAATTTGAAGTTATGTTTTATAATTATAAATTAGACAATAAATTATCATTTACTAAATATGTTAATTTATTAAATTATACAGCTCATAGAGCAAGTAAAAATAACTTAGAAATTGTGAAATCAACAATGTTAGATATTAAATA
>Ga0194133_10008733_pt1 | contig 11768 bp, 9 predicted proteins | sample TA2KigOf40mmetaG_FD_155448 | JGI IMG/M metagenome (GOLD analysis project Ga0194133, IMG submission 155448) | Freshwater microbial communities from Lake Tanganyika, Tanzania - TA2015055 Kigoma Offshore 40m | ecosystem: Environmental > Aquatic > Freshwater > Lake | place: Tanzania: Lake Tanganyika...
AAAAACTGCTTTTTTTTAGAGGAAACGAACCCACTTTTATATTTACTATTTCGAAGGACAATTCATTGAAAAATGTCGAGACTATTTTTTTGCATTTCAATACACGTTCTTACCCCTAGATTCTCGTATTAACCCATATTTCTTGTTGCCGCGACACAAAACTCGATCTGAACGAATAATGAGGATCAGTGTTTCAAATTATGAATTAAAAAAATAATTTTTCCCCTCTTTGATAAAGTGGTCGGTTTGGAGCCGTGCAAACCTAACCAGTCGTGAATTGAAAGAGGAAATTGTTCCAGTGGCGCAAAGTTCCGTCAAAGCGAAAGCTTTGCACGGTCTTAAAGGCCAAGTAAGTCATTCTATTTTCTATATTTATGTTTTTTGATTAATGGAGGTTTTGTCACAACCTAAAGGACATTCCTACGATAAGTGACCGTTTGCTCTTGCAATGAAATTTTTTTTTCTTTCAATTTTCTTAAGCAAAAATATACTTATGAAATAAACTGTAAATAATTCATGCCTTGACTGGCCAATTGTGAAACGTGCGGGTTACCTTGCCTATCTATTTGCTTTGCATTATTACATTTGGCAATAGTGTTTGAACATGAATAATGGATGAGGTCGAGATGAGGATTGATTTTTTTCTGCTCACACTAACTGCCCTTCTTTCTTTCTTTTTCTAGCCTTAATTTGCAAACAACTAAAAAATTCAACTGTCACTTTTCACTTTTTGTTTTTGACACACACGTTCATAAATGTGATCGGCAAAATACTACTTTCACTGCTTTGCTCGTCAATACTTATATGGATCTTATTTTTAATCCTCATCCGACTCGACTTTTTTTCCAACGTCGCTCACTTTCCGACGAATCTGGTCGCTATGCACGACGAAACGGATGTTGAAAAACTTTAATCTAACCGTATTTAGACGAGCAAAGAACCGTCAAGCAACACAAAGAGTGTGACCCGATGTGAAGTTACTATTTTTAATTTTTTTTGCTCCAAATGTGATGATTTTTGTTTCAAGAAAACCAATGCTTTTTCATCTTTTTTTATAATAAAAAATAATACTTTTAAATGTGACAGTCCTATTTGGATGGAAAAAATATGCAGCTGCCTTGAAAAAAAGTTGTCAAATTATCAGATATCTTTGCTTATGGAAGTTAAATGTGGATCTTTTTTCAGGTATTTATGCAAAGCTTAATATTAAAATGTGAATTAAGAAAAAGAAAATTTTGTAAATCTAGTGCTCACCAAAAAGAAAATGATTTTCATTTCGATTTTTTTTGCGGAAAAGAGGTCTGTCACGGATCACGAACATTTCCCAAACTTTTCCCTTGTCAAGAAGAACTGGAAGACAAAGTTTTAGACGACTACCATGGTGAAATGAGGATCAATAAATTTAAGGAAAGTCTAAAAACCTGCAAAGAAATTTATTCCTTTTTCATTCAAGTGGAGTAATGTTCAAACTTTCTGGCTTATTTTAAATGCAGTATTTAAGTTCCAAAAGTAAAAAAATAAGCTGTTGGAGACTTAAAATTAGAAGCAATTATGTTTGCTCAAAATTAACAAAAATATTATATAAACGTTTGTTTTATCATTAATTTTAAGATCAAGGGGAAAAAACCGAACCCTTTCAAGCTTGAAAATGTCATAATTGATATAATTGAACAAATATATTTTCGAAATTTCTTTACTGATATCCATCTTTGACGGGATCTCTTTGACATTGTTTAAACGATGCTTAGGAGCAATAAAATAAAGAATCAATTTTCTAATGTTTGTTTGTTTTATACGTACATCTTGACAATTTGCGTTACTTTTGTTGAAATTTGTATTTTTTTTTTTGAATAAAAGTTATTTTGAGGGTTTTTTTTATCTGCCACTGTGTACTTTAAATGGATCGCTGCCATTTGGCAGTCGGTGTCTTTGGCTAGATCTTTTTCGGTGCCTTGTAAAGCAATTCGAGTCGTTTCCAATTGACATGATCAGGCACAGAAACACACACGGACAAAAAAAAAGTTTCTTGATCAAGTTAAATGATGATGCAACGACAATCATTTACTATGATGGGAAATGAAAAGCGTCTTTGAGCATAAAATCAGTTTCAAAATGCAAGTTGAGAAACAAAAGGATAGTTACTAAAACATTCTTTGTCGGTCAGAAATATGATTATTTCTACATATCTTCGTCCAGAGTAGTGCATTATCGTTCATCGTCTATTCCAATCCATTTGTTTGAAAGCAGTTTTTTCTAAAGCATCGAATGTGCTGTAGGTTTGGGCATCAGTCCGATTTAACTGGACCAACTTCTTCCCACTGTCAACATGTGATCGTCAAACAGATATAAAATCGAAACTCTTAGATCTTATAGCCTTTATCTTCGCCCCAAATGATTCCCAACCAAACGTTTGACTTCTAAGCAAAAGCAGGAAAAAAAACAACCTTCTTTGATGTGAAATCACACAATGAAATTGCTTTGCATCAAGTCTTGAATGTTCAGCTATTAAAGTTAAAGTAAAGCTATAGGCAGCAAAATTTAGCGACGTGTTTTAGCAAAAAAATGATGGAGCTGTAGTGCAAAACATGCATATCTCATATACAAAGCAGCTGTCTTCAAAAGTGCATTTTTTTGACTTTCATTGAATGCAGTTAGACTTATTGTCTTTTAAATTGTACTTCACTCAAAACACTCTTTGTGAGTGAATAGAGTAGGTTGTAAAAAAAAGATTTGTAGATAAACTGTTTTATTGTCATTGCTCTTTAAGGAAAATTATGTGAACATCACACCTCGTTGGTTGATAAATTCTTTTCTTTTGTCATAATTGACGTTCAGGCATAAGATGACGATTTTCTAGGGGGAAAATGATGTTGAATTCTCTGAATTGGTGATGCAAAAAAAATCTCTTTTGCGACGATCAAATGTATCTTATCTTTCTCAGTGACAATTTAGAATTAAGATATGGCTTTTTGTGGTAAAGGTTTGAGACAACTAGGGCTCCACTGGTGCCCCTCCTAATATAAACAACATTTACATCAAAATATATGAAAAATGAATTTTACCAGTTCGTCAAACTTCCTTTCGTTGTCAGGTAATCTTTTACAAAAGCTGGGTGGCTCTCTTTCGTCGTGGTAGAAATTTGCTGAATAAAAATGACTTTGTTGAGTGTGGGATGAATGATGCAACACTTGACAACTCATTCTTTTAAATCATTTTCTAGAAACAATAGCCGGTGAAACTATTGCTTGCGTCGAACTGTTTTTATGGTAAAACTTCAAAGGTCTCTTGATTCAGTGTTGTATTAGTTTGGTAAAGCTTTAAGAACTGTGGAATGAAACCATCCGGGCGATTGTCAGGAAAGCTTGCACTAAATTGGCCTGCGAGAACCAATCGAATCCTTTTCGCTTCCACATGGGGTCCCGAACAAAGTGGTTTTTTCAGCGCTGGAACTCTCACTCACAAAAATACCATCTGGTCGGTCGGACGGGAGACGAAAAGGCGACCAACTTTGGTAAAACTGGTGGATGAAGCTGGGAGAAGGCTCCACCTTATCGTAAAGGACCATTTATTTGCAGTGCAGAATTGGTATTAAACGTTTTAAGAGATCGTAAAAGTCACATTAAGATTAGATTACTGACATCAAGGAGATGCTACTCTGTGGGCTTGACCTTTGTCGGCTGGCATTACGATATAATATAAAAAAGGGGTTTTTTTTCTCTTTAAGATGAAGAAATCACATGCTAGAATGGCACTTGCTCTTGACATCAACCAAACAAAATTAAAATTCAAAGCAAATCTATTACTGGGAGAATTCGTTAATATAAAAATATTCATCATTTAAGACCAAATTAGACATTTAAAGCGAAAATTTTCTCGGATTTGTTTCAACAATTCTCAATTGGCTCAGTTTTGGGAGCAGTGAGAAAAAATAAAAGCCTCTGGTGGGTTGCGTGAGTAAATTATTTAAAGTTGCGAGCAAAAAAATAAAATTCAAAAGTCCGATGCCAGGGAATGATGAAATCTCGTTACTCAAAATTGGCCGATGACACTTACACTGAGGTGTACTAAAAAGGCTTTGAGAATCACTTGTGTTTAAGCTAGTGATGGGTACGGTCAAAATTTTTTGACCAGGGTATGGTCGGGTCAGCCATTTATGGTTAGGGTCTGAATTTGGAAAATTTCCCCTAAAAATGTCAAATTTTTTAATTTTTATCTCTTCGGATCAAAAAAAATATCTTCAGGTCGGATCGGAAAGTACCCGGGTCGAAGGCAGGTTAGCCTCTTATTTACTGCGGGTCAAAAGTAAGCTCGGGTCGGGTCGGCCAGGGCCCATCTCTAGTTTGAGCTATTGAAGGTTAATATGATTTTTTTGAGTATAGAAGAAGAAGATGAGCTGTTAACCGATTAGGGCGAATCCAGGGGTCAAAGATTTTGCACCGACCCACTTTGTTGTTTGCAGGCTGAACTCCCTACCTTTGATCTCATCTACGGTTTTTTCATTAGGCCACACATAGTGATGGGTTCGGGTGAAAATTTTTTAACCGGGGTCGGGTCATTTTTGTTGCTCAGGTTGAGTTGAGTCAGGCCAGCTACCCAGGGTCTGGAAATTTTTTCCAAAAAATCCAAAAAAAAATTTCACTTCGGGTCAAAAAAATCTTATTGGGTCAGGTCAATAAAATTACCCAGGTCCAAGACCCTTATTTTCTGCAGGTCAGAAGTATGCTTGTACTGTCTCTAGCCACAGAGCAATTTAAATTTTTACTATTCTTTGTTTCAAACAAAAAGTTGCTTTTCCACTGTAAGTTAGGATAATATTTCTGATATCTGACTAAAAATCAAATAAAGATACGATGATGCCAACCACATTTTTAAAAATTAAGTTACGAAATACCCTTTAGAACATAATGAAGATTTATTAAAATATTTTTAGTAACTTAGAGCTTGGACCGTAAATATATGACGGCCTAGCCGGATTTCATGCAAGTCAAGACTAGGTTTCCATATAATGGCGTAGTGATGGGTCCGGGTCAGAATTTTTTGACCCGGGTCAGGTTGGGTCAGCCATTTATGGTTTGGGTTTGAATTTCAAAAATTTCCGCTAAAAATGTCAAATTTTTCATTTTTTTCCCTTCGGGTCAAAAAAAATTGCTTCGGGTCTGGTCGAACTCTTATTTACTGCAGGTCAAAAGTAAGCTCGGGTCAGGGCCCATCTTTTTAATGGCGACATTTCTATGAATCCAGTAGCTTTTTTTGAACACAGAAATTTACACCCAGTTCGGAATCATGGGCCCTTCCCATCAACAAAAGTATTCGTAGTCAAAGCTCAGGATTATTATCATAAATTTGCCCCATTTGATTTTAAGAGAAAATAAATTTAACATTCTAGCTCCCAGGATCCAAGCCAACTGAAGCTTCCCCTTCCCTGCACTAACCTTCCATCATAAATCCACGAGGTTAAAACTGCAATATATTTCTCCAACTTCCTGTGAAATCGCCAAAGACAAAAATAGTACTTTCATTTTCTAGTCTATATAAGAAAAAGAACATCCTTTTAAGCACAAATAACAGAAACAGATATAACCCGGGAAACTTTGGATCCCAAACCCAAACTAGTGAAACTTTACAAACACCAGAAAATCAGCTAGAAAAAGTGCTTGGATGTCGGCCATGAAAATTTTTCTGTAGTTTTTAAAGTAGTAGAAGGTGGTTTTTTTTGGTTTGTAGATCATGGCCAATAAAAGAGACCAGATTAACACAAAAGTTTTCAAGTTAAAATATTTTGTTCAAGAAATTTCGATAAACTGATCTCAAAGTTAATTTGATATTGTTTGGTATTAAATAGCTGTGAACTATATTTACAAGTCAAAAATTTTCTTCTCTTTTCTAGCGCGTTTACTCCTGGGCTCTTCACTATTTGAAGCAACTGAATCGTCCATGAATGAAATCGTGCTCTGGTCGTTTTGGGACTTTGGACTGGATGAATCTGCCAGTTCTATGTCTGATTTTACAGGTTGGGATTTTGGCGTTAGAGTTGTTTTGGGCTTGATTGAAGGAGGCTTATAGTCGTCATCTTCTACCAATGAAACACCAGCTTTGGGCCTGCCTGGCTTCCTCTTTGTCCCCTTTGTTGCAAGCTTCTCTTCAAACTCATCGAAATCGTCATCATCGTCTTCTTCTTCCTCCTCCTCCTCCTCTTCTTCTTCCTCATCACTTTCGTCAGCGAAGTCGTTGAATCGTGTGGAGGTGCTCTTAAGGTTACTTTCAACGCCTTTTTTAACGACACCGCCAGCAGTAACAGTTACCATGGAAACATTCTTTGCAACACCTCGGATATTGGGAGTCATTTTGGGACCTTGCAGAATGGCACTGGCCATTGGTGAGCGGATCGGACCAGACGTTCCAATAGTTGTCCTTAAAGAAAGGACAAAAAGTTTGTTAATTACCAATTAAAGACGTGGATTTTTGACGTTTATTATTACCTCATGTCAGTGATGGCTCTGATATTGACAACACCTTTTCCAGCAGATGTTATTTTTATGCCAGCAGGAACCTTGACCTCCTTTCCATCAATTATTGTGGTAGTTGACTTGTCTGGGGATGTCTCCTCGAGGAAAGACCGAATCGCTGAGACAGACTCTTCTGCACTGTCGTCATCCTTTCCACTGCGGTTTGCACTATCGGTGGACGACCCAAGATCAATAACGGTGCCATTTCTTATAACACGCTTAAAGTTGGTGATCTTGGCACCAACGCGAATCGGGATAGGAGCCTTTTTTGTACTCAAAATGGGACGACGAGAAAGAATTTTTACTTCTATTTGTCTCTCTCTTGGCCGCCGCTCTTCCACCGGTTTAATGGATAAACCAATCTAAAATTATGAAACATTCTTTGAAGTGATTCGAAAAACGGGAAATGTCAACTTTCTTACTTGTTCTTGAAGTGAGGCTAACGCAGCGGCTGTTTCAGAATCAGGTCCAGTATTTGAGTTGCCCGAGGCATTGATAAACTCATCAGTAATGCAAAAGCCGGCTACAGCGGTAGTGATGTCAGGATCATTTTGACAAGTCTTGAGGGCTGCTAAGAGATGTTGCCGAATGCCATCACTAAAAGCGGTGGCACATTCGGCAGACTTGTTACGATCAAATTCCTCAACTGTTTTCTGCAATAGTTGTACACCATCCAAAGAGAGCCACTTCTTAAGGTCTGAGGCTAAAACTAGTCTGTGGCCGATAGACTTATCTTCCCTCAAGGCCAGGCATTCTTCTGCTACGTCTAGTACTTCAGGATCCGTCGGTAAACAAAGTGAGAGGACTGTTTCTACACAGCTTTCACACATTTCAATGCCAGTAGCCACAAGACGGAAATCTGGGAAGCCGTACTTTCCGCACAGTTTACATTCTGTGTAAGAGTTTAGCAAGGTTGTGTTGCACCCACAGCTGGACCAAAGCTTAAACCTGTCAAAACGAAACAGTTGAATTTTTTTTACGTGATCAGGCTTCAAAATTATAATAACTTGCCTCGATCTGTATTTGTCTATGAACTTGTTAACTTCTATTTGTTGCGTGTTAGCCATTGCCGTAGTGGTGGTAAGGGATGGTGGTGTCTCAGAGGCCTCTGAAGAACCGGGTGCTCCTCGTGCTGGCCTCGAGATATAAGTTTTGCGCTCAGTTTTCACCGCGTTTCGGACAGCATTAATTGTGGTTTCCTCATCCTTAAAAAAATTGTTTTACACTTGCCTGAATGTTTAAAAGTGTTCCAAATCTTACCTTGTCTATGAAAATCTCAACCACAGCAGATCCCACCATGGATTGAAATTTCTTTCTTAGGGACAAAACTATCTTCCTCTGGGAGGTATTTGCAATCTCTGTCACATTAGAAGACACTTCGAACTTGAGATTGAATGTGCGAACATTTGATGCACTGAAAATAATAATTTTCACAAATTAAAATGAGAGAAATTTGTCAGAAAAGACAAACATAAAATTTGCTTGAAAAATAAAAAGGATTTCAAAAAAATATAAGGTCACATAACACTTTCGTAGTTATGAATATTTAAACGAAGAGCTTTCTGGACCAGTTTAGATTTAGGATCTCACAAAGTGTTGAATAAAAGCTAACCTGGCAATTACTGCCATCAACGAGTCTGTGTGGGGAGACACGTGCTCCTGGATAATGGACAAAAGCATTTCGTTTTTCTGCCTGTTTGTCGGTGTGGCAACCATTGAAGTCTAAAAGGAAAGAGAAAAAATCTGTTGAAAGTGTCCTAGCTTTCAAAGAAATCAATCCAACATACCAAGTCGACAGTGAACATGCAAAGATCACAGACAAAGAATGCCTTGATAGGTGATGTAACGATTTCATTTTCAGGAAGGGCCGTAAGCCTATTTGTTGAGAGGTCTGCTATCTCTGAACCCTTCACTGTATGTACCGTGGAGTTGGCGTTACTTGTGTTTTCATGTACTGAGTAAATCAAGACACGTTTTTCCTAAAAAAAAAGTAGAGTTTTAAGTGTCGAAAAATCCAAGCAAATAATAATTCAGACAGTGGAAAACTTTGGCCAAATAGAGGATTTAGCTTCAAGTTTATCTAAAATCAACTTACCTGGCAAATAGTTTTAGCCTGGTTGAGGACCACTCGCAGGCAACTACATAGCTGTTCCATGTTTCGTAGTTGAATAGTTTTAAGCCTTTCCTCGAAGCCTTGCTCTTTCATCACGATGTTTATAAATTGCTTTTGGCAATTTACGCAGACGGCAATTTGCGAATCCACATTTTGTAACCCGTCACTAATAACTGTTGAAGTGACATGAAATACCACACAGTACACTTGTTGAGGATTTTTGCAAACAGAGCACTTTGTTAGAGTGTTTGCATTCAAGCGGAGAAACCCGTTGTCACCATAATTTTCGCGAAAGCAGTCAATTCCAAATTGAAGTCTTCCTAGACAGTGATACTCTGTGGAAAACTTTGAACAAGGGAGAAATCGCAAATCTGCGCATTCTTGTTCAGAGCAGGAGAGGCAGGTTTGTCTTGCCCTCAAAATCTCATAAGAATTTGTGCAATATGCCCCAGCAAAACAGTGCAGAGTGGCGAGGATGGCATCAATGTTTGGTTGGATGTGTCTCAAGTAATCTTCGTACGTGAAAGGGCTATTGCAAAAGATACAGAGCAATGAATTGCCTCGACCTCCGTGACCTGGCTGAGTCATTCTGATGTGCTTTGCGAGGTTGGCTATGAATGCAGCATCAGGATTTGAAATGATGAATTCGCGCTTCGTTTTCCGGCACACAAGACTATGTGTAAGACTGAGTTCGCAATGGGAGACTGTCGGGTCAGAGAGGGACTCAAGACGCGCGGGCTGAAAATAATTTAAAAACCACTGATGAATCAAGCCTAAAAAAATGACGGCAACATTGAGTTGTAACTACACTCACTTGCTTAGCATTTATTTGAATACGAGAGCTTTTAATGAAATGCTTATTCAGATCCCCATAGAAGGTGGTCTGTAACTCTTCTCGACGGATAGGCAAAATGTGGTTGAGAATTGTTTCCCACGTCTCATTCGTAAGAGCGGACCTTTAACATAAAATACTGAGTAAATCTTTTGACACTGAAGAAAATCACTCAAGTAACCATTTTAGGTTCATCGGTGATCATTTTAATCTTAATCCTAAAATCACAATAGTATACCCCTTTTGGTCCAACACGGCAAAGATTTACTTTTTTACCTGTAATTTGTGCAGTAGCTACACTGAACAACCACTCGAGAGTCCTCTGTATTCGGCTCCGCCATTTCCAGGCCACTGTTGTCTGTCGCTGTCTGTATCTTTCAAAACATTCAACATTGAGCAAATTCTAAATACTGGCACGCCGGGGAAGGTTCTAACCTGTTCTTGCGCGAGATAGGCCGCTTCGGCGGGCAACGGCTCAAAGTTCCCAGCGTCGGTGTCTAATACTTGACCTTCTTGAGGTTGCTCGACCATGTGCTGAGGTAAAGCCTGCTCCACTTTTCGACCTAGATTCGGCGACGCCTGAACCGCTTGAGGAGGCTGAAAGGGCCTGGCCACGGGCGTCGTCGCGTTGGGGGGTTTTCTTCCCCGAACCGGCGTCACCTTAGGTCCGGGGGTCACCCTCGGCGGTTTGGCCGCACTCGACACCTAAGCGAATTCAGATCAAGGCACCGTCAGTACTCTATTTAAATCTCTTAAAGAATGAAAACGCACATTCTTTTTTGTTTGCGTAATGCGAATGGTCTTCCTCCCTCTGCTCGAAGGGTCCGAGGTGATTTGTCTCACAAGGGTTTGAATGAGCGTCTGCTGGTCCATTTCTTTCGGGCAGAGCATCATGTACTGTTGGCTTTTTCCATCTTCTCCGGTGACCGTGTAGAAGACCTAAGGTACATTTTATTTTAGGCACTCTGCCGACCCGTCGAGAAGAAGTTTGTTTCCGCGGACCGCCCTCGTGCGGAAACGCCCAAAACGTAAAGAAAGGCGCTCTCACCTGCTGTTGGTCCGGGCCCACTTGGATCGAGGACGCCGGCACCGTCGTGGTCTGGGCGCGCGAAGGCGTCTGGGCGGCGGGAAGGACGGGCTGCTCTTGGGGCGCCGGCTCGGGTTCTTCCGCAGCTTGATCCTCCATCATCGACGGGTCCATCTGAAACGGACAAGAGCGCGACGTGAGAACGCGGACGCCCAAAAAAGGCGAAACAAAGGGTTCGGTTCTTACGTAGTCACCGGCCATCTCCTGGTCCTGCTGCTCGAGGTCCAGGTCTTCTTGTTTGACTTGTTCGGTCTGCTGGGAGAGGTCAGACTGCAGGAAGAGCTCCTGCGCCAGCTCGCCGTTGCCGCCGTTCTCGTAGCCTTCCATTTTGACGGCGTCCTCGATGGAGTGGACGGTGCCGTCCTCGGCCAGGGTCAGGCCCACTTGCTGGAGCAGCGCCGACGCCTAAAAGCGAGACCCGGGGGATCAGGGACGGGGTCGACCCGAGACGCAAGACGGGGGGAGTCACGTACCTGAGGATCCGTGGGATCGATATAGAGGACCGCGCCTTCGTTGAGGTCGCCTCCCTCTCCGGTCACGTCGATGGAGGCCGAGAGAAGGGACTCGGCCGTCACGACGCCGTTGCCGTCGAGCAGGCCCACCTGGAACAGCCGCAAAAAAAGGGTGAGCCTCTGCGAGACGCAGACGCGCGACAGGGTCCGCGAGCCGGCTTACCTCTCCGTCATCGTGTCTGGCGTTGCCGATGATGATTCTTTCCGAGTCGCCCAGGTCGGCCAGCTGGAGCCCGGCCTGGGCCAAAAGCTGCGCCGCGTCTTCCGCGCTCATGATGAGGGGCTGGTCGCCGCCGGCCCCGGTGATGAGGAGCTGGGCCTCGGCCCCCGCCGTCACCTCCATCTTGGAAAGTTGCAGATACGCTCAAAGTTGGGGATGTCCTGCCAGTCCACACCGACACCAAGTGACACGTAACACACTCAACGTCGACGCACAACGCATGGATCGAACACCTTTATTTTCTTCGGGGGTCCCGGAGTAGTGACTAGCGAGTTCTTTTCACGCCGGGCCTCAATGGGCAAGGGCTCCTCGGACTCGTTTTGTGCCGGTCGCCGACGTCGAACGCCTCCACAGTCCGCTTTGAGCTGGGCCGCTGGGCGCCAAACAAACTGGGTCTCCGTTTCGCTCCGGGAAAGCCTCGCTTTTCTCGACCTCAGCCCCGACGACGCGCGACCCAAGCCATTCAAAAAGCCTCTTCCAAATCACAAAAACCTTGAC
>Ga0194133_10008735_pt1 | contig 11767 bp, 10 predicted proteins | sample TA2KigOf40mmetaG_FD_155448 | JGI IMG/M metagenome (GOLD analysis project Ga0194133, IMG submission 155448) | Freshwater microbial communities from Lake Tanganyika, Tanzania - TA2015055 Kigoma Offshore 40m | ecosystem: Environmental > Aquatic > Freshwater > Lake | place: Tanzania: Lake...
TCACACCATTATACTTTTCCTTAAAATCCTTTTTGATAGAGCTTGGACATCACATTTTTCATAAAATAAAATAATCTTGTCTTTATTGATATACCATTGGTTCCTTGTGTAAGAAATTGTCCCGAAAAGGTGATTTCTTCGTGATCTACGGACCGATCTTTCAAGCGGAAAAAAAGGAAAATCTTAATGCTGAGCTCTATAAGCAGAACAACTTTAATTTCAGGGAAACCAAAATTTTCATTAGATGCCTTATAAATCATTTTTAATTTTTTTTTTGACCGACTATGTTCTATTAACGTATGCTTTCTTAATTTAATCTTAATTTGATAAGAAATTTTAGTGTAATTTTTAGGCACTCCTGCATAAATGCCCAATTTTAGGGTTGCTCTGTTGTTGTCATTCTGGCAATGAAAAATGAGCCTTTCTAAGCAGAATTTAAGGAAGACACTGAGAAATCATCTTTTTCCACACATTTATATCATCACGAATTTAAAGATAGTAGATTGAACTTTAGACACAAGTTATTTCTTAAATAAAAAAAAGGGGGAGGCCCATTTTTTGGGCAGATGCCAATTGAGTTTTTCAACAATCAATCCATCAATCGTGTGTTGAGAAAAAGAAAAATTCTTTTTATTAAAAATTGAGGCAATTCTTTATCGAAGTATAGAGTATGTGAAACAAGTGTTTCACATCAGGTGTACGTATGTCCAATATTTTTTATCGTGTGGGATTGGTCAGATGCAGTATCAAAAGATTAAAAACAAACTCTTTTTTTAAGAGTGTGAATAATTTTATGACTTGAATGAACTGTTCTTTTTTGGTCATATTTGGAGGACTTTTTTTATCTTTTTCAGTAATAGTAATTTATTCATGAAAGAAATCCTGAAGTTTAAAAATTACCCTCTCATCGTCTAAATAGCAGGCAATCATTCGGAGGCAGATACCCTCTTAATTTATGAATGACAATGGCTTGGATGAAAGAACCTCAATGGAAAGGATAAATCATGGTTTAACTATCAACTATCTCAAGGGAAGAACTTTAGAATCAACTGATTGAACAGTGTGGCATCAAGCCAAATGTTTAAGAACTATTTCAATTCTTACTTAAAGTTGATAAGTTTTCAGAATTCTTATTGTCCCAAATTAACTTTTCCCAATTTGTTCAATGATTGATGGAAAGCTTTTTGCAAAGGAACTGAATATTGTAACAGAAAGCTAATTATTACAGCCACTTAAATTAGTAATCAAAGACTTGAAAGATAATTTTTTAATCAAAATTGTGTACAACAATCCATCCTGACTGTGATTATTATCTGAGATATTAATCCAAATTCAGGGGTGATAAGATTTTGCTCAGAACAGTTATTGAACCCTGCTCTTGAAGTTCCCAGTCCATTTGGCCACAGAGACCCTATATCTTAATCAATGCTTTGTTAAAATGTTCATACTAAGAGATACTACCCATTCTAAATTTTATAAATTAAAAAGAAACTGTGAAATAATGAGCTTTAGATTATAAAACTCATATTTGGGAAATTTTGAGGCAACAGGCTTAAACCAAGCTTAGAGATCAGGATTTATTCTCAGGTCTTAGCTGAAAATTGGTGCAATTTTATATTGAAGAGAATCAAATTTTCAACAGATTACTGCTAAATGGCATTCTTAAAATGAGCAAATAAAACAATTTGAAACATTATAAGAGATTATTGCAGTGTAGGTAGATTAACCAAAGGGCTTCTAAGATGAAATTGTAAAGACCAATGCATTTTAACAGCTAAATTAGTTTTTAATCAATCGATTCGAATCTGTCTACATAAAAGCTCTTTTCATGCATTAAGATAAATTTCCCATGAAAAGGTCAGGGCTTGTTTAACAACCAATTAATTTAATTGACTTTGTGCCTAATTGCCATGTCTAATCTAATGAAAAGTCCCCCTATTCAAAAGTGCTTTCTTAAAGACTTTCAAAATAATCTCAGTACTATGATTGATAATCAAGAAAATGTTTGTAAAACTGAAAAGATTCAAGTTACATTAACTTACAATGGAGTCAACAAAGGAATGTTTTAAATTTTTGTTTGACTAAACTTTGGCTTGAAAATTCCTCATTTCAAGAATAGTTTCTTGCCTCTCAGGCTTTTATACTCATACTCAGTTTTTCCACTTTGATGATTTACTTTATTCCTTTTACTGAAATTGAAATAAATTATGATTCTCAATAAGGATTAAGAAACAGTATTATTGTGTAAAATGGCAAAGCTCTGGGATACAGAACCCCAAAGCTGAAGAGAATCCTTAATAAAATATTAGTGAGTTTAATCAATTTTTCTTGGAAACAAAATCTAAAAAGTCAATAAAATCAAGAGCTTACTTAGACCTCAAAGTACCAAGAGGTATTCAACAAAATTTAAAGCTGACTGTTTGGATTTTCCATGTAGTTTAGAAGAGTATTTTTTATCCATCCAAAGCTAGATATTGAAGGTTATACATTTTTATTTTGTTTGGAAATCCCTTATTTCTTTAATAAAAAATGCATAAGTTGACGCTGGACATGTGGCTAACAGTTCGAATTCACAATATTGATTCCTCAGTATTTCTCCTGCCTTTCAATTGAAGACATTCATTTTGAATGTTTAAAATATATTTTGTGACAATTAAATAGATTTGACCAAACATTAAGCCTGAATTGTTACACCAAGTAGTAATATTTTACTCATAGTTTGGGTTTTACTAACTTAAAGGTTTTAAGTCTACTTTGGACCCCGAAACCTCTCCTCTCAAGTCAAAAATTATTCAAGATATGAGGGGGCTCACAAAGTTATTTTTACAATTTAAAAAAATTGGACTAACCAAAGATTTACATATATACCATTTGAACATTACTCCATGAAAGCTCATAAATTGAAATAGCTATTCTTGAAAAAAATAAAACCAAACTTCAAATAAAAAAGAAATCATTCCAGTAATGAATTCTGGTTGAGATGAGCCAAAACCCAATAATGACCTTCCCAATAAAGAAAAGAATCAATACTGAACTGTTAATTGATGTGAAACAGAAACTTTATAAACACAAGGGACGGATCAAGAAATGATTGGACCTCTGAGAGAGAGGTAAACAGAAATTAGCTAATATGCCAAAAAATAGGTGGAAATAAAAACTAATTATGGCAGCTTGTTTGCAATGAACTACTTCAGAAGTGAATGAAAACTATTAGCTTCAGCCTGTTTGAAATGACTTAAACATCTTAAAATATTGTAAAGTGAAATAGAGGGGAATTACTAAAAATGTTGATTACAATACCAGTTTTCCTATTTGGATTCCAAACAGGTATACTATTTGCACCTTTAGAAAAAAGAAATTGATTCAAAGATTTCATTCAAAAAATTTTAATTAATGAGGTATTTTAGATCCACATTAAAATTTATCATGTGACTTAAATTTAAAAAAGTTTTGAGATCTTTTAGTAAAATAGAATATTCATTAGAAATGTGGTAAAGATAATTTTTTTTAAAAGAAGAATTTAATTTTTAATAAGTTAAAATTAGTTGGCTAGCTTTATATTTGTATCATAGTTGTCTGTAGTGAGGTGCAACTCAAAAATACATCTGAAATGTTTAAGGGAGGACGAACAAGGAAAAGCACAATGAAATTGACAATTTTTGATGACTTGGACTTAATTTGATTGATTCGTTTCTGAGTCTTTGGCCATTCATCAGCATCTTTTTGACAAAATTGAAGAAGAAATGTCCTAGAAATTGAGCCTCGTTTTTTAAAGAAGAGAGTTTCTTTTATTTACCTCAAATTTCTCAATTTCCAACAAAATGTTTTATGGATCCAATCATTTTATCATTTAAATATCAATAATTTTCATTAAAGGCATACTGAGGTCAGGAATTTTGTTGCTGAGGCAACCCAGGGTCAAAGGTTGTCAGGAAGCGCCGAAATTCGAACCCCAGACCTTCTGATTCACAACCTGATGCCAGGTCTACCACCTTAATTATGTGCTAAAAGATTTTTGGCAAATTATGCTAATTGAAATGTTCCTACCTGTTTTGGGTTAAACATTCGAAGTTTCTTCTTCTTACAATTGGAAAAAGTATGATTTGATTTAAAAAACATTTTGTAGGACTTTGTAATAGAGATCATTCAACCTCAGTTTTATCTTTGATTTGATTTGGTAATTTTTCCTGTGTCCTTTTGGCAACGATAAGTTTGGACAGCTGGATGAAGTAAGGGGAAAAATAATCTTCTATGGAAGATAACTATAACAGAATAAAAAAGGACTATTACAGCCTGCCTTTAATGAATGCAGTTTAGCAAGGCAAACTTAAAATTGATAAAAAATATTTGAATATCTTTTATTTGATTTTTAAATACCTGGGGACCATCTAGTGCAACCATGTGGCAGACACTGTCCTACATTAACATTTTTGCAGGGAAGGGTGAAAAATTACTGCATGTTTTTGCCAATACAAGTGCATAATAATTTGTGCAGTCTTCATTAATACTTAATTAATTTTCAAATACTTTATATTATTTGTTTCATTCAATTTTCTTGGATTGGACCATCAACAAACATTTTATATATTTTAGATATGTCAAATTGGAATTTATACAATTAATTGTTGCTGTTGTTATGAAGAGCAAAAATGAAAGCAAAAAACCTAAATTTTTCATATATATGTTTGCAGTTCAGTTTGCAACCATAACTACATCTACTTTCTAATAATATTTTAGTAACAAAAACTTTTTGCCTGATTTTGTTTGTCAGTCTTGAAGAGGCTTTGATGGATAATTTTTGCCTCTTATCTTTCTTATCTTAATTGTAAAAAGAAATTTTTAAACAAAAGCTAAAAGTTTTGACCCATGGCTGGATGTGAGATCCTTCCAAAATTTGATGGTGTTAATGGGTTGACACCAGATGAATTTGATGATTTGGTCATCACCAAAGCAATTCACCTTGGTTGGAATGATGAGGAAACAGTTGAATACATGATGAGGTAATTGTCAAGGTTTTTCAATTTTTGCAAAAGTTTAAAAAACCTAAAATGTTTTCATTTTTTTAAAGAGCTTTGGATGGAAAAGCTAAAGATTGGTTGGAGAGTGAGATAGCAAGAAATATTTTGATTAAAAAAGATTTACTTTTATTACGAAAGTCATTTTTGCAAAAATATGGATCAATTGAAAAATTTATGAGTACTTTTGCTAATACCAAAAGTCCCATGACTTTTACAGGTTTGAGTTTGTTTTCTTGAAATGATTTGAATAGATGAGTGTTATATCTCTTTTATAGGAGAAGACAAGAATTTCACAGTGCAAGAGTTTCTCTTCAGAATTGAAAAAGCTGCATTGATATTAAATTGGAGCATGGAATATAGGATGAATTTTACCTTGAATGCACTTTCTGGCACAGCAGCCATTCAAATGAAAGCATCAAAAAACTGTAATGATTGGAATAGGTTGAAATCAAAACTTTTAGAACTCTTTGGTCCCTTCATGTCAGTATCAGATCAAATATCAATTATCAGAAAAATACAGGGTACATACTTTTGAATCATTTTCCACGGTTTGAAATGGAGTGATGGCTTTTTTTAAAAGGTCAAAAATCAATTGAGTCTACTGAGGATTACTTTGAGAGGGTGAAACAAAATGTAATGACAGTCAGCGAGGACATTTTGAAATCAGCAAGAAGCCCAGAAGAATACGATGGAATGTTGAAGTATTCAATATAATACTCAGGTTTAAGCTAGAAGTAACTAATTTTTACCCTAGAATGCAAAAGCTTTTCTCTACAATTGTCTTTATCAACGGCATGGATTCAAATTTACGAAACAGTTTTATGAAAACGACCATTGCAACTAGAAAGGTAAAATACTTTTGTTGAAATCTTTATGCATATTTATATTCATTACTAGCTGAGGTACTCGGCACTGCCCGGGTTAATTTGCAACCTGCTGAGCATATCAAAAATGCGTCCTTCAGCTTTTATGGTTTCAAGCCCCCCCCAGGCCCAGGGGGGAGGGGGCAGGGGTCAAACCTGCACCAAAACCTTCCTTGGACAGGTAGGGATGTGCGTGGAAAGTTTCATCAAGATCGGTGCGGGGTTTGGATTTCCACTAACCCTCCACATACCAACAGACATACAAACATCTTTACGCCCATTTTTATATTCATTATTTTCCCAAATTTACAGAACAAGGTTCCATCAATGGAAGAAGTTGCTTCATTTGTTAAGCATGATGAACAAATTCAAAAGACCAGAATGTCACAAAAGAAGGTTTTGGAATCCATCAAGGAAGGAGAGAAAAAAGTGATGAACATTCCAACAAATCAAAAACATGGGTTTCAGACTACTTCATCTGGTCAAGTGGAACCTAGATTGGCTTTTCATAGTGGATTCACCAACCCTGACGCAACTTTGCAATCAAGGCGAAGCCGATCTACACATAAAGGGCCATGTGAGTTTTTAAGCTTAGCAGTTAAATACATATTTTATAAGGTTTTAGGGCAACTTTTTTTCTTTTATAGCCATGCATAACCAGGGAAGGGCAGTTTCAATTTTTCAAGGAAAGCCTGGATTGTTGCCTGATCCACCGCCACCATATCCATGGTAGTGCATGATTCCCCAAAATAAGATATGTTAGTTCAATCAAATCTTTTAATATTGTTTTGAAATTTTCAAAAAAGGATTAAATTGGCTTAATGAAAAATATACTTCCTAAAATCATTTTTATTGTAGTTGCAATCTATAGAAATAACTGTTAAGGCCTGATATTGATAACATAATTCCTTTGGGTTTCAGTCAAAATTCAAACAGTTTTATCAGCTATCTGATAAGGGTACAAATACCGAACAACATTTACTTAATTGAAACAAAAATCTTTGAGGGTTTGAACAACGAAATACTAGATTTTTTTATAAAAAATATAACAATAAGAATGGAAAACAAAAGTCACTGCCTTAGCAAATATTTAACCAAGAAAGAGAATGACTTTATTGTTGAATCTGTTGGAAACCGTGCAATTTGCCTCAGCATTGGGGTTGCACAGCTCTGGTTGGACCTTTCAAAGAGGCAAGTTTGGTCCCTCTACGGTCAGGGTGCAGCAGTTTTTGTCAGAGATCCCATTAGGAAAGGATTCTTCATTGTGGTGAGATCTAGAAATACACTAGTATCTTTAATCCGCCAGCGAGCGAAGCGAGCGGCGAGTTTAGAAAAATCATTAGGCTAGCGCTTTTTAGTGAATGTCCGTCTGTCTGTAACATTTTTTGTTGACATTTTTTTCTATAGGGATCAAAGTTGATAACTTTGAATTACATCTCCTCCCTTATTTTTTGTGTTTAATGGAATATTATTAGGTTTTTTGGAAAGAGGAACTTTTTCTCTACAACTTCACATATTTTTTTCCCGAGATTTTGACCATAGGTGATGCGCTATCAAGAACTCTTTAACCATAAGTGCTTTTGAGCATATTTTTGGATTTTTGGAAAGAGAATTTCATTGTGAATATTTTATGTATTCAAAAAAATAGCAAAAATGGCTAAAGCTGCAAAAATGGCCAAAACAGCAAAAATTGGCCTTCAACTTTGTCATTAATAGCTCGCTCCTACAATTTTAGAGCTAGAGAAAAGTTTATCAAAAAAGATATTTTGTTCAAATTATAAACTAAAAATGTTGTTTTATAAACTTTTCTTTAGCTTTTAATTTGATTTAGCTATGCCTTATATCTTTGCTCGAGCTGGCAGTTATAGGTATTTTTTCTTGCGCAAAAAGTACTCTTCTACTTAATTTTTAATGTTTTATTGACTCTGCATAACTTTCTAAAGTTTGTTGATCTAATTACCTGGACAAAAAATTGGGAGCAAGAAGTTTATGCAGAAATGAAGTTGAAATCCTACTCAGATGACTTTCACATGTTTGAATCTGATAATGGAGTTGCAGCAGTGTCATTTGCCTTCAAGGAGGAAGGAGTTTTCTTCAGAGAGGTTATCAATGAAAGAATCGAAAAAAGAAATCAGAGGATGTAATTTGTTAATAGAGAAAAAGTTCACTGTAATTTTTATCATAAAGGTTGGATTGAATTTCAGAATGCAGATCACATCAACTCCTGCCCAAACATACAAATTTCATGATCATCAGCCAACCAAAAATCTTCTTCCATTTACCGAATCAAATGCCCTGGCATTTAGCAAATCCACTCCTAATCTTACAGATGAAATAGACACAAGAAGGACGAAGGCTGGAGGAGGAGGAGGAAGCAGCTGGAATCCATTTTCAAGACAAAAGCCTCCAAGGTTTCTTAAAGAAGAAATAAGCTCTCCATCTAACTTTGTCCACGTGGCTGGGGTCAAACCTTCCAGTCAAGGATTTCATATGGTTGGAAGTCTAGAGGCAGCAGTAAATAATACACTAAAACTTTTTTTATTTTTGCAAAACAATAATCAATTTGATTTTGGTAGACTGATCCTATGATTTTAGAATTTCTAAAACATTCAGGATTGCAAGAAAATGTTATGAATGTGAGGCTCCTATTTAAAGACTATTTAAAAAAAATTCATTTACAAAAGAGTCTTGACGATTTCTAGAATCCAGCAGAACGTGAAAAAATCATGAGATTTGTTCACAATCATAATGTGACTGATCTTGTTCACCGACATTCTGTCAAAAGAATGTCCAGACCAGTCGTTCACCAACGAAGGGCATTACTAAAGGAAATAGAAGAGGAAGAGGAAACCATAAACAGGAGGATTAAAGTCAAGACCATCTTGCCAAAAGATAGAAATTCTCGCCTACAATCTTCATCTAAAGTGCATCAGCCAGAGTCATTCACAAAAAGTTCTTCAGTACCTCAGCCTCCACCTCCACCCCCACCCCCACCTACACCATTTTTATCACCAAAGCCAATCAAAAGTGAGGAACCAATCAAACAACCCCAAGGTTAAAAAACAGCTCGTTTAATTTTGATAAAAAGTCCAATAAGATTGTTCAAATTTTCTAGTGAATTTCCGAGCTAACCTGATGGATGAGATTCGTGGTAAAGGTGGGGTTCAGAATGCCCACTTGAACCATGTTGATCCGGAGATTGATCTGAAGAAAGAGACATTCGATGATGATGATGATATCACCAAAGCTTTGCTCAGAGGTCTTGAGGTAAAACTTTGTTCAATTTTAGTGATGATGCCATTCAAAACTAGTTAACTTTATTCTAATTTTGACAGAAAATAAAAACTGCTAATCAGGGTAGTGATACTGACGACGACAGCATTGGATCCGATGCTTCGTGGTCAGAAGAGGATTGTTAAGATTAAGATTATTGCAATTTGAAGGAAGTTACTGATCATTTTTTTGATTCTGTATTTTACAACATTAACTGTCACTTGATTGTGTTTGATAATTTCAAAAAAAAGGAATAAAGATGATACTTATCAAGTTTCTGCTCAACAAACAGTCCTTACTGATATAATCATCTTGTTGGATGACATTCAATGGTAAAAGATTATGCATTGGCATGTGATTGAATCTCAGTATCACAGTATTTGGTCGGTTACAATGGGGTCGTTCTGGCTAAGAGGTCATGGCATCAGGCTTGGAATCTGAGGGTTGGGTTTCGAATCCCGGCACATCCAGACAATATTTGATCCCGGGTTGCTTTAACAAACAGCAATATAGGTATTCCTGCTTTGACCCGGGTACTTTCTGACCTGACCCGAAGAGATTTTTTTGACCCGAAGGGAAAAAATTGAAAAATTTGGCATTTTTAGGGAAATTTTCCAAATTCTAACCCAAACCATAAATGGCCGACCAGACCCGAGCCACAAAAAATTCACCTGACCCGACCCCGGTCAAAAATTTTAGACCCGGATTCATCACTAAGCAGGAGCATCCTGACATCCCTCGACCTTTGTAATCGCCCTCTTCCAACTGAGCATGCTTAAACCAGGTTTTTCTCCTAAAATATAGCTCCCAGTCTAAGACTCCAGTCATACTATCTTCAGTCCCTTACGTAGAATTTTGTTTTAAGCAGAGTTTTATTGAGCTTTATATCTTGTTTGGTATTGAATGCTCTTTAAAAGTAATGTAATTTGAAAAAGTTAACATTAAGAAAGAGTTTGATAAAAATGTCAATGTCAATTCCCAGCTTCAGTGATGATTAAGTTTGCAAAAAAAACTATAAACTACTGTGACTCCTTAGTCATAATACAATTTCCAGGTTACTCAATAGAAAATAATAGTTTTATTGTTTAAAAACCAAATTGATTCTGGCACATTAAGGTAAAAAAGCTTGGTACTATTAAACCAGAGGTTGTCTGGATTTGAAAGTAGGATCCTAAAGAGCCTTTTAATAGCCAGGTATCACCAACCTTATCCAGAACTTTCTCTTGGTTTAGCATTTGTCTTTCAAACTTTAAATAATCCTTCAAGAGTAGCCTCATAAGCAATATAGATTCATGCTGATTCCCAGCCTTTACTTAAACTCCCCTGCCTCTGGAACCCACACTTCTGAATTGCTGAATTATGATAAGTCTATAAGTCAATATGAAACTCGAGAAGAGTTTTCACAATCAAAGGGAGCTTCAGCTTATTTATGACAACCTCTATTTCGAGTTTTTTTTCATCAAAATAAACTTTCTAACAAAAAATAAACAAAAAATTTCCAAAAAAAAGTTCTACAATTCACAGAGATAGCTTTCACTATTTCTGAACTATCTTTTACACATACCAAAATAATAAAAATCGATTATCATATTTATATATTATAAAAAATTTGCTGCATGTAGATTCGTTATCTTAAAATGTATTGTTTAAAAGTTATAAGCCAATAATAATAAACGCAGAGGACTGTTAATTCAAAATCACAGGAGAAGTTGACAGGTAGAGCAATCAGGTTCGAAAAGGTCCTTTGTTTCGAACAGCTTTGGGGTAGAACTTGCTACATTGGAAGGGTTTTTGTCACACTATCCAACAATCTTTGGGATGGTAAAGATTTTGGTTGGGATTGCTTTAAACACCTGGAAAATATTTCATAATAAAAAAGGGCTATTTTTCTAATTTATGATTTAATGAAAGTACTTTGTATCCGAAGGTAATAGTGAAAAGCAATTGAAACTTTCATCTGACAAATTCATTTTTGGATTTCAAGCTGGTCTATAAAAAAAAGTTCAAAATCCAGTATAAGTCAAAAGGTCCTTCAAACTTTTCTCTTGTGCACCATTTGGTCTTTTTGCTTTTTTATTTCAGCTGCAGCTCTGTCTGCTAAACTGTCAAGTTGTTTGGCAAGATTGGCGTTGGAGGTGATCTTCACACTGGATGGTGGAATGACAGATTGCCTTTGAGGTGGCAAAGAGTTCTTTCTAGGTTTTCTGGGAGACCATTTACAATCGTTGTTACTTGAATTATCACATTGATTCCAATAGTCCGGAGAAGAATTTTTGTTTCCTCCTGGCACTGGGTCAATGACAACCCTACTAAATGTCCGGTTCGATCCCAATGTTGAATCCAGATCTTCGCAGCTCGAGGTACATGACAGCCTTGGCTCTGCAATTTTCGTTTCAGAATGAGCATTGTTTGCTTCATGGTTAAAAGATTCACCACAAAGGCGTGCAACATCAAAAATGAGCTCCAAAGAGTCATGCTTCACAATTGTCCTTTTAGGCAAAATAATTCCACTAATCGAATTAGTTTCAATATCAGAAGGTGATGCTTCTTTAACCCCTATAATGGTTGATTCTCAAATAAAAATTGCTCATTTTAAATATACAACTTTTTTTA
>Ga0194133_10008736_pt1 | contig 11766 bp, 12 predicted proteins | sample TA2KigOf40mmetaG_FD_155448 | JGI IMG/M metagenome (GOLD analysis project Ga0194133, IMG submission 155448) | Freshwater microbial communities from Lake Tanganyika, Tanzania - TA2015055 Kigoma Offshore 40m | ecosystem: Environmental > Aquatic > Freshwater > Lake | place: Tanzania: Lake...
CCGCCTTGCGCGATGCCTTTGGCAAGTACAAGGACCGCTTGGTGTTTCTCGATTTCATCACTGACCAGACCGAAAACGTCTGGCCGATGGTGCAAGGAGGCAAAGGCCTCACCGAGATGATTCTCGGCGCAGAAGATCTATAAGGGGTCCGCCATGAGGCACATCATATCGATACTTTTGGAAAATGAGCCAGGTGCGTTATCCCGGGTTGTTGGTCTCTTTTCCGCTCGGGGCTACAACATCGAAGCACTTACTGTCGCGCCAACCGAAGACCATTCGCTCTCACGCATGACGATTTCAACATCGGGTTCTGACGATGTGATCGAGCAAATTACCAAGCAACTCAATCGGCTTATTGACGTTGTTAAAGTCGTCGATCTCACCGAAAGCCCGCATATTGAGCGTGAGTTGATGCTTATCAAAGTGAGAGCAGTTGGAAAAGAGCGCGAAGAAATGAAGCGCATGGCTGATATTTTCCGTGGTCGGGTAATTGACGTTACCGATAAGACCTACACCATCGAATTGACCGGGGATGGTGGAAAGCTCGATGCGTTTATTGAGGCCATTGAGCGGTCAGCAATTATTGAAACCGTACGCACCGGTACATCCGGTATAGCGCGTGGCGAACGCGTCCTGCGCATTTGAATACGATCTGATATTTATACCTTATAACAAGGAGAAGGTTATGAAAGTTTTCTACGACAAAGACTGTGATCTCAAGCTCATCAAAAACCGTAAAGTGGCAGTGATTGGATACGGATCGCAAGGCCATGCACACGCTCAAAACCTCAACGACTCTGGTGCCAAAGTCGTTGTTGGTGTGCGCAAGGGCGGGCCCTCCTGGGAAAAAGTCAAAAAAGCGGGCCTGAAGCCTGCTGAGATTGCAGACGCAGTCAAAGGCACTGATTTCGTGATGCTCTTGATGCCCGATGAACACATTGGTGATGTTTATCGCAGCGAGATTGAGCCCAATCTAAAGAAAGGCGCAACGCTTGCCTTCGCTCATGGTTTTAACATTCATTACGGTCAGGTGAGCCCACGCGACGATATCGATGTCGTGATGGTAGCCCCCAAAGCGCCTGGTCACACGGTTCGATCAACCTACGCCCAAGGTGGCGGTGTGCCCATGTTGGTTGCAGTGCATCAAGATGAGTCCAAGCAGGCGCGCGACGTAGCGCTGTCTTATGCATGTGCGATTGGTGGTGGCAAAGCAGGAATCATTGAAACCAACTTCCGCGAAGAAACTGAAACAGATTTATTCGGCGAGCAAGTGGTTTTGTGTGGTGGAACCGTCGAGTTAATTAAGGCCGGCTACGAAACCCTTGTTGAGGCCGGCTATGCCCCTGAAATGGCTTATTTTGAGTGCCTGCACGAGCTCAAGCTGATTGTCGATCTGATTTATGAAGGTGGTATCGCCAACATGAATTACTCGATCTCGAATAACGCCGAATTTGGCGAGTATGTGTCGGGACCAAGAATCATCACCGAAGAGAGTAAGGCCGAAATGAAGCGAATCTTGAGCGACATTCAAACCGGTGAGTATGCCAAGCGCTTCATTCTCGAGAACAAGGCCGGCGCACCCACACTCTTGTCGCGCCGCCGCATCATGGCCGAACACTCGATTGAGGTGGTGGGCGAAAAATTACGCGCGATGATGCCCTGGATCAAAAACAATAAGCTCGTTGATAAGTCGCGAAACTAAGCACTCGGGTTTTGTCAGTCGAGGACTTGTGTCCGAGTATATTGCGCGACGATAACAACAGGGGAAGCGATGCGCCAATTTCCATGGCCACATCCAATCATCGCCCGTGAGGGTTGGCCATTTTTGGGCATCGCAGTGATAGCTGCGATGTTTGCTGATGCCTGGCTCGGCAGTTTTTTCAGCGGGCTGCTTTGGGTTGCGGCGATTTTTGTGCTGCAGTTCTTCCGCGATCCGCCAAGGGTCGGTTCGGTTGATCCAGACGATGTGCTTTCACCCGCCGATGGAAGAATTGTCGCAATTGAGCAGTGCGAGGATGCTTATGCGGATCGCCAGGCGCTCAAGATCAGCGTCTTCATGAACGTGTTTAATGTGCATTCCAATCGCATGCCGGTTGCAGGCCGTATTGAAAAGGTGGATTACTTTAGCGGCAGCTTTGTCAATGCAGCGCTTGACAAAGCCTCGCTTGAAAACGAGCGCAATGCGGTCGTGATTCGAGATCCGCAGGGGCGCTTGGTCACTGCCGTCCAAATTGCCGGTTTGATTGCGAGGCGAATCCTTTGTTATGTGCAGCCGGGTGATGAGCTTGATCGGGCATCGCGCTACGGGTTTATAAGGTTTGGATCCCGGGTTGATGTTTATCTGCCAATCGAGGCCAGGCCGCAGGTTACTGTTGGCCAAATCGTGAAAGCGACGAGTACCGTGCTCGCGAGGTTGGAGCCTCAAGGTGCTTGAACAGGGCAAGGAACCACCGCTCGAAGAGGGGAGGGTTCCAACACCCGATGATCAGGCTCAGCCCTTTAAGAAACGCCCTCGGGGTGTTTATTGGCTACCGAATTTATTCACAACGGCTTCGCTTTTTTGTGGTTTCACATCGATTGTTCAAGGCATGAATCATCGCTTTGACCTGGCAGCGATGCTTTGTTTTTTTGCCCTGATTTTTGACAGCCTCGATGGCCGGGTTGCCCGTTGGACAGGCACAACCAGCGCCTTTGGTGAGCAATACGATAGCCTCTCCGATATGGTCTCCTTTGGTGCGGCCCCGGCGCTTATCATGTATGAGTGGGCACTCAAAGGTCTGGGCAAGTTTGGATGGGTGGCCGCATTTGTTTATGTGGCTGGCGCCGCACTTCGTCTGGCGCGTTTCAATACCAATCTTGGCGTGGTTGATAAGCGATTCTTCCAGGGCTTGCCATCGCCTGCGGCAGCCGCGATGGTCGTGGGTTTGATCTGGACTTTCACTGAACTGGAAGCCATGAAGCTTGTCGATTGGCGCGGCCCAGACTTGGCCTTGCTTGGCTGGTTGATCACCATCTATGCCGGGCTCACGATGGTGTCGAATGCCCCCTTTTACAGCTTTAAGACGCTCAATGCGCGGCGGCGCGTGTCGTTCATGACAGCTTTCGCTTTTATGCTGGTGTTTGGACTGGTCTCGCTCGATCCGGCACTCGTCCTTTTTTTGTTTTTCTTGGGCTATGGCCTTTCGGGTTGGATTTATGCGGGCTGGCTTCGAGCCAAGGGTAGGCCATCACCTTTTGCACGCCATGAGCCTCATGAAGCAGCTTGATCGAGATTTTTGATGAGGATGACTTCAAGACGGCGATTGATCGCCGGTAATTGGAAAATGAACGGGCGGCTTGAAAGCGCTGCTGCGCTTGGCGCTGGTCTTATCGAGGGCCTTGCGAATCGGCAGGACTTACAAGCCCTTGATTGGTTGATATGTCCGCCCTTTGTTCATTTGAAGACGCTTGGCGACCTGCTCGAGCAAAGTCGACAGAAAATACCTGGCTTAGCGATGAAACTGGGGGCGCAGGATGTTTCGGCTGCTGAAGATGGTGCGTATACCGGTGAAATCAGTGCTGAAATGCTTCGTGATTGCGGGTGTTCGGCGGTTTTAATTGGTCATTCGGAGCGACGCCAGTACTTTTCCGAGTCAGAGACCTTGATTGCCCAAAAGCTCAAGCGAGCTATCGACGCCGGATTCTTGGCTGTTTTATGCGTTGGCGAATCGGAGCAGGAACGAGGCAAGGGGCTTACCCGGGCGGTCATCGACAAACAAATTGAGCTTTTACTGAATCTCTGGCCTGTGTCTTCGCATCAGGCAGCGCTTGGGCCATGCGCAACGCAAGACCTGCAGGCACAACGGGGCGTGCACATGGCGCTAGCGAACCATCAGCCGGGTGTTGGAGATACGAACGCCCGTGCTGAATGGGCGTCACGACTTGTGATCGCCTACGAGCCTGTTTGGGCCATTGGAACCGGTAAGAGTGCCAGTCCCGATGATGCGCAGCAAGTCCACGCCTTTATTCGGGATCGACTCGATCAAGCTGGCTGGCCATCGTCGTCGATTCGGATTCTTTATGGTGGTTCGGTTAAAGCGGACAATGCGCAGGCGCTTTTTGGGATGCCTGATGTCGATGGCGCACTTGTTGGCGGCGCCTCGCTGCAAGCGACGAGTTTTCTCGATATCGGTCAGGCCGCAGTGCGGCATCGATGAGGCGACAGTTCAACCTATCTAAGGCCGCAGTTCAACGTATCATTGCGCCCTTGTCCAAAGGAAATTAAGTATGGCTTGGCTGAGTTCTTTATTGCTTGTTGTTCAAGTGCTATGTGCGCTAGCTGTTATTGTGCTTGTTCTTATCCAACAGGGTAAGGGCGCAGATATGGGGGCTGCGTTCGGTTCATCGGGCGGCGGAGCAAGTGGTAGTTTGTTTGGTGCAACAGGTTCTGCGAATTTCTTGAGTCGCGCCACAGCGATTGCCGCGACCGTATTCTTCGTGGCCACGCTAGGTCTGGCCTACATGGGTAATACCGCAGCAAGGGGCGTGCAGCAACCCAAAAGCGTGATGGAACAGGGACCGAGTTCACAAATACCTGGTCAAACTCAAACGCCCGCACAGGGTGGCACGGCGCTAAGCCCGTCGTCCGCGGTTCCAAGCCCGTCGCCTGTAGCACCAAGCTCGTCATCTGCGGTTCCAAGCCCATCGTCTTCAGTGCCCAGCCCATCGTCTTCAGTGCCCAGCCCATCTTCTGCATCGCCAAGTGGTCCATCTGCGCCTACAAGCGAAAAAACCAAGTAGAATGCGAGCCGCAAGCCGACGTGGTGAAATTGGTAGACACGCTATCTTGAGGGGGTAGTGGCGAAAGCTGTGCGAGTTCGAGTCTCGCCGTCGGCACCATAATAAGTAGTACACAATATATGTAGTACTCAAAAGGGAAGAAGCGTCATCTATGGACTTGAGCCAGTACTTGCCGGTCATCTTGTTTATTTTGGTCGGCTCTCTCGTGGGCATCGGCCCCATTGTGCTTGGTAAGCTGCTTGGTCCTTCGCGTCCAAACGCAGAAAAACTTTCTCCTTATGAATGTGGCTTTGATGCTTTCGAAGACGCACGCATCAAGTTCGATGTGCGCTACTACCTGGTTGCAATTCTTTTTATTCTTTTCGATCTTGAAATCGCATTCTTGTTTCCTTGGGCTGCTGCCTATCAGGAAATAGGTTTGGTGGGATTCTGGTCGGTGATGATTTTTCTGGGTATTTTGGTGGTGGGTTTTGTCTACGAATGGAAAAAGGGTGCGCTCGACTGGGATTGAGTGCGTGTCTTTACAAGGGGAGGTTGGTCCGAAGGGCCAATCATGTGACGTAACACGTGCAGTGAAAAGGTAAATCGCCATGGGCATTGACGGCGCGCTGGGCGAGGGCTTTGTAACAACCCAACTCGATAAGGTCATTAACTGGACACGCACCGGGTCGATGTGGCCAATGACCTTTGGACTAGCCTGTTGTGCAGTCGAGATGATGCACGCGGCTGCGTCTCGCTACGATATGGACCGCTTCGGCGTGATGTTTCGTGCGAGTCCGCGGCAGTCCGACGTGATGATTGTGGCTGGCACCCTTTGCAACAAGATGGCGCCGGCCTTACGCAAGGTTTATGACCAGATGGCCGAGCCGCGTTGGGTGATCTCGATGGGGTCTTGCGCCAATGGCGGTGGCTATTATCACTATTCGTATTCGGTGGTTCGCGGCTGCGATCGGATCGTTCCGGTTGATGTTTACGTGCCCGGTTGCCCTCCGACAGCAGAGGCTTTGCTCTACGGGGTAATCCAGTTGCAAAACAAGATCCGACGCACCCATACGATTGCGCGATAAGCGCATCACCACGAGGTCAAGATTCGCATGAGTAGTCCTTCGTTAGAAGCATTAAAGACAAGGCTTGAAGCGCTCTTCGAAGGGCGTTTACGTGCGCTCATCGTGGATCGCGGAGAAATTAGCATCACGATAGCCAGCACCGATGTTTTGACGATCTCAGGCGTCCTGCGTGACGACGCTGAGCTTCGCTTCGACACCTTAGTTGATCTTTGCGGTGTCGACTATATGAATTTCGGCAATGTGGTCCACGAAGGACTTCGCTTTGCTGCGGTAAGTCACCTGCTCTCAGTCCAAAACAATTTGCGCCTAAGGCTGAAGGTCTTTGCGCCAGACGATGATTTTCCGGTCGTCCCAAGTCTCACGACAGTTTGGCCAGCGGCGGGCTGGTATGAACGTGAAGCCTTCGACCTCTATGGCATCGTGTTTGAAGGGCACAACGATTTGCGTCGTATCCTGACCGATTATGGTTTTGTGGGATATCCCTTCCGAAAAGATTTTCCGGTTTCTGGCTATGTCGAGATGCGCTATGACCCAGAGCAGCAACGGGTGATTTACCAGCCAGTATCGATTGAGCCCCGAGAGAACGTACCCCGCGTCGTTCGCGAAGATGGCTACGGTGTAGGTAGGAACTGAGCATGGCAGATATCAAAAATTACACGCTCAACTTCGGGCCCCAACATCCGGCGGCGCACGGCGTCCTGCGGCTTGTGCTTGAACTTGATGGAGAGGTTGTTCAACGGGCCGATCCACATATTGGTCTGCTCCATCGTGCCACCGAGAAGCTCGCCGAAACGCGTACGTATTTGCAAAGCGTGCCCTACATGGACCGTCTCGACTATGTGTCGATGATGTGTAATGAGCACGCTTATGTCATGGCGATTGAAAAGCTGCTTGGCGTTGAAGTGCCCTTAAGAGCGCAATACATTCGGGTCATGTTCGATGAAGTCACCAGGATCATGAATCACCTGCTGTGGCTTGGCGCGCACGCACTTGACGTGGGTGCAATGGCGGTGCTTCTTTATGCTTTCCGCGAACGTGAAGATTTGATGGATGCCTACGAAGCCGTGTCGGGGGCTCGCATGCATGCGGCTTATTACCGCCCAGGCGGTGTTTATCGCGACTTGCCTGATCAGATGCCTCAATACCGCGCCTCCAAAGTGCGTAATGAATCGGCTATCAAAGACATGAATCAGGCAAGACAGGGTTCTGTGCTCGATTTTCTTGAAGCCTTTACCAATCGATTCCCTGGTTGTGTTGACGAATACGAAACCTTGCTCACCGACAACCGCATTTGGAAACAACGCTTGGTCGGTATTGGCGTGGTTGATCCAGACCGCGCAAAAGCCCTTGGCTTTACGGGTGCGATGTTGCGTGGTTCTGGTGTGGCATGGGACCTGCGCAAAAAGCAGCCCTACGAGGTCTACGACCTGGTTGATTTTGATATTCCTGTGGGTCGTAACGGTGATTCCTACGATCGCTATCTCGTCCGTGTTGCTGAGATGCGTGAATCGAATCGAATCATTAAGCAATGCATCGAGTGGTTACGAAATCACCCCGGCCCCGTGATCAGCGGTAATAGAAAAGTTGCCCCGCCGAGTCGCGTGAATATGAAGTCGAATATGGAGGATTTAATCCATCACTTCAAACTGTTCACCGAAGGGATGCATGTGCCGCCCGGTGAAGTGTATGCTGCGGTCGAGCATCCTAAGGGCGAGTTTGGTGTCTTCATCGTGTCTGATGGTGCAAATAAGCCATTTCGGGTTAAGTTGAGGGCTCCTGGCTTTGCCCACTTGCAAGCGCTCGATGAGATGTCGCGTGGCCACATGATCGCCGACGTCGTTACCATTATCGGTACCCAGGATATTGTGTTTGGAGAGATCGACCGATGAGTGCTGGTCACAGCCCCCAAGCGTCTGCAAACGCTGCGCAAGCTGAAACCTATCGTCTTAGCGATGCTGCGAAGAAGCGGATCGATAAAGAACTTGGCAAATATCCTGCTGATCAGCGCCAATCGGCGGTGATGGCTTCGCTTGCCATCTGTCAGGATGAGCACGGCTGGGTGAGCCCTTGTGTGATCGAGGAAGTTGCAAGTTATATCGGTATGGCGCCTATCGCGGTTCAAGAAGTGGCAACGTTCTACAATATGTATGATACGGCGCCCGTCGGTCGCTTCAAGCTTGGTGTTTGCACCAATCTGCCATGCCAGCTTCGCGATGGTAAGAAAGCCGCTGAGTTTTTGAAAATGCGTCTTGGAATCGACTTCAATGAAACCACCCCCGATGGTGTTTTCACCCTCAAAGAGCTGGAATGTCTCGGTGCTTGCGGTGATGCACCGGTGATGCTGGTCAACAACAAGCGTATGTGCAGCTTCATGGACGCACAAAAGCTTGATGCGCTACTGGCTGAGTTGCGAGCCGCTGCTAAGGAGTAATGCAATGGGAGCCAATGACACAGCAGCTGTAATCCCGGTGGCCTCGCCCCAGGAGAGTTGTTTTCACGGCAGACATATCAATCCGTTTATTTTCGCGGGTTTGAATTCTGCAGACGGATGGCAACTCAAAGACTATGAAGCGAGGCAGGGCTATCAGGCTTTGCGCAAAATTTTGCTCGAGGGCATGACGCCCGAGCAGGTGATCGCCGAATTGAAGACGGGTGTGTTGCGTGGTCGAGGCGGGGCAGGCTTCCCGACCGGTCTTAAGTGGAGTTTCATGCCGCGACAATTCCCCGGACAGAAGTATCTGGTTTGTAATTCAGACGAGGGAGAGCCAGGTACCTTTAAAGATCGCGACATACTTCGATATAACCCTCATATCGTTATTGAAGGCATGATCATCGGTGCCTACGCAATGGGCATTACGGTTGGCTACAACTATATCCACGGTGAAATCTTTGAGGTATATGAGCGTTTTGAAGAGGCGCTCGAAGAGGCACGTGCTGCGGGTTATCTCGGTGATCGAATCCTTGGGACTGACTTCTCGTTCCAATTACACGCGCATCATGGTTATGGTGCTTATATCTGTGGCGAGGAAACCGGACTTTTAGAGTCGCTCGAAGGCAAAAAGGGCCAGCCAAGATTCAAGCCGCCATTTCCAGCAAGTTTCGGTCTTTACGGCAAACCCACCACAATTAATAACACCGAAACCTTTGCTGCTGTCCCTTGGATCATACGAAACGGTGGTCAGGCCTTTTTGGAGGCTGGTAAGCCCAACAACGGCGGCACCAAAATTTTCTCGGTCAGCGGTGATGTGAACCGGCCGGGCAATTTTGAGGTTCCCCTGGGCACGCCGTTTGCCAAGTTACTTGAACTTGCCGGTGGTGTACGCGATGGTCGTAAGCTCAAGGCTGTCATTCCTGGCGGATCGTCGATGCCGGTGTTGCCTGCTGACATCATGATGGCGACCGATATGGATTATGACTCGATCGCAAAAGCTGGCTCGATGCTTGGATCGGGTGCGGTCATTGTGATGGACGACACCCGTTGTATGGTTAAGAGCCTGCTCAGGCTTTCTTATTTTTATTACGAAGAGTCATGTGGCCAGTGCACGCCATGCCGTGAGGGCACGGGTTGGCTTTATCGGATGGTGAATCGCATCGAGCACGGTCAGGGTCGTCAGGAAGATTTGGATATGCTGAATTCGGTGGCCGACAACATTCAAGGGCGCACGATATGCGCACTTGGTGATGCTGCTGCAATGCCAGTGCGGGCTTTTTTGAAGCACTACATGCATGAGTTCGAGTATCACATTCAACACAAGACCTGTATGGTGCCGGCCTATGTTTGATTGGATGCGATTGATTCAGGGCAGCAAGGGCAGAGGACTGACAAGGGAAGGCTGCGATGGTTGAAGTAGAAATTGATGGTCAGAAAGTCGAGGTTGCGCCTGGAAGCATGGTCTTGCAGGCGGCAACAAAGCTCGGGATTTACATTCCTCATTTCTGCTATCACAAGAAGCTTTCGATTGCGGCCAATTGCCGCATGTGTCTTGTCGATGTTGAAAAAGCACCCAAGGCCTTGCCGGCTTGCGCGACGCCTGTTGCGCCAGGCATGAAGATCGCAACTGCAAGCGAGAAGGCCAAAAAGGCTCAGCAAGCGGTGATGGAGTTTTTGTTGATCAACCACCCGCTTGACTGTCCAATTTGTGACCAAGGCGGTGAATGCCAATTGCAGGATCTTGCAGTGGGCTACGGTGGTTCGGGCTCGCGTTATCGTGAAGAAAAGCGAGTCGTCTTTCATAAAAGCATGGGACCTCTGATCTCTGCTGAAGAAATGAGCCGTTGCATTCATTGCACCCGCTGTGTGCGCTTTGGCCAAGAAGTTGCCGGCGTCATGGAATTGGGCATGAACCATCGAGGCCAGCACTCTGAGATTACGAGTTTCCTGGGCCGATCAGTCGACTCCGAACTCTCGGGCAATATGATTGATCTTTGCCCGGTTGGTGCTCTTACTTCCAAGCCATTTCGCTACGGTGCGCGGACCTGGGAGCTTTCACGCCGCCGCTCCATCGCGATGCACGACGCCTTAGGCTCGAACGTGGTGGTGCAAATCAAGCACGATAAGGTCATGCGCGTCGTTCCCCTGGAAAACGAAGCGATCAATGAATGCTGGTTATCAGACCGCGATCGCTTCTCCTACGAAGGGCTCAACAGCGCAGACCGTTTGAGCGCTCCGATGATCAAGCGGGATGGGCAGTGGCATGAAGTCGATTGGGCCACCGCACTTGGTTATGCCGCGCATGCACTTGAAGGTGTCAAAACCCAGCATGGTGTAAAGAGCATCGGTATGCTCGTGTCGCCGAATGTTTCGATGGAAGAGCAGTTTATGTTGTCGGCGATTGCTCAGGGATTGGGCGGAGCATCGATTGACAGCCGCCTTCGCCAGATCGACTTTGCTGCTGATGCCGGTCTTAGTGGTGCACCATGGCTTGGTATGGCGATCGAGGAGGTAAACCATTTGCAGCGTTTACTGCTTATCGGTAGCTTCCTTCGCAAAGACCATCCTTTGCTGGCTGCAAGAGTGCGTGCTGCGACTAAACAGGGACTTGCTTTATCAAGTATTCACGCCGTCGATGATGACTTGCTAATGCCTGTTGCGAATAAGGCTTTGCTCGCCCCCTCGCAGTGGCCACGGATGCTGGCACTGATCTTAAAGCAGTTGCGAAGCCAGCTTGCACTTGAGGCAAAGCCAATGCCTGCGGTCGCGCCCGACATGAAAGACTGGGTTGACCGTCTTGCTGCCTCGGCGTCCTCAGAACACATGCAACTTGCCAAGTCAATGGCTCATTCCTTGCAGTCAGGCGATCGAAAAGCTGTCTGGATTGGATCAGCAGCGAAAGACCATCCCCAATACAGCCGCATCCATGCGCTTGCTCAGGCGATTGCCGAGCATTGTGAGGCGCGTCTGGGAGTCTTGGTGGATGGTGCCAATGCGGTGGGTGCATGGCAGCTTGGCCTTCAGTCGGTGGCAAGCAAGCAATCCAATTCGCAGCAAATGATTGCCCAGGCAACCAAAGCCTTCGTGTTGTATCAGGTCGAACCAGAGTTTGATCATGCCGCCGCAAATGCAAGTTTGGATGCTATGTCAGCGGCCGATACGGTGATTGCGCTTTCTGCTTATCGCAGCGAAGCGATGATGCAATATGCTGACTGTCTTTTGCCTTTGGCTAGCTTCACTGAGTCATCGGGCACCGTGGTCAATATGGAAGGGCGGCGCCAGTCCTACAGTGCGGTCGTTAAGCTCTATGCACAGGCAAGGCCTGGATGGAAAGTACTGCGTGTTCTTGCAGACTTGTTGCAAATACCATCCTTAGCCTTTGAAACCATTGAGGATTTGCGCCAAAGTGCTTTCGCGAAAGCAGACGCGTGTGCTCTCAGCAACCAGCTTCAGCATGTGAGCGGCCTATTCGATGAGGACATACCAAGC
>Ga0194133_10008737_pt1 | contig 11766 bp, 15 predicted proteins | sample TA2KigOf40mmetaG_FD_155448 | JGI IMG/M metagenome (GOLD analysis project Ga0194133, IMG submission 155448) | Freshwater microbial communities from Lake Tanganyika, Tanzania - TA2015055 Kigoma Offshore 40m | ecosystem: Environmental > Aquatic > Freshwater > Lake | place: Tanzania: Lake...
ATTGGAGATCAGACAAATACTTAAGACGTTTAGAGGCATTAATGGCGGTAGCGGATAAAGAAAAAAGTTTTATGATAAGTGGCAATGGTGATGTGCTTGAGCCAGAGCATGGAGTTATAGCCATAGGTTCTGGCGGTAATTATGCTCTTGCTGCAGCAAAAGTTTTAATGGATACAAACAAAACAGCAGAAGAAATAGCCTTAGCATCGCTTAAGGTTGCATCTGAAATCTGCGTATTTACAAATAACAATGTCACAATTGAAAAACTCTAAGGTAAAAAAAGCAGAAGAAGAAAAAATAACAAGTTTTTCTCCAAGGGAAATAGTATCTGAACTTGACAGATACGTTGTCGGTCAAAATAAAGCAAAAAGAGCTGTTGCTATTGCGCTTCGAAACAGATGGAGACGTCAAATGCTTACAGATAACATGAAAGATGAGGTTCTTCCTAAAAATATCTTAATGGTTGGTCCAACGGGTGTTGGAAAAACTGAAATATCAAGAAGACTATCAAAGCTTGCACAAGCTCCATTTATAAAGGTCGAAGCAACAAAATTTACTGAGGTTGGCTATGTTGGAAAAGATGTTGAACAAATCATCAGAGATTTGATGGAGATTGCTATTTCAATGATTAAGGATTTAAAAAGAAAAGAAGTTAAAGCAAAAGCGCAACTTGCTGCTGAAGAGAGGGTACTAGAAGCTTTAGTTGGAAAAAATGCAAGCTCAGCAACCAAAGAAAGTTATAGGAAAAGATTAAGAGCGGGAGATCTTGATGAAAATATTATAGAAATTTCTGTTCAAGAAAATACAACAACTCCTTCTTTTGAGATTCCTGGAGCATCGGGAACAATAGGTATGATTAGTATTGGTGATATCTTGGGAAAAGGATTAGGTGTAAAAAAGAAAAAAAGAAAAATAAGTGTTAAAGAATCCTATGACTATTTGGTAGATGAAGAGTCAGAGAAACTTTTAGACCAAGATCAAATTTTGAAAGAGGCAAAATTTGCAACAGAAAATAATGGAATAGTTTTTCTAGATGAAATAGATAAAATTTCAGCAAGAAGCGAAAGAATAGGGGCTGATGTATCAAGAGAAGGTGTTCAAAGGGATTTGCTTCCTTTAATTGAAGGAACAACAGTAAATACTAAGTACGGTACCATTAAAACAGATCATATACTGTTTATCGCATCTGGTGCTTTTCAACTCGCAAAACCCTCTGATTTATTACCAGAACTTCAAGGAAGATTACCTATAAGAGTAGAATTAAATCCATTAACCAAAGAGGATTTTATAAGAATTCTTAAAGAACCGGATAATAGTTTGATTAAACAATACGAGGCTCTTATGAGGACTGAAGATGTGAGTTTAAAATTTTTAGATGATGGAGTTGATGAAATTGCTGAAATTGCAACCTATGTAAATTCTACTATCGAAAATATAGGAGCAAGAAGGCTTCACACAATTATAGAAAGAATTTTAGATGATATAAGTTTTAATGCACCAGATCGAAGTGGCGAAGTTGTACTTATTAATAAAGCCTATGTTCAAAAAAATCTTGGAGATATTAAGGGAGATAAAGATCTTTCAAAATTTATTTTATAATTTCTTAAGTTTTAGTTCATAAGCACCTTCCCCACCATTTTCAATGCTTGCTGCAGAAATCGAAATAATCCTGTTTTGGTAATTTTTTTTTATATAATTGGGTATAGCATATCTTAATAAGCTTAAATCTTCAGATTTGTAAGGATCTTCAAAAGCCTTAGATCTTAAACCTTTTCCTGTAACTATCAAAATATTAGTAAGATTTTTTTTTTTACTTAAATCAAATATTTCATCAACCTTATCAAAAGCTTCTTGCAGTGAATATCCATGAAGATCATATTTTAAATCAAACTTAAATTTTTTTAAGGGTTGATGCATATTTAAATCCTTATCTTCAAAAGAAATACTATCTTGCTTTTTAAAGCTTTCCCAAGAACTAATATCTTCTTTAGTTATTAAATCTTTATCTTTATTTTTTTGAATCTTTCTCATCTAGAACTTGAGAAATTTCTTTTAAATACCAAGTCGGATCTTCTGAGTCTAAATCTTTTTTAAATATCCAAACATCATTAACCGTTTGAACTTCATTATTATTCCCCTCAATGATTTTTCCATTTTCATCTTTAGTAGATGATATAATTTCACTTATAAATCTGACTTTGACACTATACAAAGTGTCTTGATTTTTAACTTCTTCAATTTTTGCTTTTTTAACACCTATAAAAGTAAAATCATTTTTTATTTTTTTTAATTGTCTTTCATCAATGACTGAAATAAAATTTTTATAAATTTCAGGATCGGCTAAATCTTTAAGGGTTTTTTTATCCCCATTGGCAAATGCATTTACTATCATTTCATATGCCGCTTGAGCACCTTTTAAAAAACTCGTTTCATTAAACTGATTACTCTCAGTAGATGGCACAATGTCTTTATCTGTTTGTTTTAAAGAATCTACATTTGTAGATTGTAAATTTTTTGCTCGAACGGCACTATCCTCCGCACCTTTACCTAATGAATTTCTAAGTCTTAAAATTATTAAACCGGCAATAAATGCAAGAAGTATAATGTCTATAAATCCAAAATTTTCATTCATTTTTGTAATTCTAAAATAATTAATATAGGAATAGCATGAATATATTTAAATATGTAAAGATCATAAAAACCTATTGATTACAATTAGCTAAATTATCAATTGAATGAGTGAAAAATATCAAGTTATAATGGATTTTATAAAAGACATCTCGTTTGAAATTCCAACAGCAGATGCATACATAAGTTCAACCCAAGACCTTGAAAAATATGAAACTAAAATAGACATAAAAAATAATCCACTTTCAAACCAACTTAACGAATTAAACCTAAGAATATTCTTTGAAGCCCCACAAAATATTAAGAAAAAAATTCATGCAGAAATATGCATAGCTGTAGTATTTAAAATATTAGATCAAACAATTAAACAAGATGAAATAAAAAAGATTATACTTGCTGATATACCAAATCTTTTTTCAGAAAAAGTTACTAATATTCTAAGTAATATATTTCAACAATCAGGCTTTAAAGAATTCAAATTTAAAAAAAATATCAACTTTATTGAAATGTACGAAAATCAAAAAAAAACTGTCCGTTCAATCTAACAGCATTAACTATATTTTTTTAAGAAACTTATTATAATTTTCAATTTCATCTAAGGATGGCTGTATAACTTTGCCTAAAGATTCTTTTTTAGACTGACTTATATCTTCGTTAAGTTCACTATATGGAAATTTTAACTCTTTATCCTCTATTAACTCAATATAAACCTTAGATAGAAGTTTACAGTCTAATAAAGCAGAGTGCTTTTCTCTTGATGAAGTATCAATCTTAAATTTTTTACATAAAGAGGTAAGATTCTTTGCTGTTGCTCCGGGAAATTTTTCCCTTGCTAAAGTTAAACTATCAATAACATTTTGTTTATTTATTATTTCTAAATTTAAACTTCGAAGTTCTTTATTTAAAAAACTTAAATCAAAGTCAGCATTATGTATAATTATTTTTTTTCCTTCGATAAATTGTATAAAATTCCTAGCAATATCTTTGAACTTTGGTTTGTCATTTAAAAATTCATTAGAATAACCATGTATCTCAAAAGCATCCTCGGAAACTTTAACACCCTCTGGATTTAAAAAAGTATGAAATAAATTGTTCGTGGGTAAATGATCATTAAGTTCAATACAGGCAATCTCAACTATTCTATCTTTTTCAATAGATAGACCGGTGGTTTCTGTATCTAGAACTACTTCTCTAATCATGTAATATAATTTTATTAAGTATAGTCCTTGTTTGAGATTTTAAGAAACTTAAACTTACGTTTTTAATTACAAAATCTGATAAAGCTTTTTTCTTTTCTATATTAAAATGATATTTTTTTAGAACATTAATTAATTTTATATTAATTTTTCGTTTCTTTCTAAATTTAGATAGTATTTTATCTGCTGTATCTACAAAAACTACAATATCTGCAAAATATTTAAAATGAGTTTCCAAAAGCAAAGGAATATCTAAAACTATTAATTTTTCTTTTTTATTTTTTTTTATAAATTCTAATAGTCTTTTTTTAACCTCCGGATGAATAATTTTATTTAGTTTAACAAGTTTGGAGGGGTTTTTTATAATTACATTAGCAAGATCTTTAAGAGTCACTCTCTTGCCATTTAATTTAAAAATTTTAGATATTTTTCGATTTATGTATTTATTTTTTTTATAAATATTATGAACTACTTTATCTGCGTGAAATACATTATAACCATAATATTTAAATACTTTACTGGTATAAGTTTTGCCAGATCCAATATCTCCAACAATTCCAAGAGCTATCACAAATATCTTCTAAGTAACTTATAAGTCCCTTGATCTACTTTGGGCAAAATATTGGTCCATATCTTGAATGATTTTTGTGCTTGGTAAATAAACATTGGAAGTCCTGAATAAATATGATTCTTAAATTTTTTTGCTGTATCTAAAAATAGTGTTGGCTCTGGATTGTAGATTACATCAATAAATATTTTTCTCTTAAAATGAGAGAAATCTAGTTTAATTTTATCTTTTGGTTTAAGACCTAGACTTGAAGTGTTAATAACTAAATCAATATTATCATTAAAAAATTGAAGATTTTTAAACTTAACAACCTCAATAGCTTTTCCAAATCTACGCTTGAGAACTAATGACTTTCTTGAATTTCTATTTGCAATATAAATTTTCTTTAGTTTCCATTTTTTTTTAAGAGCAACTATTACTGATGATGTGACGCCACCAGCTCCAATAATTAAAACTTTTTCGCATTTTTTTTTTATTTTACTTAATATCCCGCAATAAAAACCAAAAACATCTGTATTATCTCCATGCAGCTTTCCATTTTTAATATAAATTACATTTACGGAATTAGTTCTCCTGACTAATGGGGTGATAATATCCAAATGCGGAATTATACTCGATTTAAAAGGTAAAGTTACATTAGCTCCATAGTAAATCTTCTTTTTTATATCCTTAATTATTTTATTTAAGTTTTTTCTTTTAACTTTTTTTTTAAAATACAAAGAATCTATCTTATATTTTGAAAACCAATAATTATGTAGAATTGGTGATAAAGAGTGCTTTATTGGGTATCCTATGACTAAGAATTTATTTTTATTTTTTTTCATTCATTTTAAAATAATTGATTAGTGCATCAACTGGCATTCCCATTATAGAAAAGTTGTTTCCTTTTATTTTTGAAAAAAGTTTTCTGCCTTCATCCTCGATTTGATAAACTCCGTATCGCTGTAGAATATTATCAGAAATATTATTAAGATACTCATCTAAATATAAATCATCAAACTTTTTCATTTTTAAAAAAGAACTTTCTGTATAACTCCAGATAGACGAACCGTTTTTAGCAAGGCATATTGAACTAATAAGTTCATGCTCTCTATTATTAAGTTGCTTAAGAATAAGTTTTGCTACTTTTTTATCTTTGGGCTTGTTAAATACTCTCCCTTCAAGGCTTAAAACCTGATCCGCACCAAGAACTATTTGATCCTTGTATTTTCTGCTAATTTTTTCCGCCTTTAATCTTGCTAGCGTCTCTGCAACCTCTTTGGGTTTTGCGTTTTCTTGCAGTAATGATTTTTTTATTTCTTCTTCATCCACATTTGGAGGATGAACTAAAATATTAAATTTATGTCTTTCTAATATTATCTTTCTAATCCCGCTTGAAGAGGCAAGAATTAGATTTTTCATAAGTTATGTTTAATTTCATGAATCTTAATTATTGAAGCAGAGGTCTCTTCCACAGACCGCCTAGTAACATCGATAATTGGTATACTTTTTAAACTAAAAAGTTTTCTTGAGTCTTCCACCTCTTTTTGAATGTCTTCAATATTAATATAATTTGTGTGTCTATCCTCAGTTATTAGATTTAATCTTGTTCTTCTAACGTCTTCTAATCTGTGGGGATCAATAACAAAGCCAACGACAGTTTTTCTGTTAAAGTCAATTGAATACGAATCTATATTCTCTATTCCAGTAAGCGGAATATTTGCAACTTTATAACCTCTATTTGCTAAATAAATGCTTGTGGGTGTTTTGCTGGTTCTGCTTACTCCGAAGATTATTATGTCAGCCTCATTTATAGTTTCTAATTTTTGACCATCATCATGTTCAATTGTAAAATGCATAGAAGAAATTTTTTCATAATATTCTTTATTAAGTACATGTTGACCGCTTGGAACGTGGTTTGCTTTTTTGTTTAAAATGTTTTCAAATTTTAAGACAAGATGATCAAGAACACCTAGGCAAGTGATTTTTTCTATTAAAGCAGTATCCTTTAAATGACCAACCACATCCTGCTCAACCAATGTATATAGAATTATCGGATTTTTGTCTTTTTTACACCTTTTTATGAGTGCATTTATTTGATCTTTAGTTCTAATAAATGAGAAGTGATGAATAGATAAATTTACATCTTCGAATTGAGCTTTTATAGCAACAGCTATTCTATCAAGAGTTTCTCCTGTTGAATCAGAGACTAAATAAAGATCAAATTCATTGTTCATAAATATGTTTATAAAAACTAAAAACTAACATTTTAAAGAAAGGTGTTGTAATAAATTAAAGTTATTAAATTTCCTTTTTAAAATAATAACATTTTATCAAACTCATCTTCTTTAAAGATCATGTGGTATAATGTTGTTTATAACTTTTTTTATCCTTTATTTGCTTATATAATAATAAATAGAAAGGTTAATAATTTTGTTTATAAAAATTTAATATATTTTTTAACGAAATTAACAACACCATAAATTACAATAACCTTTAATCTATTATTTTATGCTTAGATTAATCAAAACTTTAAATTTTAAAACAAATTTATTTCCTGTATGGTTTATGAGACAAGCTGGAAGATATTTGCCTGAATATAGAAAAATAAGTTCAAAAAAAAAAAGTTTTTTAGATTTATGTTTAAACTCAAAAATTTCAAATAAAATTACACTACAACCTATAAAGAGATTTAATTTAGATGCTGCAATAATATTTTCTGATATCTTAATCATCCCAAACTCAATTGGGCAAAAAGTACACTATATTGAAAATGTAGGCCCAATTCTAGAGCCTTTCCAAAAGAAAAATTTATTAAAAATTAGTGAACATCATAAGTTTATAAGAAAAAATTCTGAAGTATACAATCAAATTAAAATCATAAAAAAAAAATTAAGGGGAAAAAATTTAATTGGATTTGTGGGTGCCCCTTGGACGTTAGCAGTTTATATGTTGAATAGAAAATCTCCAACGCACAATTTTAAAATCAAAAACTTAAATTCTGTAAATGAACTTTTAAAATTACTTATAAACTTTGTAACCCTTCATATAGAGAAACAAATTGAAAGCGGGGCTGAAGTTATTCAAATTTTTGATAGTTGGGCAGGATTACTTAAGAAAAATCAGTTACATAAATTTTGTTATTATCCAACAAAGACAATATTAAGTTCAATAAAAAGAAAATTCCCAAATATACCAATAATATGCTTTCCAAAAGGAATTGGAAAAGAATACAAAGATTTTATAAACTTTGTAAAACCAGACTGTATCTCGATTGATCAGTTTATTAATCCTTCTTGGGCAGTTGCTAATTTTAATGGAATACCAATTCAGGGTGGCATTGATCCTGCTGTGCTTTGTGGAAAGAAAAAGGATGTGGAAAAGATTACATATAAATACTTAAACATATTTAAGGATTATCCATATATATTTAATTTGGGTCACGGCATTACACCCGATGCAAAAATTGAAAATATAAAACACATGGTTGAGATAGTTAAGGAAAATAGACTATGAAAAGAGCTGTTATATTAATGAATTTAGGAGGACCTGATAAACAAGAAGCTGTAAAGCCGTTTTTGTTTAATTTGTTCAATGATCCTGCAATCATAAATATTATCCAACCTTTTAGATTTTTTATCGCAAAATTAATTTCATCTTTAAGAGAAAAGAAAGCAAAAGGTATATATAAGTTGATGGGCGGCGGATCTCCAATTGTAAAATTAACAGAATTTCAAAAAAAATCTTTAGAAAAAAATCTTAAAAAAAAAGGTGAGTATAAATGTTTTATAATTATGCGGTATTGGAAACCAAGAGCAAGTGAGGTTTATCAAGAAGTATTACAATATAATCCTAAAGAGGTTATTTTACTTCCCCTCTATCCCCAGTTTTCAACAACAACTACTGGATCATCTGTAAATGACTGGAAAAATATCAACATAAACAACTTTAAAACTAAAACGATTTGTTGTTATCCTTGTGATGAAAACTTCATTAATGCTCACGTAAAATCAATTAGAAAATTTCTAGACACCAAACTGCTTCCAAAAACAATACTTCTTTTTTCCGCCCATGGTCTTCCTCAAAAAATTATTGACTCAGGTGATCCATATCAATGGCAAGTAGAAGAAACAGTAGAAAAAATTATTGAAAAATTAAAAATAAAAAACTTAAATTTTAATGTCTGTTATCAAAGCAGGGTTGGCCCTTTGAAGTGGATTGGACCATCAACAGATGACGAAATAATTAGAAATTCAAAGCAGAAACTTGGTATTGTTTTGTGCCCTATAGCCTTTGTATCTGAGCATTCTGAAACTCTTGTAGAGCTTGATATTGAATATAAACACTTGGCAAAAAAAAATGGAGCGTTATTTTATAAAAGAGTTCCAGCACTTGGCGTAAATAAAGATTTTATTAAGGGACTTACAAATCTAGTTTTAAATAAAAAGAATTACGGAACAAAAGGTTTAAAACCTCCTTTTTGTGATAGTTCCTTTAAGCGATGTTTTTGTAAAACATAGTTATGGATCTGTATTTATCTGTAAAAGTTATTCATATTGTTTCCTTTATATCTTGGATGGTTGGTCTATTCTATCTTCCAAGACTTTTCGTCTATCATATAGAAAATAAAAGTTATTACTTAGAGAAGACCTTTCTTGTGATGGAAGAAAAACTTTTGAAAATAATAATGAATCCCTCAATGATTGTAACTTGGGTTTCAGGAATTATTATGATCTGGATAACTGGATTTGAAAGTTTATTAATCTTTTGGGTTTATACCAAAATAATTTTTGTTCTTTGTTTGTCTGCTTTTCATGGTTTTCTAGTAACATCCTTTAAAAGTTTAAAGTCAGGAGAAAATAAAAAAAAAGGTGATTTTTATAGAATGGTAAATGAAATACCTACGGTTTTGTTAATTTTAATAGTTATTTTGGTAGTTTTTAAACCAGCTTGAAGTTTTTATTAAAGTACTATAATTTTACTTTCTCCTTAAATAATTCCTAAAAATCTTCTAAAAGTTAATGAATCTTCAAGAACTTAAAAACAAATCACCAGCAGATCTTATTTCTCAAGCTGAAAAGCTTGGAATTGAAAATCCTAGTACACTTAGAAAACAAGAAATACTTTTTGCAATTTTAAAGAAACTTGCTGAAAACAATGAACAAATTACAGGGTCAGGCGTGCTCGAGACTCTGCAAGACGGATTTGGGTTTTTGAGAGCAACAGAGTCAAACTATCTACCAGGACCAGACGATATTTATTTAAGCCCAAGTCAAATTAAACGTTTTGGACTAAGAAAGGGAGATACGGTTGAAGGAGAAATCAGAGCACCAAAAGACCAAGAGAGATATTTTGCACTTCTAAAAGTAAATAAAATTAACTTCGAAGATCCTGAAAAAATTAAACATAAAATTAACTTTGATAATTTGACACCCCTTTATCCTGATAAAAAAATTAAATTAGAAGTTGAGAGTAATAAAGTTGAAAAAAGTCCAGATTTAACATCAAGAGTAATTGATTTAGTTGCACCAATTGGAAAGGGTCAACGTGCTCTTATTGTGTCTCCGCCGAGAGCTGGTAAAACCATAATTCTTCAAAACATTGCACACTCCATAACTGCAAACCATCCTGAGGTTTATCTAATTGTTTTACTTATAGATGAAAGACCCGAGGAAGTTACTGATATGCAAAGGTCTGTTAAGGGAGAGGTTATAAGTTCAACTTTTGATGAACCAGCGATCAGACACGTGCAAGTCGCAGAAATGGTCATTGAAAAGGCAAAACGCCTTGCTGAGCATAAGAAGGACGTAGTTATATTACTAGATTCTATTACGAGACTTGGAAGAGCTTATAACGCGGTTGTTCCAAGTTCAGGCAAAGTTTTAACTGGAGGAGTTGATGCAAACGCTCTTCAAAGACCAAAGCGTTTTTTTGGTGCAGCCAGAAATATTGAAGAGGGTGGATCTTTGACAATTATTTCAACTGCCTTAATTGAAACAGGATCTAGGATGGATGAAGTTATATTTGAAGAATTTAAAGGAACAGGTAATTCTGAAGTTATACTTGATAGAAAAGTTGCAGATAAAAGAATATTTCCAGCAATTGATATAACTAAGTCAGGTACTAGAAAAGAGGAGTTATTATTTAAAAAAGATGAACTTCAAAAAATGAATGTTTTAAGAAGACTTATTGCCCCAATGGGAAGTATGGAGGCTATAGAGTTTTTAATTTCAAAACTAAAAGAGACGAAAAATAACCCATCATTTTTTGATGCCATGAATAAAAGTTCCTAATCTATTGCGTTCGCTTGATCTGGAATTAGTATAGGAACACCATTTTCTATTTTATATGATAGTTTAGATTTTTTTGACACTAATTCTTGTTTTTCTTTATTATAAATTAACTTATCTTTACCTATTGGGCAGATAAGATTTTCTAATAGTTTAGTATTAAATTCCATTAATGGATTTTTCTATCTTGTTGCTTGTTATTTCCTAAAATGTAAAAATTAATTATTTGATTAATTAGATTAGCCCTTTCAATTAAATTTTTAGCCTCTAAGAGTGTTTGTTTCTCACTCACAGAGAAAGGACATATCATGGATAAAGAGTTTACTAATTTATCAGGCTCAACTTTTTCTACAATTTTCCAATCGGTTGAAAGTTGGTGGATTTTAAAAAATTTTCGAGTTTTATCTATTAAATCAATAACATTTATCTTATCTGAAAACTTAATTTTTTCTAGATCTTCTAAGTAATCTTCATAGGAAACCTTAAACTTTCTGTATGGAAGATTTGTTTCTAATTCATCAAGTATCTTAAAACGAATAAGACCTGTTAAATTTATTAAATATCTTCCATCCACTGTTTTTGAGTGGGTTTCAATTTTTCCAAGGCACCCAACATTATACACCTCAGGTTTAATTACATTATTATAACTCTTTGTTTGTACCATACCGATCAGTTTATTATTTGATAATGCATCTTCAGTCATTTTTTTATACCTGGGTTCAAAAATATTAAGTGGTAAAACTGTATTTGGAAAAAAAATTGCATTTGAAAGAGGAAAAATTGCAATTTCGTTTGGAAAATCTTTTATATAGAGCATTATAAAAGAATATATTATTAATCTAGATTTGTAATTAATTTCTATAGACAAAACATTCATCTAACATTAATCTAATTTTGCTTTTTAAGCGGGTGTAGCTCAGTGGTAGAGCGAAACGTTGCCAACGTTTAGGTCGTGGGTTCAATTCCCTTCACCCGCTCCAAAACAGCAAGTAATAATTAATCTTTTTTCAAATTCCCTTATTTTTTGATGGCAGACAACTGGCAGACAACTTTTTAAGGTGTTAAGATAGTATTTTAATAAAGAAATTAAAAATATTTTACACAT
>Ga0194133_10008739_pt1 | contig 11765 bp, 8 predicted proteins | sample TA2KigOf40mmetaG_FD_155448 | JGI IMG/M metagenome (GOLD analysis project Ga0194133, IMG submission 155448) | Freshwater microbial communities from Lake Tanganyika, Tanzania - TA2015055 Kigoma Offshore 40m | ecosystem: Environmental > Aquatic > Freshwater > Lake | place: Tanzania: Lake Tanganyika...
GGATTCCACTTTGACACGCGAAATTTTTTTTATTTTTTAGCAAAGTTTTGTAGATAAAATTATTTTATTACAAAAAATTGAAATTTTTAATTTTTAACAATGGTTTAGATTTTTAAAAATTAACCATGCGTATTGTTTATATTCTTTCATTGCTTATTGCATCTTTTATTGCATCTTGTGATGCTCGCAGTCGCTCAGAACTCCAAAGAGCTCTCGGCAATGCAAATTCGAAAATTCGTCAAGCTGAACACAAACTTAACCAGGCACATGCCGATTGCAATAAGTTCAAGTCTTCTCTAGATCACATGATACCGATGTCAGATTCTTACGAGTTTGTCATTTACGACAAGAACAACAATATTCTTGGAACAACAACCAGTTTGAGTTTCATCAACTTTGAAGGTGCTGCAAAGTTTGACATCAGACCAAAAGCTGTTATTCCAAATGATCATGTTGTATTTTACTCAGACATTGACTACAAAGGGTTCCATGTTTCCTTACCAATTGGAGAGTATTCAGCTGATGCAATCAAATTGCGTCAAAGAACCATTTCATCAGTCAAAGTTCCCTCTGGAGTAAATGTACTGTTGTTTGGTCGTGATAATTTTGACAGCGAATATCTGTTCGTATCTGGGAGTGTTTCAAACTTGGTTGATAAAGGATTCAATGACCGGACCATTTCTGTCAAAATTATTCCGTCCTATCACCGCGATGAGAACTCTCTGGTGTCTCTTTTTGACAATACCGAATTCCAAGGTTTTTCGCAAGATTTCAGCCAGACAGAGTTTAAAATTAAATACTTCAAGTCGATCAAGATCCATCCGGATTATCAGTTGGAGATTTTTTCACAAGCAGATTCAAAGCTACTTCTTGTAATTTCCAAAGATGAGTCAAATGTTTACTTCAAGCCATGGGACCGACCTCAAATTTACGGCAAACTTGTCAAAGGAAAGACTCCAGTTCTAGAACTCTTTGGTGATATCAAATACGAGGGTGCTAAAACAATCATTACTGAATTCCAAGGTACATTTGTTACGCAAAAGTTTGAACCAAGTTCAGTCAGCTCTCTCAAGATTTCGGAAGGATATGAAGTGCAGTTGTTTGAACATGCCAATTTTACCGGCTACAATGTAGTTGTGTCTGGGCATGTCCAAGATCTCAGAGTTTTTGCATTCAATGATTTCACAAAGTCTTACAGAATCAGGTCAAAATCAGATGTTATTGACATGGTACAAGTAACTAACTATGTAGGATATCATCAGTATCTACCAGTTGGAACACATCAGTGTTCTTCGCCTCAAAAGGCATTTGACTGGTGCAATGCTCTCTTATATATAAACACAGCTCTCGAAATTCCCAAAAACCTAAAAATGGTAGCTACCAATGAAGGATATTTGTGGTCACACACATTTGAGCTGACAAGAGACTGGATGAGCAGACACAAGTTTACTCAAGTTGTGATTAGTTACAGGTAAAAGTTGATTTAATAATATTAATTTATAAACAAAAATTGTCAAATTATATTTATTCTCGTATATAATGATCTGCTTCAAAAAGCCATTTTGTGCTTATCTAGCAAAGTTAGATCCAAAGCTAAGCCTGTTCTGAAAAATGTCGAGCTTGAAAAGCTCAATTTGCTTTGTTAATTTATAATGGCTAATAAATGCGATTGAAATTATTAAATTATGATATAATGATTTAGAGCGTTATCTTCAAGGTGTGTATAAGCAGTCAATAATGTATCAGTTTTTAAATTTATTATATTTCATCATTTTTTACTAGAATTTATGTATGAACATATTCCAATAATTTTTCAAAATCATTACATTTATATGATAACTTAATACGTTCATGTATTTTAAAAAATACATTATATATATTTGCTCCATTAAATGATATAATATTTAAAAATCCTATTAATAATCTAGAAAATATCCATCTTATCAAAGATAAAATTATTTTAAACAAATTATCAGTATAAAATGCAAATGCTAAATCATAACCCATTACTCCATTAACTTCTAAAATAATAAATTTTTTACCTTTTGAAAAGTCTTTATCGTTATCATATTTTATATCAAGTCGACATGCGTATAAATTTGGTATTTTTTTAATAATTTTATCAATTTTATCAATTAATTTTTTTGTAATTAAATTATTTTTGTTTATGTATTCGGGATTATCATTTGAATTATTATAATTCCAAATATTTAATTTATTATAGTCGTTAAATTTTCGTTTATAAATTGATATTATATTGCCTTTTTCTTGAAATGGTAATCTTTCATATAATAAACCAACTTCATATTTATAATAACTTATATCTTGTATTATATAATTATCTACAATATTTAAATGATAATTTAAGGCTTCATCTGGATTATAAATAATTTTTAAATTTTTACTAACACCTGAACATATTACTGGTTTAAAAATTTTTGGATATTTTAAGTTATTAAAATCAAAATTTTTTTTATGATTTATACTGATAAATTTCATTGTATATTTCTTAATATATTTTAATACATCATCTTTATTACCACAGTTATATTTCATTGGATTTACAGATAACCATATATAATATAAAAATAAAATAATAATTAAAATATATATCATTTTATAATGATATATATTTTATTTATTTAAGGATATATTATTAATTTTATTTTTTTAGAATTTAAAAATTTATTTTTGAAAATTATAATATTATAAGTTTATATTTTTTTTACACCTTTTCTTATTTCAAACGCCGATTTTATGTTTATTTCAAAAAAAAATAAAAATAAATAAAATATATATTTTATTTATTTTTAGGATGTATTTTGATTTTCTTCTTCATTTTTTGAGATTTAACAAGTATTATAATTCAAATCATATGTAATGTAAACTATAATAAATTATATAACAAGATATATGATTATTAAGAAGGTAAAATATATCTATTTTTAATCAAACAATGCAAATTTCCACCAACATTGCCTTTTTTATCATATTCTCTCGTATCAATAAATATTTTTTTTGGTTCATTTTCAGTTATTAAACTTTTAATTTGTAAAAATTCTTGTTCTACTTTATGTCTAACATATGGATCTTGTATACCTTCTGAAAATACACAAACACATTCTTTTTCTGTTTCTATCCATAATCTGTTAAATATTGGTATATTTACAATTTTAAAATTTCGATCTTCATCTATTTCTAAATCTATAGGAAAAAAAACAAATTTATCCATATTCAATACTCCAAATTCTCTATTTGAAATAATTACTATATTAGCATTTCTTTCTAAATTTAAATTATCTTTAATATGGTTAATATCTAAATCATTATATAAATTTGGATTTAAACAAAATTTTTGTTTTTGTGTTAAACGGTTATTAATATCTTTAATTGAACTATTAAATTCTGATATATCATCATTATCTCCTCTAATATAACCAAGAATATAATTAATTGCTTCTTTTGTTTTTTTATTTTTTGTTGTTCCTAATATAGTTTGTAAAGTTATTATTGTTTCTGCTTTTACTTGTTCACAATTAGGAATATCTAATAATTCTTGTAATGAATCCGAAAATCTAACACTTCTAATATCATAAATCCAAATTTTATAATTAGGTGCATATGGCATAAAAGTCATACATTCATCAATATGTCTTTCTAAATTAAATCTAAAAGAACACATTAAAGGTATTAAATTTAATCCCAAACCTCTCGGATATGTATTTGATAAATTTTCATATAATGTAGGATTAATATTATCAAAAAAATATATATTATTATTTGGAGAAGAAATAAAATTCCCTCCATAATCATTACCATTTACAGCTGGTATATTTCTATTTTCCATTCCTCCTACATCAGATGGATTTACAATAATAATAGGAAATTCGTTTGTGTTATTTCTTTTAAGCATAATAACTGGGTCTTGTTGGAATAAATAATCATTAAATTGAAAAAAAGGCAATGATGGTAAACGACTATAAATTTTTGAGATCGCTTTATAATTTAAATAATAACCTCTCGTGAAATTATTAATTTCACAAGGTAAATGAAAAATATTACCACCTATTTGATTTTTTAATAATGAATATTTTTTTTTATATTTTAAATATTTATTTTTGAACATTATATTATAAGTTTATATTTTTTAATTAATTTTATATTTTTCAAAAATAACAATATGATTAGTTGTTGTCAGTTATAAATAAATTTTCATTTAATTCTTGATTGAAGATTTCTGTTATTTTTATTAACATTGACAGGTAAAGGGATTAGTTTTCTTGGATTATTAATTTCTTCTAGATAAGCGATTCTTTGAGTAGCTTCTGTAATTATTTTAGGTAACACTTCTCCAACGACTTGACAATTTAATTCCCTAATTTGTTTTGCAATATTAAATGGTAAATGTCTTGCATATTCTAAAAATATATATCGCATTACAATTATTAAACTTTCTTTAGATTGATCACTAATTTTAATTTCACCATTAGATTTTTTAAAAACAGATATTATTAACTGTTTATTAATTAGACTAATATTTTCATCTGAAAAAAAGGTAGTTTCTAAATCGCCTTGTTCACATTCATTTACTCTAACTTGATTTTTAATTAATTGATTTCTCAAAGAGTTTGCTTTAACATTATCGCAAAAATATGCAGTAGGTAGATCTTGAATATCAAATCTAGGTTTATTGGATGCCATTAATTTATTATAGAAATTAATATACTTCTATAACAAATTATTAAATTAATTTTAATTTATAGCGTCGAAATTATAAGTTTCATATATATACGATTCTTCAAATTTCATATTTTTAACATTATCGAAAATTACTTTTTCATTTAATGGATAATTTTTAAGTTTTGAATTTGGAACATCTTTAATTACATAAGAATTTTTTTCTTTAATTAATATTTTTGATGTTCTTCTATCTATTTTTTCTTTAAAAATTGCCCAATAATGTTCATCATATTTAGGTGCATAACTAATTAACATTCCTGGATCAATTTTTGGTACATACAAAGTATTAATAAGTTCTCTTTCAGTTTTTGTTAATAAAGTACCAACTCTATTATGAACATATTCACTAAAAAATTCAGGAATATATTCTATAATTGAATTAAAATTCTTTTTATCCATATTTTCTAATAATGTGATTATTTCATCAGGAGGTATGGATCCACCTTTTACCTTTAAATTATGTCTAAAATTATCTGGATGTACCATTGATTTAAATTGAGATAAAATTTTTGATTTAATGTTAGGCATATCAAAGTCTGAATTTTCATTAAATATTTTACCATATATTTTATACTTTTGATTTAATTTTGTTTGAGTATTTATAAATTGTTGATTAATACTAATATCAGCATATTTAGAATCAAGTAATAGAATATAACCATAATTTGGAACATAATAATCAATATTGTCAATCTTATATTTCCATGATCCTATTGAAGTAGCATCAAAATTTATATCTTTAACATATACATTATTTTCTAAGCTTAAGTTTTCCATATATATTTCCATTTTTTGTAAAACTGAACATGCGTATACTAATTGAAACAAAACAGATTTCCAAACTTCTGGAGTATGATAACCTGTAGAAATCATTTTATTAATTGATCCTGATGTTTCGTAAATAGTAGATGACCATTGAATTATATTAGATGTTGGTGCTTCTGTCAATAAGATTAACATTTTACCAGAATTAATTGTTATATCTTCTTTATTAGAATAATTTGGTTGTATTTGTAATAATAATTTATATATTTCTTCTAATTGTTTTTGTAATTCTGCTCGTTGATTTTGTAGATTTTTTAATTGTTGAATTAATACAGATTGTTTTTTTACTTGAATTTGTTGCTGTATATCAATTTGTTGTTTTTGTAAATTAAGTAATTGATCTTGAAGTTGCTCTTGTTGTTGTAATAATTGAGTTAATTCTGCATCTTTTTTCTTAGAATCAATTATTATTGAAACATTTTTATTTTTAAAATAATTTGGAATTAATGAATTGAAAATACTAGTAGTTAAATTTAAATCATGTTTAGTATTAATTAATTTTTGATTAATTTGTAATTCTTTAAGAGTTTCACCATTATATTTATTAGATTTAATTATATCTAATTTATTCCAATCAATTTTTGATTCAGAATCAATCTTGTATAATATTGGAACAACAAAATTTGGTGATATTTTTCTTTTCATAATTTGTTCTCTAACAGTATCATAATATTTAATTTCTCTCCATAAATCAAAATTATCAGAATTTATATTATTGTTTATTGTTTTACATCTTAAATCACCAAGTGACATCATATATAAACGAATATTTATTCCCATAGAAGGTTTACCAATGCCAATAAATTTATTTTTATCATTAAATCTTACAGGATAAGCAGCTCTATATAATAAAAAGTTTCTAGGAAGATCAATATATGGATTTTTATTTAAACTATATGGATTAATATCCATAAGTTTGATATAAGACAATAAAGTATTTTTACCTCCTGATATATTCATTTCTTCTCCATCTGATATTGTTAACATACTATTTCTTAAAAACGTTATTAATTGTTCACGTTCAAAAAGACTAATAGCAGTAAAAGTTTTAGGATCTCCAGGTAATACATCTTCATATATTCTATTAATTGTTGTTAAATTAGCTGTAGGACCTGTTAAATTTATTGTATATGCTTTCTGTACAGGAGGTTGATTTCTAATATTAGTATAAGGATATATTTGATTAGCTATCGTACCATTTTCATCATATAATGGAATAAAAGCAGGTGGATATTGTGGTTTTGGAGCTGGCTTTTGTGATGTATCATATAATTTTTGTTCTAGTAAAACAGGTGGTTCTTTAACAGGATTTTCTGCAGTTCTTTTTTTATTTATTTCTTTTTGTTCATTACTAACAAAAGGACTATTTTTTTCTGCTTTAATAGTCATTGTTTCTAAATTATCATTTCCACCTTTTAAATTTCTAATTATTTTTTTTGTATTTATATCTTCTTTAATAATTCTTTTATTAATCATTGGTTCTTCATCATCAATATCATCTAATATCATACTATTTTTTTTGGATTTTCTTTTAATTTTTGAATATTCACCCCCATCATCTTTTAATATTCTAAGATTAGTAATCATTATATTATGATTAGATTTTATTTTATCTTGTTGACCTAATGTTGAATAATTATCTGAATCCATAAAAGTATTTATTTTTCCAGTTAAATATTGGTGATTAGTTAATATTTCTTTTGAATAATTTTTAGAAGGTTTATTTCTATATTCATCAAAATATTCATTATCTAATAAATCTACTGGTCTTACAATTACAATGTTTTTAGTCATTTTTTCATTGTTTAAACCTCTAATATGTTGAGGAAAAATTAAATCAATAAATTTCTTGGTTTTATCATCACACTTATTATCATTATAAAGTGACATTTTGGTTGTACCTTCTAATAAATCATTTAAAAAAGTAAGTAAATCATAATATTGATTTGGTTGATCTGCAAATTTGATTAATGGATTATCATAATTAGATGTACCATAAAATTTTGGAATAACTGCATTCTCAAAATTTGTTATTTTAATATCAAATCCAGGATTAGGAACATAAAATTTATCTTTTTTAATTCCTTCATATTCAACATATGAATCTGAATTTTTTTTTAAATAAACAAATATATTATTTAATTTTAAATTATTATGTCTAAAACCTTCAAACTCATTTTGTATAATAGCTAATGTATGAATTATTTGAAAAAGTAATGGTTTATAATGACATTTATTATTTTTAAGATGATCTTCTAAAGATATACTTTTAAAAAAATGTTCTCTTAATTGTAAACAACAAGTATCTAATAATTTACCATTACTAATATCTTTTTTAATATTTGAATATGATAAATCATTATTTATTAAATGTTCTATTTCATTAAATTTAACATCAATATTCATAATTGGTAATTGAATATGATTTGTTTTTTTATTTAAAATTAATTGACTTAGTAAGTATGAAAATAAACTATCATTATTTATTTTATCATCCAAAGAATCTATTTTTTTAATATTTGTATAAAAATTAATTTTTACATTTATTGAAAATTGATTAGAATACTTTTTCAAAAGGTAAGATTTATTTTCATTATCATAACCTAATAATTTAAATTTCCCCTCAAAAACATCATTTTTATTTGATTCATAATTTTGAATTTTATCTGGATCTGAATCAGGTAATGAAATTTTAATATCATCTAAACTTATTTTACCCATAATAATTTTATCATATGAAAAACAATTTTGATTATTTAAATTATAGTTATAATCATAAATTAAATTTATTTTATTTTCAAGATCATAATTTTCAGGTTCCATATTAATAATATATATAAAATTAGAATTTTTATTTTACTAAATTTCTAAAACATCCAAATTATAATTATAATCATTTCCTTTGTTATAATTAGTAAATAGATAAATTAATCTTATTATATATGCTTCCATATGAATTATATGTCTAGTACCCTGACTTAATCTTTGTTCAAAAATAGAAGTTATATCAATTATGAAATATTTTAATTTTAAATTATCTACTGACTCTAACAATTTTAGCATTATTTTCCTAATTATTATTTGGGTTGATATATTTGTAATAAATAAAATATAAAATTGTTCTCTAATTTTTTTTATTACTGAATATAATTTTTTATTATTTTGATTATATGGATTAATAATATTTTCAACTATATCATCTATTACATACTCCCAGTTTTTTTCATATTTTATACCATATCTATACATCTCTAATAACCAAATAGCATGATTAACTTTATTATCTGAATTATCTATTATTTCTTTTAATTTAATCCATGGTAAATCAAAATTTTCTTTTTTACATATGTATAAAAGAGTTTCTAATATTTGTTCATCAGAAGGTAAAGGCACTCTTATCATTAAACATCTAGATCTGATAGGTTCTATTATTTTAGATAATTGATCAGATATTAAAATAAATTTACATGAACTTGAATATTTTTCCATTGTTCGTCTTAATGAAGCTTGTGCGTAATATGATAAATTATCTATTTTATTAATGATAACAACCTTAAATAATTTTCTATTTTTAAGTATATTTAATAATTCAGATTTTGCATAATCTTGAATAATCTCTTGTATTAAATATTTATCAAAACCATTTGAATTAGGTTCTATTATAATATGATGTTTTGATTGTTTTATCATTATTTTTGTTTTAGTATTTGAATATCCAGACACTGTATATTCAACTTCTTTTAATTCTACACCTTGTTTTCCATAAATTTTTTCTAATAGCTTATTAATTAAATATTCTTTTCCTGAACCAATTGGACCATAAACTATTAAATGTTGAAAATTACTATATCTCCATGTACCATATTCTAAATCATCTATAACTTTTTTAAATTCATCATTTGACATTTTTATTATTGAATTTACATTTGAATAAATTTGATTATGAGCATCAAAACTATCTATTATCTTATCAATAATTGTTTGATGGCAGGTTATATAATTTGAATCATTATAATATTTATCAACTAAAAACATTATAATATAAATGTAAAAATTCTTTTAAATAGAAAAAATTGATTATTAATTTTTTAAAAATGATGTTTACTTTAATTAATGAACAGACCTAGTTGGGATGAATATTTTAAAGAAATAGTTCAAGTAACCGCTAAAAGAAGTAGTTGTGAAAGATTAAATGTTGGTTGTATATTAGTTTCCGATAATCGAATTATAGCACAAGGTTATAATGGATTTCTTCCTAGTTGTGAACATAAATCTATTGTAAGAGATGGTCATGAACAAGCAACAGTTCATGCGGAACAAAATGCATTATGTGATTGTGCTAAGAGAGGAGTAAGTTGTAATAATGCAATAGCTTACATTACTCATTATCCATGTATTATTTGTATAAGATTGTTATTAGCATCTGGCATTAGATCTATTAAATATATTAATGATTATAAAAATGATGATTTAGTTTTATATTTTTGTAATCAAATAGGTGCTTCTATAACCAAGATATAAAAAATTGAAATTTAATATAATTTTTTATTTATTTATAGCAATTAATGAAAATCAAACAATTATCAAACAGTTATGAATCTTTACTTGATTCTGAAGTTAAAGTAAGTGGTTGGGTTTTAACATCCAGATCACAAAAAGATATTACATTTATCAAATTAAATGATGGATCAAATGCAAATGGTGTTCAATTAATTGCAGATTCAACTATTCAAGAATTAGCTAGTATTAACACTGGAACAAGTTTAATAGCTGTTGGTACTTTAGTTAAATCTCCAGCTGAAGGACAACCATTTGAAATTAAAGTTAAAACTATTCAAGTATTAGGAACTACACTACTTGATGATTACCCATTAGCTAAAGGAAAAATGCCTCTTGATTATTTAAGAAATTATGCACATTTACGTACTAGAACATCATCTTTTGGAAGTATTTTTAGAATTAAATCAGCTATTTCACAAGCTACAAATAAATTTTTTATGGAAAGAGGTTATTTACATATTAATCCAAATATTGTGACAGTAAATGAATGTGAAGGTGGTGCTGGTGTTTTTCAATTAACTGAATTAGATATTTCAGATAATTCAAAATTACCACTTGTAAAAGGTACTACTAAATATAATTGGTCGGAAGATCATTTTGGAAAACCTGCTTATTTAACTGTTAGTTCACAACTACAACTAGAAGCATTAGCATGTTCTCTTGGTTCAGTATATACAACTAATAAAAGTTTTAGGAGTGAACATTCATCTACAAACAAACATTTAAGTGAATTTGAACATTTAGAGATTGAAGATATTTTTATTACATTAGATGATTTAATGCAAATTGGTGAAGATTATATTAAATTTGTTGGTCAATATTTATTAGATAATTGTAAAGAAGATATAAATAATCTTGGTAAATTTGTCAGTAAAGGATTACTTGAAAGAGTGAATAATATTGTTGAAGCCAAATTTCATAGAGTTAAATATTCTGAAGCAATAGAAATTTTACAAAAAGCAACAAGTTTAACTAATCCAGTTGTTTATGGTGAAGATTTATGTTCAGAATTTGAAAATTATTTAACAGAACATTTTAAAGGACCAGTATTTGTATCTCATTGGCCTATTGCTATTAAGAGTTTCTATATGAAACAATGTGATGATTTGGTAACATGTGAAAATTTTGATCTACTTATGCCATATAAAGTTGGTGAATTAATTGGTGGATCAATGCGTGAAGATAATTTACAGAAAATGTTAAATATTATGGAAAAGAAAGGAGTTAATCCAGAACCATTACAATTTTATCTTGATTTGAGAAAATTTGGTTCAGTACCTCATGGTGGTTTTGGATTGGGTTTGGATAGAATGTGTATGATGTTTACTGGAATGGAAAGTATTAAAGATGTTGTTGCCTTCCCAGTTTATTATAAAAATTGCAATTATTAAAAAAATTGATTGTATATATGCTTATTCATTTATGATTTTATTTAATGACAACTAAATTGAATACTCAAGACAATATTGTAGTTGATTATTTACATAAATTATGGAATAATCAAGTAACTGAACAAGTAACTGAACAAGTAACTGAACAAGTAACTGAACAAGTAACTGAACAAGTAACTGAACAAGTAACTGAACAAGTAACTGAACAAGTAACTGAACAAGTAACTGAACAAGTAACTGAACAAGTAA
>Ga0194133_10008744_pt1 | contig 11758 bp, 16 predicted proteins | sample TA2KigOf40mmetaG_FD_155448 | JGI IMG/M metagenome (GOLD analysis project Ga0194133, IMG submission 155448) | Freshwater microbial communities from Lake Tanganyika, Tanzania - TA2015055 Kigoma Offshore 40m | ecosystem: Environmental > Aquatic > Freshwater > Lake | place: Tanzania: Lake...
AATGGCTTGGTGCATTTTTTGCAATCCAAGCTAACATTGGAATCATTGCAACCTGACCTAAGGGAGATTCAATTGCTGTATTAATAACTGCAATAAATCTTGCATCCACCACACCATTTGTAACTGAGGCTGTCCACTGATGAAGTCCGTAATACATGCCAATACTTGGCAAAAATAATATCGATCCTAAAATGGATAAGATGACTACAATTTTTGCAATGGAATTATTTGCCATAAAAGGACGTAAAAAAATAATTCCAAGTAAAGTTAGTACAGATGCGATTAAAGAAATTGCAGATAAAAATTGTTCATCAAATTTTAATACATCAATTTCAAACCAAGTCAGTCCAGGACCTGGTGCTGGCATCGCACGAAAGATAAAAATAATAATAGCGGTGCCAACAATGGTGTAACTTAAATGTTTTGGCATCTCTTTCATAAGTTTATACATTAAAAAAATCACAATGGACATTGATCCAACAAAAACAATTTCTTGAGCAAAGGGAACTTTCAGTGAGCCAATGGTTAAGGTGAAAACCACAAAGACAAAGGAGCCGCCTAAAATCCACCAGTTCACCTTTGTGGTATTTAAATTTTCAGGTAAGTTTTTATTAAGTTGTTTAAATAATTCTTGTTGTTTGTGTTTTAAATAAAAAGATAAAAATACACCAAGGACAGAAATAAAAGGAATGATTAGAGCGTACAAATAAACAGAGGCATACAAGGATACTTTTTCTGTCTGACTTAGTCCTTGCGAATTGCTAAAAATTATAATGTTTGCAAAAGCTACAAGAATGGTGCCAGAAATAATTGCAAATCTTCCAAGGGTTTGAACGGTGGTGTGCATGGCTTTGATATCATCCTTAACATAAGGATTTCCTTGCTCATCAAAATTTGGAACAGCTTCGACGGTCATGGCATCTGCAACCACATCTTGAATAACGTAGCCGATGGGAGATAAAATTACGCTGATTACAAACCAAGTCTCAATTGCTAAATACCCTGCCATGAATTTAGTATGAGCGATCAGTCCATACATAATTAAAATACTGCAAGCAATTAAACCTGCTCCCAAAAACACTAAATAATTTTTCCTACTCCAAATTAAATCCACTAAATGACCAAGGGGCATTTTTAAAACCCATGGAATTCCTGCCCAAAATCCAAGGCCTGCTAGAAAGGCTGCGGATAAATTTAAATAATCTTTAACAAAAAAAGTTCCAACAATTCCAGTCAGTCCTGAAACTCCTGCAGCCACATAAATCATTAACGGCGGCAAATAGCTCAGACGAAATTGTCTACCAAGATCAATAAAAGTAATTGAAAAAAAAAGGATAATCTTTCTCATTTATTAATTTGGCTTAAAAGAGAATGAACAATAGACAAAAGTTAAAAGTTAAAATAATTAAATTTATTTGAAAAACTTCTTAAATCTTTCAATACTAGTTGTTAGAGGATTATAAACACTTTCGATAAAAGATATATGGCTATTTAATCGAGTATTGAGGCTATCAAGTTTTTCATTTAATTGTTTAATTTCAGTTAAAATTAATTTTTGATTTTTATCAATTATTTTTTTTATTGATTTTATATCACTCATGTTTTGTTTTTTTTAAGTTTATATATTTAATAAATATCTCAATTATTATCAAAAGTGCACACCGGAATAGGATTAATTTTATGTAAATTTTTTTCTCTTATTTCTAAATATTTTGCATGATTTTTATCCTTTGGATCATTCATAGCTTTTTCTAGTTCTAAATAGGTCATTCCTAATTGTTTCTCATCCGTCCTGCCATCTCGCCATAATCCATCAGTGGGTTGAGCAGTAATTATTTCATCTAATATATTTAGATATTTTCCCATTTCCCATACTTCAGTTTTAAGGCAATCTGCGATGGGTGATATATCAACTCCGCCGTCGCCATATTTAGTATAAAAACCCACACCAAAATCCTCAACTTTATTTCCAGTACCAACCACGATTCCATTATTTGATCCTGCAACTTGATAAAGGGTTAGCATTCGCATTCGAGCTCTTGAATTTGCAAAGGCATGTTCGGAATTAAAATTATTTAATGTTTTAGAAAATGCGTTAAAAGTTTCATCTAGATTAATAATAAGCCCGTCAACATTTTTAAAATTTTTCTTTAGCCATTGAATGTGAGCTTTACTTAAATCATCTTGAAACTTTAATTGATGAATAGGCATGGATAGTGCTTTAACATTTAGTCCGGTTAAAGCTGCAATAGTACTGACCACTGCAGAGTCTATCCCTCCTGAAACACCAACAACTAAACACGATGGCTTTTTTGGCATAGATTTGATGTATTTTAAAATCCAATTTTTTATATATTTAACTCTTTCCTCTACTGTCATTTATTTAATTTTTATAATCTGGAGTTTGTAACCATAGTTGATCAATTTTACTTAATTTAATAGGATCAAATTTATCAACTTCTTCCCAATATCTACCAGATCGTACCATATAATTTAATTTTTTTTCAAACGCTAAAGCTTTATTTATTGCTTTCAAATTTAATTCTAATATTTTTTTTTTAATGCTTTGAAAAATTTGTGGCTTCTTTTTTAAATCATCTACACACACCTTTGGAAATAATAGTCGCGAATGATCTTGTTCTGATAAATTAACTACAGAACAATTATTAAATTTTGCAATGGCCATTAGACGTGCAGATTTTGCCTCCAGTGATTGTAATGTAATATCATCACGCAACGGATCTGGATTTCCTTTTCCATAAAAATGATTATTAGATATTTTATTAGAATAAATCATATCGCAACCAAGATAAGCAATCACGTCAGGTTTTAATGCACCAAGTGCCCAATATCCTGCGGTAAAAGCCATGGTGCCGCCTGCATACACAAAGCCGCCAAATTTATTTTGAATGCGCACATAATCTTTTGCAGTAATTATTTTTTTCACATTAAAATTTTTTGGCTGATGTTGAACTGGAAAATCTTCAGGATAAATTACAAAGTCCCACTCTGGCTTTAATCGCCAAGCATTATTAATTGCAACAAAGTTGTTAAATAAAGAAAGATCTAATGAATTGATACGAACCGCATCGGGTGCACTACCAACGATTAAAACCAAATTCATAACGTGCCTCTATAGTTATTTAATGGGTTTATTAAACTTTATTATTTCCTTTTAAATCAACTTTGTTCTCTGTTTTTTTCTTACAACATACAAGATAAACAGCTGTTGCAACGCTGGTTGCTAAACTAAGTATAGATAAGCTAAAGCATATTTTTTTAATCATAAACTTATTTTATCATAACAAATTTTATTTAAACTATATTTTAATTTAAATTTGAAAGACTGCGACTTTATGTTTTTAATTAATCCTTTGTAATGTTTAATTAAATTAAAAAGTGTAATATTCAATCATGCTTCCTATTATAAATCATCCAGATTATGTAGCTCAAATCGGTGATGATCATAAATTCCCAATCAAAAAATTTGGTGAACTATTTAAATTATTGCAAAGTGATAGAATAGTAAGTAAGAAAAATTTACATATCCCAAGTCCTGCAAGTTTAGAAGATTTAGCAAGGGTGCATACCCATGAGTACATTGAAAAAATATCTAATTTAACGTTAAGCCAAGAGGAAGAGAGAAAATTAGGTTTTCCAATGGTCCCAAGCGTTCGACAGCGATCTTTCGTTGCTACGGGAGGAACTATTTTAGCAGCACAACTTGCATTAAACGAGGGACTTGCATGTAATACCGCAGGTGGATCGCATCATGCTTTTGCAAACTCAGGCAATGGTTACTGCGTATTCAATGATGTAGCGGTAGCTGCAAAAAAATTAATTACTGAGCATCATATTAAAAATATTTTAATTTTTGATCTAGATGTTCATCAAGGTGATGGGACGGCCAAAATTTTTGAAAACGATGAAAATGTTTTTACTTTAAGTATTCATTCTAAAAAAAATTATCCCCTTAATAAACAGTTAAGTAATTTAGATATTGAATTGGATGAGGGGATAAAAGATGATGAATATTTAGAAATCGTCTTTAATGCTTTAGAGGAAATGAATAAAAAAAAATTTGATTATGTATTTTACGTTGCTGGAGTTGATGTGCACGAGGATGATAGAATTGGAAAATTTAAAATTAGTACTGAAGGAATTAAAAGAAGAGAGGAATTAGTTATTCATAACTTTTATAAAAAAAGGGTTCCTCTTTGTGGCGTATTGGGTGGGGGATACAATAAAGACTTTAATCAATTAGTTTATCTGCACTCGTTACTACACCGAACTTGTCATAATTTATTACATCATGAAAATTAGAACAGAAGCCGTTAATCACCTTAATCATTTTTGCGAAAATTTTCTAAGTCAATATTCAAAGAGTCGAAATTTTGATTTTGGTAAAAATAAAAGAGATAACACCAGTTGTTTATCAAAATACATTACCCACCGAGTGATTGATGAATTAGAAGTTATAAAATCAGCTCATTCAAAATATCCTTATCTTACCATTGAAAAATTTATCCAAGAAGTATTCTGGCGAACATATTGGAAAGGTTGGTTGGAACTACGCCCTAGGGTTTGGCAAGTTTATATACAAGATTTAATAAAATTAGAGGAAGAGAAGAAAAATATAAATTATCAAAATGCAATTCATGCAACTACAACAGTTGAATGTTTTAATGACTGGGTACACGAGTTAAAGGAGACAGGATATTTGCATAATCATGTAAGAATGTGGTTTGCAAGTATTTGGATTTTTACTTTAAAACTTCCTTGGCAACTTGGGGCTGATTTTTTTTTAAAACATTTACTCGATGGTGACGCTGCATCCAATACATTAAGTTGGCGTTGGGTTGCGGGGTTGCAGACAAAAGGTAAACATTATTTAGCAACCACTTGGAATATTAATAAATTCTCAGCAAAAAAATATGAAAATTTAGCATTAAATGAGAAAGCAGCCTCATTATTTGAAAGTGAAAATTTTACGCAAACTCCACTACACTTTGACAAAATAGAAAATGAAAACTCATTATTTCTTATCCATAATTTAGATAGTTCGTATTTATTAAAACATAAGGAAAAAAAATTTAATCATTATGGTATGTTGGATTTTAATTCTTTATTAGAAAAAGAGGGTTATTCGAAAAATGTAATAAATTTTAAAAGTCTTATAAATCTTGAAATTTTTGAGCAAATAAAAACTGAATTTAATTCTAATATTATTATAAAAAATTTAGATGATCTTTTAAAAGTCGTGAGAGAAAATAATATCAAATGCGTGATTATGCCCTATCTGACCTGTGGTTACGAAAATGATTTTATTAGTAAGATTAAGAAAACAATAAAAATTTATTATTTAGCTAGGGATTATGATCAATTTTGTTTTCCTTTTTCAACTAAAGGTTTTTTTGCCTTTAAAGAACAAATTCCTAAAATTTTAAGCAAAATTTTATAAAAAAATTGCACGTATATTTTTCTAAATTTTACTGTACAATTGGTAAATAAAAAATGTTTACATTACCTAATTTAAATTACGCAAAGAACGCACTGGATCCTATAATGAGTGTGGAAACATTAGATTTGCATCACAGCAAACATCATCAAACTTATATCACTAACTTAAATAATCTCATCAAAGGTACCTCTTTTGAAAAAGCATCCCTTGAAGATATTGTTAAACAGACCGCAAATGATCCAAGCAAGGCTGGAATCTTTAATAACGCCGGACAACATTACAATCACATTTTATTCTGGAAGTGTATGCGCCCAAGCGGTGGTGGTAAGATGCCAGAAAAATTAGAGAAAAAAATTATTAAAACTTTTGGTACCGTTGAAAAATTTAAAGAAGACTTTATTCAAGCAGGTGTTACTCAATTTGGCTCGGGTTGGGCTTGGCTTTCTTTAAAAGGCGATGAATTAGTCATCAGCAAAACTGCAAATGGTTCAAATCCGTTAGTAGATAATCTGAAACCTATTTTTGGCTGTGATGTGTGGGAACATGCATATTATGTAGATTATAGAAATCGAAGACCCGATTATCTTAAAGCCTTCGTTGAAAAATTAGCTAATTGGGAATTTGTAGAATCTCAATTAAATTAAGTTTTATTTATTTACAACAAATAGTTGTATTTGTTTTTTTACATTTATTTATTTTTAAACCCCCTCGACTCTCCGTTAAGTTTCTGCTCTAATTAATCCATTATGGCTGGGTACAATCGGTCATTAATTCAGACTGAAAGTTCCAGGGCTAAAGTTTTTTTAAAACAAGCACAGCCATTTAACAAAAATAAACAATGAGGGGAAACAATGAGTACTGAAACAATCAAAGGTTCAAGAACAGGACCTTCTCGTACTTTAGATACTTCTCACCTTAAAGTTCCATTTCCATTTAAAGAAAAATATGGAAACTTTATTGGTGGGAAGTTCGTTGAACCAAAGTCAGGAAAATACTTTGACAACGTAAGTCCGATAAATAATGAAGTAATATGTAAAGTTCCAAGATCAGATGCACAAGATGTCGAGGCTGCTTTAGATGCAGCTCACGCTGCATTCCCATCTTGGGGCGTAACATCTATCTCTGAAAGATCTAATATTCTTTTAAAAATTGCTGATGTGATTGAAAAGAATTTAAATCTTTTAGCAACAGCTGAATGTTTAGATAACGGAAAGCCAATCAGAGAATGTATGGCTGCAGATTTACCTTTAGTAATTGATCACTTTAGATATTTTGCAGGAGTGATAAGAGCAGAAGAAGGTTCGGTTGCTGAGATTAGCAATTCAGAATATTCTTACCACATTCCAGAGCCACTTGGTGTAGTTGGTCAAATTATTCCATGGAACTTTCCATTATTAATGGCTACATGGAAGATTGCACCTGCCCTTGCTGCTGGAAATTGCATCGTCCTAAAACCTGCAGAACAAACGCCTGCATCAATTTTACTTTTGATGGAATTGATTGGGCATTTATTACCTCCTGGGGTTTTAAATATTGTAAGCGGCTACGGATTAGAGGCTGGAAAACCGTTGGCTTCATCTAAGCGAATTAAAAAAATCGCATTCACAGGTGAGACCACAACTGGCCGATTAATCATGCAATATGCATCACAAAATCTAATTCCAATTACGTTAGAATTAGGTGGAAAATCTCCAAACATTTTCTTTGCAGATGTCATGGATAAGGATGATGACTTCTTTGATAAGTGTTTAGAAGGTTTTACAATGTTTACCTTAAATCAAGGTGAAGTTTGTACTTGTCCAAGCCGTGCGTTAATCCAAGAGTCAATCTATGACAAATTCATGGAGCGGGCTATTGCAAGAACGAAAGCGGTGATCCAAGACAATCCATTGAAAATGCACACCATGTTAGGAGCACAAGCCTCAACTGAACAAATGGAAAAAATTAAATCTTATTTAGATTTAGGTAAAAAAGAAGGGGCTAAAGTTCTACTGGGTGGAAACGTTGCAAACTTAAATAGTGGATTAGAGCGAGGAAATTATATCCAAGCAACTATTTTCGAAGGCAAAAATTCCATGAGAATTTTTCAAGAGGAAATTTTTGGACCGGTGGTATCGGTTACTAAGTTTAAAGATGAAGCGGATGCACTGAAAATTGCAAACGATACATTATACGGACTTGGTGCTGGTGTTTGGACCAGAAATGGTAATGTTGCTTATAGAATGGGACGAGGAATCCAAGCGGGTCGTGTTTGGACAAATTGTTATCATGCTTACCCAGCACATGCTGCATTTGGTGGTTACAAACAATCAGGTATTGGAAGAGAAACCCACAAAATGATGTTGAATCATTACCGACAAGTGAAAAATTTGCACGTGTCTTATAGTGAAAAAAAACTAGGGTTCTTTTAAAAATAATATTATTATATGGCCTGGCGACAGGCCATATAACTTATGAAAGTTTCAGCAACCGATAAAGCTCTAGCACTCATCGAAGCTATTAAAAAACAGCATGGACAGAATCTTTTATTTCATCAAAGTGGGGGCTGTTGCGATGGCAGTGCGCCCATGTGTTATCCAGCCAATGAATATTTGATAGGCCAAGATGATATTCAGATTGGCACTATCGGTGGAGTTCCATTTTATATTAGCGAGTCTCAACATAATGCTTGGAAAGATACAGATTTAATTATTGATGTTATTGATGGTATGGGTGGAATGTTTTCTTTAGATAATGGAACAGGCAAAAGGTTTTTGACTAGATCAGAAGTGTGCATGCCTGCAACAAAAAAGTTGCATTAATTTATTTCTTTATTACCGACAGCGCACCTGCTCCATTGGAGAGAATATAAATTTTTCCATCCTCTGTAATTTTTAAATCACGAATTCGATCTAATTTTCCCTTTAAAATTATAACTTCTTTTCCAACTTCATTCTCATTTATAAATTCAAGTTTACGAATACTTTCATCTTTTAGTGAGGTCATTAAAATATGACCATTCCACTCTTTAAATTCATCACCTTTATAAATTTGCACCGCACTCACTGCGATCGATGGACTCCAGGTATATAAAGGTTTGGTAAAGCGAGAATCCCATTGATCGGTCTCACCACATTTTGTTCCTGAATAATTAACCCCACCCCAACACCAAATTTGCCAACCATAATTTTCACCAAACTTAACTTCGCCAAAAAAATCACCACCCTTTGCACCATGATTTGAAATATAAATTTTTCTATTAAAAGGTGACAAGGTCATGCCTTGTGGATTTCTAATTCCGATTTGATAAATCTCTGCTAGCCAATCATTTTTACCTTTAAACTTTGGATTATCCTTTGGGAAAGATCCATCTAAATTAATTCTAATCATTTTGCCCACATGGCTTTTTGGATCTTGGGCAATGTTGCCATTTCCACGCTCACCTGCACTTGCATAAATCATATTATCTTTAATGACTAATCTGCAGCCAAAATGATAACCGCTATTGATGGGTGGATTTGCTTGAAAAATATTTTTAAAATTTAAATTATCCTTTGTAAAAGTTGCCTTTGCAATACTAGTGCTTGTTTTACCCCCTCCTCGATCTTCCGTGTAACAAATAAAAATATCATTATTGTGTTTAATAATATCAAGCAGTCCGCCTTGACCATCTACTTTATAGTTTAAATTATGTTTTATCTTTCTAACTTCTTTATTTTTAATATTAGCTAATAAAATATCTCCTTCTTTTTCAGTAATTAAGACCTCATCTTTATTAACAAAGGTTAAACTCCAAGGATCTTTAAGATCTAAAATTTTCTCAATTTTAAAATTTTGCGCATATCCTATGGATGCTAAGATAAAATAAATTGATATTATTTTAAAAAATTTTCTCATTTTCTTTTTCTATGGACAATATACACCAAGGGCATTCCTACAAAAAAAGTATAAAGAGCACCCTTTAAGCCGCTGCCAAAAAATATTTCTAAAATATTCTTTAATGGATTTTTAATAGAAAAAGTTAAAAAAGCTTCAGATTGAGTTAATTGTGCGCTTAACAGCCAATCAATAATTAAGATTGGAAAACCGATAAATAAAAAAATAACGACCACACCTGAAATGATGCAAGCGATTAGATAAAATAAACTATCAATTAAAACCTGTTTCACACTACTTAAATTCCACCAAAGAAATGCAAATAGACCATCAAAGATAGAAAAAATAATATTACTAATCCAATACGCTCAAGACCTAGACCTAATAACATGCCCAGCCCCCCAACTAAAATAATCACACCTACTAATGCACTCATGTCCTCTTAATTATCTTATGTATTTGTTTTATTAAATAATAAATTAATGTTAAAGTTAACTAATCCAATGATTAATTTTCTAAGAAATTTACAACTTTTATTTGCAACTGCAATTTTAATTGCAACCTCCATTGCCTTTGTTCTTGAGATTGCGCATATGGTTAATATTAAATCTGTAGCTTTACCAGATTTATTACTGTTGTTTATTTATCTTGAGGTAATTGGAATGGTCACATCCTACTGGCGAACACAGACCATTAGATTGACGTACCCTCTTTTTATTGCAATCACAGCACTTTCTCGACTTATTATTTTACAACAAAAAGACTCTCTGGACCCTTCTGCGCTGATTTATGAGTCTGGAGCAATTTTATTCCTTGCCATTGCCATTGTAATTTTAAAATTTAGACGATCTAAATTTCTTGGCATTAAACTAGATAGAGACGAACTTTAAATAAACCTTAGGTAAGGGCTAATTTTAGCCCCTACCCATCTATAGATTTAATTTATTTCTATTGTTCTTGGTTTTTTAGACTCTGGAATAATTCTCTCTAAAGAGATCTTTAATAAACCATCCTTTAATTCAGCACCTTTGATTTCTGTATCATCGGATACTGTGAAAGTTTTACTAAAATATCTTTTAGAAATTCCTCGATGAATGACTTGATTTTTATCATCTTTGTCTTCAGTCTTGTTTTGCTTTACTGATTTGATCTTTAAAAGACCATCGGCGTATTCAATGCTGATGTCTTTTTTTGAAAAACCAGCTAGAGCTAATTCAATATCGTAGGTGAAGTCACCAGTTTTAACGATATTGTAATAAGGATAGTTATCCAATGACTCAAAGCCATCATTTTCAAACATCTTTTCAAAACTATCGAACATGTTCTCAAATCCAACTGAAACAGGTTTCAGCTGATTAAAGATAGATAGGTTTCCATTTAGTTTACTCATTTTTTTTCTCCTTTGTTAAGCGAGTTAGGTAAGTCCCATAAGGCAACTTACGAGATAGATTTAGGAATAAGTTATAAATTTTAAATAGTTAAAAAATTTATTTTTTAACCCCTTGAAAATTGATTTTGGATTATTATATAAAATAATCAAAAATTATTTATTGGTTAAGTAAATTTATAAATAAAGGTGAGAGTGCAATTAATACTAAGATGATTACAACTGTCTTTGGTCGTTTCATCAAATAATCGATTGCTTTAAATAAATCTTTTTTAATCATTTAATTTTAGATTAATCATTGGATAAAAAAATGGAATATATATTTATCAGCTAAATAAAAGGCAAAACCAACTGCAAAACCGTAAAGAATGTAAATTAAAGTGTCTTTCATCTTAAAAAAATACTTTTATATAACCTAAGGCAAAGAGTGGAATTTGTATGCCAAAATTCACCATTAATGCCTTGTCATTATTAATGTATCCTGCAAATGTCCAACCTATGGCACCTAGCCCATGAATGAATATATTCATTGGATAATTATTTAAATTAGTGAGCAATATTCCAGTCAAAACAAAGGCTGTACTAATCCATTTTAAATACTTTTTTGCAAAGTTCATATATCTCCTAAGGTTAAATTATTCTTTTATCTACCAGTGCCTTACAACATTTGCGATGATAAAGAAGCAGGTCACCACATGGATCACTGTCCAAAATGTTTTAAGGTACAAAGCAATTCGTGCTTCACTTAAAGTTAAAATAGGTACATCGGGTTTATCACTATCCGTGCTGCCCATTAAATGACCTGTAGCTCTTGCCCATATCTTCTCAATAGATCTTAACATTTGCTCTATCCTTTCTTTCTTGTTTTTTATTTAAATCTTCTAAAATATAACCGTTATAAATACTATGAATTTTTACCAAATATTAGTAAGTCGCTTTAATAATGAAAATTGCTAAAAATAAAAAAAAATTTTTAAAACCGTATTTACATTTTTCAATTCTCTCAAGCATTTTGCTATGGAATTCTTCAGCACTTGCTGCAACCAATGACAACA
>Ga0194133_10008745_pt1 | contig 11757 bp, 11 predicted proteins | sample TA2KigOf40mmetaG_FD_155448 | JGI IMG/M metagenome (GOLD analysis project Ga0194133, IMG submission 155448) | Freshwater microbial communities from Lake Tanganyika, Tanzania - TA2015055 Kigoma Offshore 40m | ecosystem: Environmental > Aquatic > Freshwater > Lake | place: Tanzania: Lake...
AGAATGAAGTCATACAAAATGTATCTTTCTGTGATCAAAATATCATAAATGCTAAAATGAAAACAAAATTAAATTCAGATCATACAATGATTCAAATAGTTATTTCTTTTTAATTTCTAAAAAAAAAATTCCTAAAAAAATTTTTTTTATAATTAGTTATTTATTAAAAATTGATTAAAAAACTATCAATTTATGTTTGATCTTAATATCATCCTAATATATCTAATAATCTTACATTTATTGAATTAATTAATAATAATTAATTAATTATTGAATCTTGATTTTTAGGTGCTAAAATGGATGAGATAAATATTTGGATTTGTCCGGCGACTATTCCGAATCTAGACAAGACGATTCATAACACTCATAATGACGAGTATTGTTGGGCTTTGAACGCGACCTCAAAAGGTCGTAATTTATTTAATAAATTAAAAATTGGAGACAAATGTATATTTGGTAATTTAAAAGAAGGAATAGGATTTACTCGAATTGGTATCGTTAAAAATAAAAGACTAATGACTGAATTAGAAATTAATTTATGGCCAATTCCCTCCCCAAGTAATACACATTGGAAATATATTTTTGAATTAGATAATATAAAAATATGTAATATTACGCCTTATATTGCACGACAATTAAGAGGATGGAATTCAACTAAACAAACTTGGAGAACTCAAACCTTATTAAAAGGAGGAAAAGAAAATTTTTATAATTATATAATTACGAATAATTTGTTATAATTACAAATACTTTTTAATCAAATTTAACTTTGATAGAAGAATCTAAATTATGAATATTAAATAATTTTCGATTTCTTGAATGTTTTTGATTCAAAACAATTGTTTCTTCATACATTATTTCAGATGTATTAATAACTGTTCGGCTTTTAATATCTAAAAAAGTAAATAAAAAACTTGCATTCGTTAAATGATTAATATTTTCATGTATAATTCTACCTTGTGTATTTTTAATTGCTCCAACTTTTATTTTTTTAATTAATTTAATTTCATTTTTATTAATGTCTAAAGAACATAAGAAAACATAAATATCTAATTCATTAATAGCTCTATTTACTAATAATTTAATAGAGATATTATCAATTATTGTTTCATTATATAAATAGATTGCTTTTTCAACGATTTCTTTTACATACATTTGATTTTGAATAATATAAGAACTATTTTTAGATAAATAGTATAAAATTTTATTATTACGAGGGATATTATGAATATTTATTAATTTGTGATGAGATGTTTTATAGATTTCTAAATGATTTTGTTGATATATTTTAGAAATAGGAATTGATTCATCATATTCATCATTTATTTCCGATGACGATGTAGTTGTTCTTGATAATATTTTATAAATAATATTTCCGTTTTCATTTATTTTTTGTATGGTATAAGTAGGTTGTTTAATAATTGGTTTTTCATTGGAATTTTTTTCTAATATATACATTGGTGGTTCATTTGTATTATCTCCATTTTTTTTTTTCAAATGATATGTTATTTTATCTTTTTCATGCAAAGGTTGACGTATTTGATTCGTTGATTCGGTCACAATTTGATATTGAAAATCATCATTTTGTTTTAATTGATAAAAAGGTGTATTAATAGGCAATGTTACCGTTTCAATAGTTGTCGATGTTAAATTAACATTTTCTTTTACATCTTCTGTTTTAATCATATTTTCGAGTGAAATTGATTGATCCTTTACTTCTTCATCGGTTTGAACATCTTCTTTTGTTTCATTTTTTACTCCATTGTCAGATGGATGACTATCCTTTGTTTCATCTTTTACTCCATCGTTAAATTGATGATCATCTTTCGTCTGAGCATTTTCCTTGGTTTCTTTCTTAGTTTCATCGTTAAATTGATGATCATCTTTTGATTCATCCTTTATTTTATCGTTAGATTGATGATCTTCTATTGTTTCCTCCTTTATTTGAATAATATTATTTACTTCATCTTTTGTTTCATTATTAGATTGATGATTCTCTTTTTCTTCATCATTAGATTGATCACTTTTAACAGTGTTAGAATCTATTTTATCTTGTAATAAAATCAATTCTGTTATATTTAAACCATCGATAACTTCTGTCTTTAATACATATTTGTTTGATCCAGTCGTTACATCTTTAGGTTGATACTTGTATCTGATTTTACCTTTTTCATCAATATACTTTATTAACTTTTTAAGATTCATTTATTATAAAGTATAAAAGATTTTTTTTTAAATTCTTTGTATTTTCGATCCATTCTTTATTAATATTAGTTATAATATAGATATTAGATTTATCAGAATAAATATATAATTTATTATTTAAATAATAGATATAAATTATTTTATTATTATTATTGGAAGAATAATTATTAGAAGAATCATTATTGGAAGAATGATTATTGATAGGATAATTATAGAGATAACTAGGAATATAAAAAGAAATAAATATTTCATAAATATTTAAATCATTAGAATTATTTAAATGATAACGACCGAGCAGTTGATTATTATTGTAAATAATAAAACCGTTTTCAAAACATAATACATAGATAGGAGAATCAATTTTAATTTTGGTAAAAGAAGATGTCCAAAATAAAGAATGTTGATTAGTTACTTGTATCCAACTAGGAATATTTGATTTCTCATTAAAATAAGAATAAAATGGATAATAATATATAAATGACATATTCTACTAATTCAATAAATAAAAAATTCTTGTTTAAAAATAATCGATTAATTATAATTAATAAAAACAAATAGTTAGATGAATCAATGGAAATTATTTTATTTTATAATAATGTCGTTAAGCTACAATAATGCAACTAATACACTCACAAAAGCAATTATTCATTCTATTTTACCAAAAAATAATGAAAAAGATTTTTTCGGAAATTGTTATTTGCACGGAATACATAGTTTTTCGAGAAATACATCTCATAGTATTTCAATGTATATAGATGAACGTATTACATTTACTTTAAGTGTAAATGCAAAATATGGATTAAATTGTGGTTCTTGTGTATTAATAGAATTAGTCAATGACAATGATAAAATATATCTTGATAAATCATTGACATTTGAATATTCCGAAATATATTTGAATGATGATTACTCATCCTCTATTTCGAATCAATTTATAGGAATCGTTATTGATCAAATTTATGATCCTTACTCTAACTTCTTTTTATTAAATACATATCTAAACGTATCACCAATTCAAAATGAGTATATGATTAAATATAATGAACATCCGTGTCCTATGAAATCGAATGAACCAAATGAATTTTTATTTTGTACATCAAATACGTGTAATTCGGAATCAACTTTATTAGATACAATGTCATTGACATCTTTATTTTATGAATATTGGAATCGATATTATTGGACTATTTTACCAAGAAATTTTAAATATCCAATTGTTACAATTGAATATCATTCTTATCCATTAGATTATTATACAAGTTCAATTATATTATATATAAATGAATCGACTGGATTTCAAATGCCTACTAATTGTGCTAATGAATTTATGTTAATATGCACAGATGAAAGAAATTGGAAGTTTCGTTTTTGGTTTCAATTAAAAGATATTTTGCATAAAAAATATAATCCGTATTATTACGGAGGAATCATAGTCCATCATAAATATTTAGAATGAGCTAATATATATTCACGAATGTATAATAAAATTTCAATAACGATAAATGTATCATATTCATATGATATTAACGGTTTTAATTTTGTACGATGTAAATAAGAGACTAAAGGATATGACAATGTTTTTTTATGAGATGGAACGGATACAATAATAGGTTTACAAAAATCAATCACAAATTTTCGTTGAAGAAATATTTGTGGACATTTTATATTTTTATATTTTAACTTTAACATTGGTCTATTAGAATGAGATAAAGTCGTTAATAATAATGATTTTTCTGGAATTATATTAAGTAAATGACATAATAAACACGCAACTACCATACCCGAACGTCCGTGTCCTCCTCTACAATGAATATATACTTTTTCGGAATCTTTTAATTTTTTAATTTTAGATAAAATTTGTTGAAAAAAATCAATAAATGTATCTCTATTGTTTGGAATATTATTATCTAGAATAGGATAGTTCGAATAACTATCGGAATCGAGTGAAAAATAATAATGAAATAATTGTTTTGAAATCATTTCCGATTCAGTTGTCAAGTTAATGAATAATTTTACATTTTTATTTTGTAGTTCAGAAAACCATTCTTGATTTGGATAACCTCCAAACCAGATTTTGTTTTCAAAAATGGTTGACACAAAGGATAAAGAATTCATATTAATTTAAGTGAATTAATGATTTAATTAAAAAAAAAATAAATAATCGTTTTTTTAAGAATAAATGTACGTTTCTTTATCTCGGATAGGTAGTTCAAGTAATGCAAACACTGATCATCAAAAATTTCCTTGTGTATCTTTAGCTTATTCTGATCGGTTTTTTCCCTATTATTCAGATTATTTACAATATTCAAATCATTCCCAATATCAAAATAAACAGAATCCATCCATTTTAAAAACATCTATTCCCCAAACATTAACTGAAATTCCATCTTCTTCTCAATATTTATCATCAAATGAACAATATTCTTTTCCACAATATCCATCTGATTCATCTCAATCCTCTCAATCATCTTATCCATCTCGAGAAATTTCTTCTTATGAAAATACAGATATATCATCCACAAAAGAAGATTATAAAAATGATAAAAATTATAAAAATTATAATGCCAAACAAGAAATTCAACAAAAAAAATTATTACCCGTTTTATCAAGTACTTTTAATTTAAGAGAAATTTGTAAACAATGTATTTTGTTAGAAGATCATTTATCTCATAAAGAAAAACGTTGTTTTGATTGTTGTGTTAAACATTTTTTAGCATTGGAAGGATTAAGTGAAGAAGCTGTCACATTAGATAAAGATAAACAAAATGATGATAGTATATATACTTTGCCTAATGAAATTAGAAATATTCAACAATATTGGTTTGAAAATCCCGATAAAAATTCATATGAAACAGCTCAACGACTTCGAAAAATAAGAAAACGATATCAAACCGATGTATTTCCTCTTGTGTTTAACAATACTTGTGAAGGGAATTCTTGTTCAATTGCAAATTAAGGAGCGTTACCTCGATAAATAAGAATTTCTTGATTATCTTGTTTTGAACTCAACACAACATTATTAGTATGTAATTCTAAAAATAATTGTGGTAATATTTTAGCATATTCTATCAATACATTTACAATAATTAGGTCGTTTATGGAAGAAGTCGTGGACGATCCTTGAATCGAATTTGCTTTTAATTGTAAAGAAATATGAATATGATTACCTAAAAAAATAGGATCTTGTATTAAATTATGTCGTAAATTAACTTCATTACTTATTTCAGAATACATTGATTCTTTAATTATTTTTTCATATGAATTTATTTTTAAAGTAATATCACATAGACGTTTTGGATTTAATATATAAATAGCAGTCACAAAATGAAAAATTTCACGCGGAATCTCAAAATGTACATCTTTTTGGGAATCAACTGGTATCGTATATAAACGAGCCTTTCCAAAATATGGTATCTTTTCTTCAATTTGATGTTCATTTACATAACCAATACTATTTATTTTCTCCATTTTATTATTATTTTATTATCTTTTATATTATTATCTTTTGTATTATAAAATTATCTTTTGTATTATAATATTATTATCTCTTGTATTATAATACATTAATTATTAAATAATTTTATTAAAAAATAATAATTAGTTATTTTGAATTAAGGACGTGATAAATCTAGTATATCTTGAAATACAGAAGTAGAGTCTGTTATATCTTCAATTATTTGTTGATTTAAGTCAAAAGGATTTTTAAATAAATTATATAATCCAGCCATAGATTTTACTTCCTTTTCTTTTAAATTTTGTAATGTATCTTTTAATTCTTTTGTAGATATATTGGGAATATCCATTTCTTGTACAAATGTATGTTTATCCCATTCATCAATCACATTAAAACTTGATTTTTTATAAGTTTTTTTATTATTTAATAATGAATCATCGATATTTGAATTTAAAGTGAATGAATTTAAATAATCATCATCATTATAATTATTACGATAACTGCTATTATAATTATCATTATAATCATCATTATAATTATCATTATAATTATCATCATAATTATCATAAGTTTTATACTGATTATAATTATTATAAAGATCAGATATTACTAAAGATGGGTTATATGGTACTACATCTTCTCCATAAGATGATATCAACGAATCATTCGTTTTTCCTTTAAAAGAGGATCGTGATGAACGACTTGGTGCAATATATGGCACTACATCTTCTCCATAAGACGTAAAAGAAGAAGGATCTATTTTACCTTTAAAAGATGATCGTGGTTGATCATAAAGTACTATTTGTCCGTTATAGGATTGAGGTGAATAAGGTTCCATATTTTCAGAATAGGATGATAATAGAGAAGAGCCTATATGTTTTGTATTAGATTTAGTTTTTCTCCTTATGCTATTTCTATTTCTATAACTATTCATATTTTAATATTTAAGAAAAAAAAAATTATTTATAAAGAATTCTTAAATATTTTTATTACATTTTTAGTTATATATAAAAAAATGATTTATATCACAATTAATTAAAGATTGATGAATAAAATATAAGTATGATGAATAAAATATAAGTATGATGAATGATAAATAGAAAATAATAAATTAACATTTTCTATTTTTTTTACAGATGAATAAACCCAGTTATATCGATGAAATACCACAACAAACGTCTGTTTATAAAACAAATCAATATTTAAGGAAACATCAACTTAAATATTCATTTAAGACGATTGAAAAACAACAAGAATATGTGAAGAGTATTCAACGATATTATGAAATTCCGTGGAGAAAAGATCAGAAAATGATTCTCGATTTTTTTATGACCAATTCTAATTGGAAAGAAATTGTCGTACAAGCAATTTTTGGTGGGGGTAAAACAACGATGATTCTATCTTTAATTTATCATTTAATATTATCATTAACTGTTATCGCAAAAGATATATTTATATGTGCTTTTAATTGTGCTATTAAAAATGAATTAATAAAAAAGACTAAAAAAATAGGAAAATGTCAAATTCAAACATTTGATTCATTAATTTATCATTTATGTCGACAATTGAATTATCCTAATTTAAAATTATTAAATTTTGAAACAAAAAGAAAATATGTATTTGAACATTTAGAAAAAATAGAACCCTATTTACATATTAAATATGTATTTATTGATGAATCCCAAGATTTGGAAAAAAATTGCTATTTTATTTTAAAACATTCATTCCCAAATGCTAAATTTATGTTCGTTGGAGATATTTTTCAATCAATACAAAAAGAACCAAGAGATAGTTTGTTATGGTATTTGTTAAATCAAAAATTAGAAAATGTATATACATTTAAAATGTATGATACGCCACGAGTTCCTCGTCCTATTTTAAAAGAATTAAAAAAAACATTATATCAATATTATCCAGAATATCAATCAACTATTTTAGAATGGAAAAGTAGTTCATTAAAAAAAAATAAAAAACATTCTATTGAATGGAAATCATTTAAAACTTATCAACAAGTATATAATGATATTTTAGTAAAACTTGATAAATGGAAACATAACAAAACGATGATTTTAACATTTTCAAGTAGTATAACGGTACGTGGATCATTAGGAGATGTTTCTCGATTTCGTAGATTTTTTCATTCTCATCAAATTCCTTTAAATACCAATCATAAAAAAATGCTAGATGATCGATTATTTTTAACGACTGCTAATTCCTCAAAAGGATTAGAAAGAAAAAATGTGATTGTCGTATTAACATTTCCATTAGAATTAGCATTTAGTAATTTTAGTGATGATCTAGTCATGAATCTAATTACGGTCGCCATTTCAAGGACAAAAAAAAATATATTATTTTATGTACCCGAACATAATGATCGGTTTTCTAAAGTATTATCTCATTTTCAAAAATGTCCTATTCCAATATTAAATTTATCGAATAACGATAATATATCATTATCAAAGGACAATGATAAATCTTCATCAAATAATAAAAAAAAATCTAAATCTTATAAAAAAAAAGAAACCCAAACATTTCATTCCAATGTTAATGATCCAATTGAAATGTTAGAATTGGAACATTCCGTCACTGAGATTTTGAGACAAAATATATTATCATTTGAGACACGTGAATTATTATTATCTTATGCTAAATTATATTATAAACAAGATATACCTATTAATAATTCATCACTCAATTGTTTTCAAACAGATGAAGAATGCACATTATTAGGAATACTATTTGAATCTCTCGTTTTATCATTTTGGACTAATAAATTTCCAAATATGGCTGAAAATGTAACCAATCATCATTTAATATTCCAAGAACAAATTCCATATATTCAAAAACAATGGTCAAATTATCAACAATATGTAAATAGTCATCCAATTTCAAATGAAAAAATACGATTAGATGGATGTTATTTATACTCTAAATTACATTTAATGATTTTTCATAAAATTAATGTCGAATTTAATAATAACAAATTATCTATTATTTATCAAAAATGGAATAATCTAAAAGAATATTTAAATCCATATCGATTATCATTATCTAATTATGCTCTAGATACACAAAAAAATATAACAATGCCATTTATTAATGGAATCATTGATGCGTGTGGTACTCCTAAACATAATAAACAATTACCAATTTTAATTTATGAGATTAAAGCATCTAAAGCCAATGATTGGAAAAAAATGGCTTTGTTACAATCAATTATATATGGTATATTAAGTGCTAAAAGTTATTTTACAATATATTTAATAAATGTATTATCATCTTCTTTTTTATCATTTAATGTATCTTTTAAACAAGAATTAATGAATTTACGATATAAAATGATTCAAGATATTATTGTATGGAATCTTAATTGTTTCTTATCCAAAAATATTAAAAATCCAAATAATTTATTGTTAAAAATAGACTATTCTAAAATGTTATTTATAGAACAAGATTCAGATAATATTTGTATTTGTTATATTATGAGTCCTACTAAAGTTAGAATTGATATTATTCCTTCGAATGAATTAGATCAAATTCAAGAAATTATTAATTTATATAAAACAAGATACGAAGTATCTAAAATATACACATTTGAAAAATCACCATCTTTTATAGAAACATTTTCTTTATTCAAAGACAATTATAATGTAGATTATATAGTGACGGCATATTCACAAACAAAACTAGATATGAATCTCTGTTATATTAAATTAGCTTTCGGAATAACTGCTTTTATTTGTCATTCACATATTTTCGATTTAACTTTAACTAAATTTTAAATAAAAAATCTAATTTAAAAAAATATAATTATGAATACTAAATAAAAAATATTACTAATTTAATATTATTAATATTATTAGTATCAATAATATTAATAATATTAAATTAAAAAGTGGTCAATTATGATAAATAATAATTATTCTAAAATTCTCGTAATTTCTTTGACTATTTTATTGATAGTTAATTCACTTAAATTTACTTTAGAACGGAAATAATCCATTGATATTTCTGGATTTTTCTTTTGAATATAATATCGTACTAATCCACATGCAACTGATTGAGAACGACTTCGATTTAATAATAAAGATTTATTTTTGATTAAATCATAAATTTCTAAAATTTCTTGAATTTTTTTTTCAGTTGCATTAAATTTTAACATAATTTCTTTAATTAAATGTTCAGTCTGTATTTGAAATCCACTAAATTCCGATGTCTTTGATATATTTAAATTGACATATTTAAGACCTTTTAAAGCAATTTTACGATTAATTTCAAAAATTTCAATTAAATGCTCACAACTTTGTGGATTTTGATAATATTTATAAGCTTGAAAAATACAAGCAAAAATGATACCTTTTCTAATATTTCCTCTATATATTTTATGATGAGTAACTTGTTCATATAAAGAATTTGCATAAATAACAATTTTATCACTAAAACCTAATTTATCAACATCTTTAAAAATAGATTTATCTTCTGTTTTTCTTATATTACATCGATTAGGATCAGAATTATGTTTAGTATCTAACATACCATAATATCGCCATTCTTTTTCATAACTTATATCTTTTTCAATGACAATTCCACAATCTGTACATATTTTACTTGAATTTTCAAATGCATAATTATTATGTATACATTGAGTTTTCTTCGGATGATTTATTTTAAAAAAATCATACTCTGATGTATTTATATCTTTTAAAATCTGAAAAGAATCTTCATCGATCATAGAATTTAATTTAAAAACGAACAAATCTTTAAATTAAACATTTTTTAGATAAAATAATTTAAATAAAGATAAATAATGATAAAAGTAATGATGGATTTAATGAATGATGAGCAACTATCTAAAATGAGAATCGATGCATTCACTAAATATAATGAAAATCAGAATAAAAAAATGAAAGTGAAAGAAATAAAAGAACAAACATTTTTACATAATTTAAAAGATTCATCGGAGCAATTTATTAATTTATTAATTCAGAAAGTAATGAAAGAATTACAATATTGTTCCGAAAATGGACTATTAAGTAAAAGATTTTATGTTGATCATTTTAAAAATAAAAACGGTATCGTAAAAGTATCGACTTTAGTAAAAGGATTCCGTTGGAAAGATGGTTGGAACGATAATGTATTTAAACAAATTGGATATTCATCAACTCCTTTTCAATATGTCGTTGAATTTTTAAAATCAAAACAAATATTATTAGAAGATATTTCAGATGTTACAAAAGGATTATCTTTTTGGTGTCAAGTTTCTTTTATAAAAGAAGAAACATCTTAGATATCAAATTGTATATACAATTTATATCATTTATATCATTTATACATTTTAGAATAGTTAATACAATTTTATAAAAATTTTATAAAATTTTACTTTTCTTTTTTTTTTAACATCCTATTTTAATCTTAATTAAATGTTAATCTATGTTTACAGATCTTTTAATATAAACTTGTCAATTGATCGTTTAACGATCAATCCACGTATTTAAAAGATTAAATGCATTGAATGGTAATATTTTATACGTTATTCAAGTATTTTAGTCTTAAAATTAAGTGGGTATAACTGGTCTTCTAAGTGACATCGCACTAAATTCTGTGCATCGTCTATGATAATATAAAATTTTTTCATACTCAATTTTTGAAATAGAACTACTTTTAGCTTTATCGTAACTCTCTTTTAACTTGAATTTTAAATATCCAAAGAATAAAGCATCTGGATACGATTCTAAATACCATAATAACTGCTGTCGGTGATATCTGCTAGATAGATTTTTATTTAAAAAACTTTGAATACTTCGTTTAATAGATTGGTTAGTGTTTGCTATTTCTTGTACTATACTCATTAATTCTTTGTGTATATTTATTTCATAAAATAGACACACACTCCTAATAGGGGTATCACTTATAATTTCTTTATTTAAGCCCTTTAATCCTTCAATAAAAGGATTATCTGACGACTTTTTACATTCACTAATCACTAATTCCCATAGCTGTATTAAGTCATCATCACTGTCTGATGATACAAATTCTTCACACATTTTTAAATAATCAGATTTATATTTATCTATTTGAGAGGACTTATATTGACGTTT
>Ga0194133_10008746_pt1 | contig 11756 bp, 8 predicted proteins | sample TA2KigOf40mmetaG_FD_155448 | JGI IMG/M metagenome (GOLD analysis project Ga0194133, IMG submission 155448) | Freshwater microbial communities from Lake Tanganyika, Tanzania - TA2015055 Kigoma Offshore 40m | ecosystem: Environmental > Aquatic > Freshwater > Lake | place: Tanzania: Lake Tanganyika...
GGCTTCCTCACCCGCCGTCAGCGCGCTGGCAGCACCGAGGCCGTCGCCGCCTGATCGCCCGTTTGAGGCCCCTCCGCTTTCTGGTTCCCGGCACCACCGGCAGGTTCCGCTGCGGGGGGTTGCTGGTGGAGCAGCAGACGGCCCGGCTGTTGGCCGATCTGGTGCCGACGGAGCTCGTCACCTACCGGCAGCGGGAGGAGGGTTTGCCCTTTCTCTCCGACCTGTTGCGGGCTGAGCCGGTGGGTGGTGCTGAGGCTGCGCAGGTGCTTTGGATCGTCAGCTGGGGCTTCGATGTGCCAGGGCAGTTGCGGGCGTTGCGGGCCCGGCCGGCGGCCTATCACGCCCACAGCAGTGGCTATGGCTTTCGCTTGCCGCCCGGGGTGCCGGTGCTGGCGGTGAGCCGCAACACCCTGGGCTACTGGGGTCAGTGGGCCAGCCGCAATCCCCTGTTTCTGGTGCCCAATGCCCTGGAGGCCAGCTGGATCGAGCGTGGCGATCGCCCCCTGAACCTCGGCGCCCAGCCAGCGCTGGGCGGTCGCACCATTGATGTGCTCGTGCAACGGCGCAAGTGCAGCGCCTACGTGCTGGAGCAGCTGGTGCCGGCCCTGCGGGCCCGGGGGCTGCGGGTGGAGGTGCAGAACGGCTGGGTGGAGGATCTGGTGGGCTTGTTCAACAGCGCCACGGTGGTGCTCTACGACTCCGCTGACCATTGGCGTTGCAGCGGCGTGAGTGAGGGCTTCGGCCTGCCGCCGGTGGAGGCCCTGGCCTGTGGCTGCGTGCTGTTCAGCAGCTTCAACCACGCCCTGGCCGACACGCTCGAGCCCGGCGGGATGGCCCACCAGATCGGGGCCGGCACCCTGGCCGCCGATGTGGAACGGATCACGGCGGCGCTGGCTGATCCCGCCGCCTGGCAGCCGCCGCCGCGCCGGCTGGAGGAGCTGCTGGATGAGCTCAGCGAGCCGCGGTTGCGGGAGCGCTGGCGCCAGGCCCTCACCGCCATCAACGCTCACCTCGATCGCCTGCAGGCGGGTGAGGCACCGCTGCATGCTCCTTCTCTGGTGCGGCTGCGGCTGGAGCGCTGGCGGCAGCGGTTGCGCAAACGGCTTCCCGCTGGTCTGGCCCGCCGGCTTGCCTAGGGTCGGCCCTATGAGCGCTTTCCTCGCCGGCCTGAATGATGCCCAGCGCAAGGCGGTGGACCACCACACCGGCCCGCTGCTGGTGGTGGCCGGCGCCGGCAGCGGCAAAACCCGGGCCCTCACCCACCGCATCGCTCACCTGATCGGTCGCCACGGCGCCGATCCCGCCCATCTGCTGGCCGTCACCTTCACCAACAAGGCAGCTCGGGAGATGAAGGAGCGGCTGGAGCTGCTGCTGGCCCAGAAGTTGGCCCAGAGCCAGTTCGGTCAGCCCTGGAGCACCTTGCCGGCGGTGGAGCAGCGCCAGCTGCGCTCGCGCATCTACCGGGAGGTGATCAAAGAGTTGTGGATCGGCACGTTCCATGCCCTGTTCGCCCGGCTGCTGCGCTTCGACATCGACAAGTTCAAGGATCCCGAGGGGCTCAGCTGGACCCGCCAGTTCTCGATCTACGACGAGAACGACGTGCAGAGCCTGATCAAGGAGATCGTCACCCAGGAGCTGCAGCTCGACCCCAAGCGCTTTGAGCCCAAGAAAGTGCGCTGGGCGATCAGCAACGCCAAGAACCAGGGCTGGATGCCCGAGCAGCTGGAAGCCGATGCGGGCGGCCAGCGGGGCAAGTTGATGGCGGAGACCTACCGGCGCTATCGGCGCGCCCTGGCCGCCAACAACGCCCTCGACTTCGACGACTTGCTGCTGCTGCCGGTGCAGTTGCTGCGCCAGAACGAGCAGATTCGCGACTACTGGCACCGGCGCTTCCGCCACGTGCTCGTGGACGAATACCAGGACACCAACCGCACCCAGTACGACCTGATCAAGCTGCTGGTGACCAACGGTCGCGAGCCTTCCGACTACGACGACTGGGATGGGCGCTCGGTGTTTGTGGTGGGTGATGCCGACCAGAGCATCTACAGCTTCCGTGCTGCCGATTTCACGATCCTGATGGGCTTCCAGGACGACTTCGGTGACGGGGCCGCCAGTGAGACCACCGCCACGATGGTGAAGCTGGAGGAGAACTACCGCTCCACCGCCACGATCCTGGAGGCGGCCAACGCCCTGATCGCCCACAACTCCGAGCGCATCGACAAGGTGCTGCGGCCCACCCGCGGCGAGGGCGAGCTGATTTCCCTCACCCGCTGCGACGACGAGATCGCCGAGGCCGAGGCGGTGGTGCATCGCATGCGCATGCTCGAAGCCGCTCACCCCGATCTCAGCTGGGGCGACATGGCGGTGCTCTATCGCACCAATGCCCAGAGTCGGGCGATGGAGGAGTCGCTGGTGCGCTGGGGCATCCCCTACATCGTGGTGGGCGGGCTGCGCTTCTACGACCGGCGCGAGATCAAGGACGTGCTCGCCTACCTCAAGTTGCTGGTGAATCCCGCCGATACCGTCAGCCTGCTGCGGGTGCTCAACACCCCCAAGCGCGGCATCGGCAAGACCACGATCGAGCGGCTCACCGACGCGTCCAACCAGCTCGGCATTCCCCTCTGGGATGTGGTGAGTGATGCCGAGGCGGTGCGCTCCCTGGGGGGGCGCTCGGCCAAGGGGCTGCTGCAGTTCTGCGAGCTGATCAATGGCCTTCAGGCCTGCGCCCAGGACATCGCCCCCTCGGAGCTGGTGCAGCGGGTGATGGAGCAGAGCGGCTACGTGGCGGAGCTGATCGCCGATGGCACCGACGAAGCCGAAGACCGGCGCCGCAACCTCAATGAACTGGTGAACGCTGCCTTGCAATACCAGGAGGAAAACGAGGAGGGCTCCCTGGAGGAGTTCCTGGCCTCCGCTGCCCTGGCCAGCGATGCCGACAGCAAGGACACCGATCAGGACCGGGTCACCCTGATGACCCTGCACGCCAGCAAGGGCCTGGAATTTCCGGTGGTGTATCTGGTGGGGATGGAACAAGGCCTGTTCCCCAGCTACCGCTCCCTCGAAGACCCCTCCGCCCTGGAGGAGGAGCGCCGCCTCTGCTACGTCGGCCTCACCCGGGCCAAAGAGCGCCTGTTCCTCTCCCATGCCAGCGAGCGGCGGCTCTGGGGCGGCATGCGCGAGCCGGCGGTGCCGTCGGTGTTTCTTTCCGAGCTGCCCACTGCCCTGATCCAGGGCGACATTCCCCACAGCGGCGGGGCCGCCATCCGCCGCGAGCAGCGCCTCGATCGCCTCACCCGCGTCGATCGCGATGAGGCCCGCCAGGTGGCCGCTGGCGGTGCGGCTGGGGCCCCGGCCAATGCGGTGCGGCGGCGGGCGGTCAGCAAAACCTGGGCCGTGGGAGATCGGCTGCGGCACAGCAGCTTTGGTGAGGGTCAGGTGACCCACCTGTTCGGCAGTGGTGAAAAGGTGTCGATTGCGGTGAAATTCCAGGGGATGGGACCCAAGATCCTCGACCCGCGCCTGGCCCCGATCGAGCCCGTTTGATGCCCCGCGCCGCAGAGGCCTAGGTGGAGATCCCCGGCATCCCCGCCCCTGTGTTGATGGCCCTGCGCCGGGCCGGCTCCGGATCCGGTGCGGCCTCTGTGGCGCTGGTGGGCGGGGCGGTGCGCGATCTGCTGCTGCACCGGGTGCACAACGATCCCTGGCGGGGGCTGCCCGATCTGGATCTGGTGGTGGAAGGCCGGGCTTTGCAGTGGGTGGCGGGGCTCGTGGCGGCGTTGGTGGACCAGCTAGGGCCTGGGGTGGTGCAACGCTGCCAGGAGCACGGCGCCTACGGCACGGTGGAGCTGGAGCTCAGTGTGGCCGGCAAGCCGGTGCTGCTGGATGTGGCCACGGCCCGGCGGGAGAGTTATCCGGTGCCGGCCGAAAATCCCCAGGTGAGCTTTGGCTGCCTGGCCGACGACCTGGCCCGCCGCGACTTCAGCATCAATGCCATGGCCCTGGAGCTGGTCAGTGGCACCCTGCTCGATCCCCATGGCGGCCGCCAGGATCTGGAGCGGCGCCAGCTGCGCTTCCTGCATGGCGGCAGCGTTCGCGACGATCCCACCCGCCTGGTGCGGGGCGCCCGCTATGCGGCCCGGCTGGGGCTGGAGCTGGAGCCCGCCAGCACCGAGCAGGCCCGCGCCACCCTGGCGGCCTGGCCCTGGCAGTGGCGGCTGGGCGATCCGCCGGGTCGGGCTCCGGCGGCCCTGGGCACCCGGCTGCGGATGGAGCTGGAGCTGTTGTTGGAGCGGGAGCCGTGGTTGGCGGCGCTCACGGCGTTGCAGCGCTGGGGTGCGCTGGCGTTGCTGGATCCGGCGCTGCAGGCGGATCGCACCTGGCCGCGGCGGCTGCGCTGGGCCCTGCGGCTGGGGTTGCCCCCCTTGGCGGCGTTGGTGGCCGGGGCCAGCGATCCCCTCGCGCTGGCCGAACGGTTGCAGCTGCCCCACCGCCAGCACCGGCTGCTGGTGCAGTGGTTGACGCTGCGGCGGCGGTTGCAGGAGCGGCAGGGAGATGGTCTCCCGGTATTGGTTGAACACTGGTGCGCCCTGTTGGAGGCGCCGGGGTGCAGCCTCGAGGGCGTGGCCCTGGCGATCGCTTGCGGCACCGGCCCGCGCCGGCCGCTGCTGCGCTGGTGGCAACGTTGGCGCCAGGTCAAGGCCGCGTCGACCGCGGCAGATCTGTTGGCCGCTGGCATGCGGCCAGGGCCTGAGCTCGGCCAGCGGCTGCGGGAGCTGCGGGCCGAGAGGCTGCGGCTGGAGCGGCTTTAGCGTGAGCGCATGACTGATCCGGTGCGTGATCCCTGCGTCGTGGTGGCCGTGCCGGCCCGCCTGGCATCGGCGCGGCTGCCGGGCAAGGTGCTCGCTGACATCGCCGGCAAGCCGATGCTCCAGCACGTGCTGGAGCGCTGCCGGCAGGCCAAAGGCGTGGCGGCAGTGGTGGTGTGCACCGATAGCGAGCAGGTGCGCGCTGACGCCGAAGCCTGGGGCTTCCCGGTGCTGATGACCTCCCCCGACTGCAGCTCGGGCAGTGAGCGCCTGGCCAGCGTGGTAACGGAGCTGGTGGCCGCCGCGGGTGGCTCGTCTTCAGACACGCTCGTGATCAATGTGCAGGGGGATCAGCCCCTACTGGATCCGGGGATCATCGAGACGATGGTGGCCCAGTTTGTGGCGCTGCAGCGGCCGCCGGTGCTGACGCCGGTGTATCCGCTGGCAGCCGACAAGCTGCACGATCCCAACGTGGTGAAGGTGTTGCGGGCCCGTGACGGCCGGGCCATCACCTTCTCCCGCAGTGCCCTGCCCCATCTGCGCGGCGTGCCGCCGGAGCAGTGGGCCGACCACACCACCTACTGGGGCCACGTGGGCCTCTACGGCTACCGGGCCGATGTGCTGGCAAGCTGGACGGCGCTGCCCGTCTCACCCCTGGAGCAGCTGGAGAAACTGGAGCAGCTGCGGCTGATCGATGCCGGTATCCCCCTGCTCACCTTCGCGGTGGATCAGGACTGCCTCTCGGTGGACACCCCGGAGCAGCTGGAGCAGGCCCGGGCCTTGGCGTAGCGCGCTGTGATGGCGCCTTAGGCGTTGCCTTCCCGCCAGCCCTCCCGGTTGAGCTGACGCCACAGCCCCCGGTGCTGCAGCAGGGCTTCCGCCAGCTCGCGCACGGCGCCATCGCCCCCCCGGCGGCGCAGCACCCAGTCGGCCTGGCGGCGCAGACCTCGGGCGCCATCGGCCGGGCTGATCAGCAGGCCCGCGGCGGGGCGAACCGTGAGGTCGTTGAGGTCGTCGCCGATGAAGGCGGTGTGCTCGCGCTCCAGCTCCAGCGTGGCCTGGAGTTGGCGCAGGGCGCTGAGCTTGTCGCCCACCCCCACCAGACAGTGGCTCACCTGCAGGTGCCTGGCCCGCTGCTCGATGGCCCCACTGCGGCCGCCACTGAGAAAGGCGACTTCGATGCCTGCCCGCTGCAGCATCCGGATCGCCAGGCCGTCGCGTACGTCGAAGCGCTTCACCACCCGGCCCTGCTCGTCGTAGTGCAGTCCCCCGTCGGTGAGCACCCCATCCACATCGCACACCAGCAGCTGGATCTGGCCCAGGCGGGGGCTGAGCAGGCGCCGCTTGAGGCGCGAGCGCAAACCCGGCCGGCTCACAGCGTGCTCACCGCCATGCCGTCGGCCACCGCCGCCCGGATGGCCAGGAGCTGGCGCAGCAGGGCCTCCAGGCGATGCAGCGGCACCATGTTGGGGCCGTCGCTGAGGGCTTTGTCCGGGTTGGGATGCACTTCCAGGAAGAGGCCATCCACGCCCACCGCAACCGCTGCTCTGGCGAGGGGTGCCACGAATTCCCGCTGGCCGCCCGAGGTGGTGCCCTGGCCGCCGGGCTGCTGCACCGCGTGGGTGGCATCGAAGATCACCGGGCAACCCAGGGCCTGCATCTGGGGGATGCCGCGGTAATCCACCACCAGGGTGTTGTAGCCAAAGCTGCTGCCCCGCTCGGTGAGCCAAAGGCGGCCGCTGGCGGGATCCAGCCCGCATTCGGTGAGCTTGTTCACCACCTGGGCCATGTCCCAGGGAGCCAGGAATTGGCCCTTTTTCACGTTCACCACCTTCGCGGTGCCGTCCACGGCCTGGGCCGCGGCCTCCAGCAGGTCGGTCTGGCGGCAGAGGAAGGCTGGGATTTGCAGCACGTCCACGGCCTGGGCGGCGGCGGCGGCCTGGTGGCTTTCGTGGATGTCGGTGAGCACCGGCAGGCCGAAGGTCTGCCCCACCTCCTGCAGGATCGCCAGGCCCTCCTCGGGGCCCGGCCCGCGGAAGGATTTGCCGGAGCTGCGGTTGGCCTTGTCGAAGCTGGCCTTGAACACGTAGCGGATGCCGAGCCGATCGGTGATGGCTTTCACCTGCTCGGCCACCTGCAGCACCAGATCGCGACTTTCGATCACGCAGGGCCCGGCGATCAGGGTGAAGGGGATGGCCGTCATGGGCGCTCAGCGGCGGTGCTGGTGGTGAACCCAGCCTGCACCAGATCGTGCAGCCGCAGCAGGCCCAGCAGCTGGCGCGGCTGGGCTGGATCCACCACCGGCAGCACGGAAATCGCCTGGCGGGGATTGCGCTCCATCAGCTCCAGCGCCGCAACGGCAAGGGTGTCGGGCGCCACCGTGATCGGGTTGGCGGTCGCCATGGCGCCGGCGCGCAGGGCAGCCCAGCGCTCGGGGGCATGGCGTTGCAGGGTGCGGCGCAGATCGCCGTCGGTGATCAGACCAGCCAGTTCGGCGGGGTTGTGGGCCGCCTGCACCCAGGCGGCGCCGAGGCTGCCCTTGCCGTTGCTGCCTTCGGTGAGCCGGCCGATCACCTCCGCCAGCGGCGCTTCGGGTGAGAGGCCCGCCAGCTCGCTGGCCGGCACCATCAGATCGGCCACGGTGAGGGTGAGCTGGCGGCCGAGGGAGCCGGCGGGATGGTTGATGGCGAAGTCTTCCGGCGAGATGCCGGCCCGCTCCATCCACACGGCCGCCAGGGCATCGCCGATCGCCATCGCCACCGCCGTGCTGGCGGTGGGGGCCAGGTTCAGCGGGCACACCTCCCGATCCACCGCCCCATCGAGCACCACGTCGCAGCCCAGCGCCAGGCTGGAGCCCAGGCGGCCCACCAGGGCGATGCGGGCGGTGCCGCGGCGGCGCAGGTGGGGAAGGATGGCCAGCAGCTCTTCGGTTTCGCCGCTGTTGGAGAGCAGCAGGGCCACGTCGTCGGAGGCGACGATGCCCAGGTCGCCATGCAGGGCGTCGACTGGGTTGAGAAACACGGCCGTCAGGCCGATCGAGGAGAAGGTGGCGGCGATCTTGCGGGCCACGATGCCGCTTTTGCCCACCCCCGTCACCACCAGCTTGGCGCGGCGCTGCCGGCAGCCTTCCAGCAACTCCAGGGCGGCCTCCACCTGTTCGCTGCTGAGGCGCTGGGCGACGGCGGCGATGGCCGCAGCCTCTTCCTCCAGGCAGCGAGTGAGGGCAGACAAGAGGTCGGGATCAGCAGTGACATCATTCTCCCTGCCGGGTCGCTGGGGCGGTGCTCAGGGGTGCACCCGGCCGATCACGGCCGCCTGGAGGAAGCCCGCCTGCTGCAGCGCGCCGAGGGCGGCGTCGCATTGGTCGGCGGGAATGGCTGCCAGCAGGGGGCCGCAGGTCTGGGGGTCGATCAACAGGGCCTGCTGCGCCGCGCTGGCCGGGCCTTGCAGCTGCACCCGCTCCCCCAATAGGACCAGGGCGCTGGCATTGGAGGGAGCCAGGCTGCTGGCCCAGCCCTGCTCCAGCAGCGCCAGAGCCCCGGGCAGGGCTGGGATCGCGGCAGCCTTCAGCGTGACGCGGCAGGCGTCAGGGCTGGCGGCCAGCATCTCGCCCAGGTGGCCCAGCAGTCCGAAGCCGGTCACGTCGGTGCAGGCCCGGCAGCCGTGGCGGGCTAGGAGCTCCACCAGCTGCGCCTGGCTCTGCTGCATCTGGATGAGGGCGGCGTCGATCCACTGGGGTGCTGCGGCCCCGGCCATGGCGGCGGCAAACAGCACCCCCGAGCCAATCGGCCGGCTGAGCAGCAGCCCATCGCCCGGACGCAACGGCCCCTTGCCCCACGGCCCTGCAATGGCGCGGCCATTCACGCTCAGCACCAGGCTCAGGCCGCTCCCAACGGGCTCTTGCTGGTTTTGGCTGTCGCGGGCCTCCAGGGTGTGGCCGCCGATCAGCCGGGCCCCGAGCGGCTTCAGCACTGATTGGATCCCCGCCAGGGTGTCGCTGAGCAGATCGGCCTGCACTGGCGCCGCCAGTTCGGGCAGGGTGACCACCGCTTGCACGTTCTCCACCCGGGCGCCGCAGGCCCAGAGGTCGCTGCAGGCGTGCAAGGTGGTGAGCCGGGCATTGAGCCAGGCGTCAGCCACCAGCGCCGGGAAGCCATCCACGCTCTGCAGCAGCAGCGACCCATCCGGCATTGAGCCGATCACGGCGGCGTCCTCGGCGCTGGCCGGGGTGCCCCCACTCAGGCCGTTGCGCGCCAGGGCGTCCTGCAAGGGGCTGGCGGCCAGCTTGGCGGCACAGCCCCGGCAGGCCATCGCGTCAGGCCCGGATGGTGTCATGGCCTGCAGCTGGCTGAAGCGCTCCATGAAGCGGCGATCCAGGGCCTGCTTCCAGCGCCAGAGCAGCGGGCTGGGCCCGAAGGCCCAGGGGCCCCAGAAGGCCACGGCTTGGGGTTGCCGCATCAGGCTGCCGCCATCCCCCAGCAGCTGCAGGGCCCAGCGCTGGGGCCGCCAGGGCCGCAGCGGCCGACCCGCCACCGCGGCGGCCAGGTTGTGGGCCAGGGTCGGGGCGCAGCGCACGGCCCACACGCCCGAGGGGGGCCGGGGATGGTCGGCGATCACGCCGCAGTCGCCGCTGGCGAAGAGCCGGGGCTGGCCCTGCACGCGCAGGCTCGCTTCTGTGAGCACACGCCCCTGGGCGTCGCAGGCCAGTCCGCTGGCGGCGAGCCAACGGGGCCCGCGGCTGCCGGTGCAGGCCAGCTCGGCCGCCGCATCTTCGGGGCTGTTTCTTTCAACGCTGATTCCTGCGCCCTCGAGCAGCCGTTCACCCAGCCGGTTGGCCGCTGCCGAACCCAGATGCAAGGCGTTGCCCCGCAACAGCAGCTCGGGTTGCAGCCCCCGGCCTCGCAGGGCCAAGGCCACCTCCACGGCCGCGGCCCCACCGCCCCGGATGCGCAGAGAGCCCTGCTTCTGCTGGGCGCACCATCGCAGGAAGGGCTCCAGGGGCTTGACGGCCACAGCCGCATGCTCGGTGTCGATGGTTTCTGCCCCCACATCGAGGCTGAGCCAGTCCCAGCGCAGGCTGGGCCGGCCCTCCAGCTGCAGCTCCCGTGCCTGCGGATCAAGGCCCGTGATCTCCGCCTGCACGAAGGTGGCGTTGGCCAGCAGACAGAGGCGGCGCAGGTCGATGGCGCAGGTCGGCTCGTCGTAGAGGCCGGCCACCAACCCCGGCACCATGCCCGAATACAGGGCGGTGCTGCGCCGACTTACCAGGGTGATCTGGGCCGCTGGGCGCCGACTGCCCCCCCCCCGCGCCATGGCCCACATCCGCAGCAGCAGCGCATGGCTGTGGCCGCCACCGGCCAGCACCAGCCGGGCCTCAGCGGCCATAGCCCTGGGGGTTGGCCTGCTGCCAGCACCAGCCGTCGCGGCACATGTCGGCCAGCCCGCGCTGGGTGCGCCAGCCCAGCCGCTCGGCGGCCAGGCGGGGATCGGCCACCGTGCTGGCGGCGTCGCCATCACGCCGCGGCACCACGGTGTACGGCACCGGGCGGCCGCTTGCGGCTTCGAAGGCGTGCACCACTTCCAGCACCGAGTGGCCCATCCCGCTGCCCAGGTTGAGGGTGAGCAGCTGGGGAGGTTCCGCCAGCAGCACGTCGAGGGCGGCCCGGTGGCCGTCGGCCAGATCCATCACATGGATGTAGTCGCGGATGCCGCTGCCATCGGGGGTGGGCCAGTCGCCGCCGAACACCTGCAGCCGCTCGCGCCGCCCCACGGCAACCTGGCTCACGAACGGGAACAGGTTGTTGGGGATGCCGCTGGGGTCTTCGCCGATGCGGCCGCTGGGGTGGGCTCCTACGGGGTTGAAGTAGCGCAGCCTGGCGATGCGCCAGCCGGGCTCACTGGAGGCCAGGTCGGCCAGCAGCTGCTCCACCGCGGCCTTGCTCTGGCCGTAGGGGTTGATCGGCTGGATCGGAGCGGTTTCGGGGATGGGCACCACCTCGGGGTAGCCGTAGAGGGTGGCGCTGCTGCTGAACACCAGGGTGCGGCAGCCGTGGGCCTGCATGGTCGCCAGCAGCTGCCGCGAGCCCGCCAGGTTCACATCCCAGTAGCGCAGGGGGTCGCGCACCGATTCCCCAACCGCTTTGAGACCAGCGAAGTGGATCACCGCTGTGATTGGCTGGTCGGCAGGGGCCGCGGCGAAGGCGCGTTCCAGATCCGCTGCGGAGCGGATGTCGCCCTCCACAACGGTCAGCCGGCCGGCTGCCTCAGGGCCGGCCAGCTCCTGGACCCGCCGCAGGCTCTTGGGGGAGCTGTTGGTGAAGTTGTCGAGCACCACCAGGCTGTGGCCGGCCTCCAGCAGCACCAAGCAGGTGTGGCTGCCGATGAAGCCGGCGCCTCCCGTGATCAGCAGATGGGCCAAGCGGGGCATCCCGTGCTTCCGGAATAGTCTCTCGCTATAGCCCAGCCGTCTCCCATGGCGTCATCCACTATCCGCAGCATCTGCTGCATCGGCGCGGGCTATGTGGGCGGCCCGACGATGGCGGTGATCGCCGACCGTTGCCCCCAGATCCAGGTGAGCGTGGTGGATCTCAATGCCGAGCGCATCGCCGCCTGGAACGATCCCGATCTCAGCCAGCTGCCGGTCTATGAGCCGGGTCTGGATGCGGTGGTGGGCCGCTGCCGCGGCCGCAATCTGCACTTCTCCACGGAGGTGGAGGAGGCGATCGCGGCGGCCGACATGGTGTTCCTGTCGGTGAACACGCCCACCAAGACCAAGGGCTTGGGGGCCGGCCAGGCCAGCGATCTCAAGTGGGTGGAGGCCAGCGCCCGCACGGTGGCCCGGGCCGCCCGGGGCCACACGATCGTGGTGGAGAAGAGCACCCTGCCGGTGCGCACCGCGGCGGCGGTGAAGGCGATCCTGGATGCGGGCCCGGCGGGCAAGAGTTTTGCGGT
>Ga0194133_10008749_pt1 | contig 11755 bp, 5 predicted proteins | sample TA2KigOf40mmetaG_FD_155448 | JGI IMG/M metagenome (GOLD analysis project Ga0194133, IMG submission 155448) | Freshwater microbial communities from Lake Tanganyika, Tanzania - TA2015055 Kigoma Offshore 40m | ecosystem: Environmental > Aquatic > Freshwater > Lake | place: Tanzania: Lake Tanganyika...
CAGTGGGTATATTTCTGTTCCAAATTTTCCGTTTACAGAAACAACCACCGTTTCAAATCAGTCTAATGTTAATGAAGATTATGAGACTTATCAATTCGAGTCTAATTTAAAGCTTCATAATCCTACTGGTTGGAATGCTGCTGAAAATTTATTTACAAGACAAAATTATATTGAAAATATATCAAAACACTATCTTAAACGTTATGATGCAACTAATTCTGATGCTCTTTTTAATAATACATTTTTAGATAATGTTAGTGTTTCTAAAAATCAAGAAGCGGGAGAAGTTAATTTAAAATGGCAACTACTAGTAGGTGCCCCCGATCATTTTAAAGGATATTTTGATTATTCTGTTTTAATAGATGAAGATTTATCGCTTGGAGAAAACTCTGTTTCTCTTGACGGATCTTTTATTTCAAAAGGTGATTTGACTAATAGAAAAGAATATTTAGATAAATGGTTAGCTCGCACCTACACTCCCCCTGGGGTAATCACAAACGCAACAGCTTCACAAAATATCACCCCGTTAATAAACGCCGCTCCTAATTATAATTTACTTGCGAGAAATTTACTCACAGCCGGTACGCATAGTATGACCGCAGGAGTTCAACTTAATCTAAATTCTATACAAGTTAGTGTAGATCATAATAGTGGACTAGCGGACTTTAAGCTTTCTTGCAGTGCTAATAATTCAACAGATCCATTTCTCGGAGCTAAAATAAATTTTAAAGCTGATGTGCAGCAATCAATTCCAATACGTAAATTTTCACAATCAGCAAATATAGAAGGTCACTACATTCTTCAAGATTTTAATTGCAACAGTTTAGAAAAAGCTTCTTTGAAAGTAAATGTAGACGCGGACTCTGCCCATTTTAATAATGGGACTTTGAAGCCAATCGCAATAGCTATTATGGGACACATGTTCAACAGTTTTGTTAAAAAGGGGAATGCCGCCCCCGCCCTTGATAATTATATGAATTTAGTTCCAGAAAATTTACAAATTTCCTCTGAGCCCGGTGGAGGTCTAGCTATAAATTATGACCTTATGTATGCAAAAAATAAGACCTGTAATTATAACGTTATTACTAGCGGGCCTATGAACGCTGCGGCCGCAACAGTAGCCGTACCGGCTTCTACAAGATCAGCTTATCCTTTTGGTAGATAAAAATGAATACTGAAAATTATAAAAATTGTTTGTTTGCCAAAAATTCAAGCTCTGAATTTTTAAAAGGATCTTATAACTTTTCCAATAGAGTAGGGTCCGTGATCTTAAACGATCTTCATCCCACCGGAGAGGTTTACTTTAAAAGTGGAAACGAAAATGTATTTTATGTTGATAAACTTAACTTAAGTTTATTTTCTGGAGACCAAGTTTATACTGGTGAATTTACTGGTGAATTGAAGCCTCCTTTAAATTTAAGAACGGAAAAACTTACATCTCCAGATGATTTTAGCGTTTTAATTGATTTTTCAATTGAGGACTGCTCAAAAACTCAGCCTACTGTTTTATTTTCCTCATGCACCGGCGTTAATTTGAGTTCTGGAATTATATTTGGATACAACGCTATCAACAAATGGTTTATTGAGTATGGAACTGGGAAGCATAAAGCGTTGAGAACTTTCAGAGACTTTCAATTAAATAAAAAAAATTTAATTAGTTTTGGAATAAAAAACAACATATTTAACTTTAATAGATACGACACAATAAACAACACGGTGGAGAATGTGCAAGAAGAATTGGAAAATTTTGTTCATTCTAATAAATTTATTTTTGGCAAAAGTCATACGGGATACTCTGGGTTTTCCGGCAGCATAAATCATATTTTTATATCAGAGAATGGTGAAGGAGTTGAGGATTTAAATTATTTTGAATGCGCTTTTTGCTCTGGATTCAATTCCGGAGTGGATAAGGTATTATTTTCCCAAGAAGCATTTGATCCATTATCCGTTTTTATGCTTGATATTACCGGGACTGGAATAACCGGATATGAAAATTCTGTTTTTTATAATTCTAGCTTGGGCATTCATCAATCGACTCAAACTTTATTAACTGGAAATATTATTTTAGATTCAATATTAACTGGCTCAAAACAAACTGGAAATTATAGCGTTACTGACGTTACGATAATTAATCCTGGCACTGGGTATTCTATTGGAGAAAATCTTTATGCTATTGGCGGAAATAATCCCGATGGCACTCAATACAACTCAATTGATCTTCGCGCTTTAAAATTAACAATAAGTTCTACCGGCGCTAACGGATCCGTGAACAATTATATTATAAGCGGCAGTGGAAATTATCTTAGCGGAGAGTATTTTTCTGAAGCAGCTCCTTTTACTTGGCGGGCGGATGGCGGAACAGGCACAGGATTCGCAGCCAATCCAAATTCTTTTGCACGTAATACAATAATAACACAAGAAATTTTAGAACAACCATTCTTAATCCCATTGATCGACGAAAATAGAAAAAAAATTTATAATAACGATAGCGTATCCATAGCTTTTATTTCAAATGTTGAGTCGGGAGATTTATTAGAGATTTACGATTACAATGAAATAAACAACAATATAGATCTTTCGGCAAATCAAATTTTTTCATCGGACCTTGCCGTTTTCTCCAACGGAATGCTATTTGTAAGCGGTTTAGATTATTCGGTTTCTTCTAATGGATTAATTGAATTTGATTCTGATGATAGTGATGAAATTAGAGTAAATAAAATCAGCTCACCAATACAATATTTGTATTACAATGGTTTGCATGAAAATTATCGGCAGATTACCGGCTCTGGAGCGCTCACGGGATATTATCCACCAACCTCTCAATTCTTGGAGACTGGAGATGGTAATGTTACTATTACTGGATTTGATTCTGAATTCTTTAGTGGATTCAAATTGAGCGGATATGATTTATTCATGAATGGTCAAAAAATATACTCTGGAATAGATTATGCTACTGGAATAACCGGGGGTAAAGAATCATTAATAATTTACGCTAGTAATTTTACTGACGCAAAATTAGCAATCACAACTGGAGTAACTGGAGAATTAATCAGTGTCGATGAATTTACTGAATCTATATTAGTTTTTTCGCCAGTGCAAAATCAAAATTATCGTAAGATATTAGATTATAGAACTGGCAATGCAATCACTTATCCACTCTCAGGAAAATCAGCAGAAATATGGCTTAATGGAATAAAAATGATAAAAAATATAGATTATTCAATAAAATTGCCTTGCCAATATAGTAAGGGAACTTTTAAAGTTCAAGATTTACCGTACGTTTTTTAGATGATAATGTTTAATTTTTTATAATTATTTAATATGGGATATCAAAAAATAGCTGGAATAAAAGTGACACCCGTGGGCGCGCAGGGCCCGCAGGGCCCGACTCAAGGGCCAAGAATACGCAGTGCGCCATTTAATCATGCACAAGCAGCGCCCGCTTCAGGAAGAGCGTTTGGGGGATGGATTTATGGAGGAAATTTACAAATGGGTTTTGCGGAGAGTCCAACAACCTTGAGTCTTGATATTGCTCTGGACACTCAAACTGACGGAGGCACATTAAATAACGCTTCTGCTGGAATAGGCTTTGATATAGGTTCTGGAGATTTAAAAATAAATCATAATGGAACCGTAGAAGGATATTATAAAATAAACGTTGGCTCAACCGAATTTGGCCCAATGTATTTAACCTCTTATGAGATTAATGCATCTGCCGAATCAAAAACTTTAAAAGTTGAATTTACTGATTATTCTGCAATATTGGATAAGATTTATGTTGGTTTATTCAAAGGCGAGGGGTATCAAAAAAATCTTGCATTTAAATTAGTTGTCAACCCTTCTTTAGACGCTTTGTGTCCAGATTGTTCATTAACGAGTTCGCAAAAATGGCATGTGCGAGGAAACGCTCAAGGAATAATAGAAACCGCAGCGTATTTTATAAATCATCATTATCCTAATGGACAGCAATTATTAATGCAACCAATTAATAGAGAAAATTACGCAAACTATTTCACAAGAAAAATGTCACAAGCACCCTTCGCTCCATGGACTTCAACCAATTTTCCAATAAACCAATACGCACCCAGTGCAACAGATCAGAGTGCGGCGAATATAAATGGAGGAACATTAATTATTGGAACCGAAGAATTTAATGAGAATATTTGCGCAGATCTCTCTAATGTTACTTATAATTTTTCAGAACTTTTGCACGCACTGGCTAAATTAAAACTAAAGTTTACACAAGTTAACAGTACCAATTTAGTCGGCTCATGGTCAGCTCATATATCTGGAAAATTAGATAAAAACCCAAACTATCGACAAAGTTACAATGGAACATTGCGAGAGGTATTAAATAACTGGTGCGGAGACTTTGGATTGAATTTTCATATTACTGGAAAAACAATATGTTTTACTGATACGAGCGCCGGAGTAAATTTAGGAAATTTACCAAATGCAATGATTCCAATGAACGCTCTTGGCCAAGTATTTAATTCTGATAAAAACAATGCTATAGGAAATTTTTCTGAAAAATTCGATATAAGAGAAACTTACGCTCAGAATATAGTCACAGCAGATGTTAGGCCGAGAACAGTCAAGGAAACCAAAAAAGACATAAAAAATGTTTGCGGATTTATAGCAACTCATCCGTTAGATTGGCTTTATCATGATGGTTCTAATTTTAATGGTCATCGTACAATGTTTGAGCAACCCTTCACTAGTAAGAGATTTCTAAATGATTATGCTTTGTCAAGCAATGCTAATTATTTTAATATTAATCCAATTCCCCCCGGAAGAAGCGTGGGGATTTCCGGCCCAGGCCTCTCCAGTCAGTCTTTTAGTCTTACGGCCCCAACGATTGGCGCTTACCGTCATTATTGGTATACTAATAGAGCTTTGTGTGTGATAGATACGTGCGCCGCATTAATAAAATATGATGAAAGTTTAAGAGACATTTACGCTGGGTCATTTTTAACTCAACATAAGCCGGTGACGACAACCACAACCATCGCGAACGCCACCAGCGCCATGACGCAAAACATAATAGGAAACACTTCCAGACAAAATGCATTCAATTCCTTTGGATTTATCCCATTAATGCATATAGGAGATAATCTTGAAGATTTTAAGGAATCTATTCTTGAAAAAAACTTTTCAAAAAAAGCTCCAGATGGAACAAGCCAAAATTATATATTAGTTCCTGATCAATTTCAGATGTGGATTGGTTTTTATGATGCGGAGGAGGCGAGAGAGATAAAAGAATGGGAAAAAAATATATCGGAAGATATTGGAAGGTATGGAATTTTAGCAAAAGGAAATCTTGCCTATTTTCCATATTTAAGTTCTGACAGAACAGATCAGCCTAGTAGTTTAGCGGGATTGACTGGTGTAAGTGGTTTAGAAGCTATAAAAATTAGTTCAGTTACTGAACCAGCAAGCGAAAATTATATTGATTATAATTCAGACAAATTTCCTTTCCGAGATATATTTAAAGCTAGCGGAAACTATTTAAACGCAGGAAATTCAAACTTTAATCTTACTGGTTTGTATGTAGCTCAATTAGAAAATGAATGGGGTTCTTATCAGAATGATATTTCCTTAAAATTAAAACAACTAGCCACTAGCACCAATAATAATTGCGATAGTTTTAAAGATGCAAGCGTTGCAAACACTTATTATGATAATAATACTGCCCCTGGGACTTTTTCTTTGCAAGATTTTGCGCCTAGATTTATAAAATTAGATGAATCTAATTTAGATGAATTAGAGGAGGAGCTAAGTAATGCTTTACACGGGAACCAAGCGGCGCAAACTTTACTAGGTAAAATAGTAAAGGTAAACAGAGAAACTAGGATAGCTAATACAACTGCGGTTTACAGCGAAACTCGTTGCCCTAAATTACACATAATGGTTGTTCCAGACGTAGCGTGTTATGCGGGACAAGCCCTTCCAGTTTATCCCAACTCAAACAACACACCCAAAAAAAATCCTCATTGCGAAGTCTCATTCAGTTTCAATAAGAAAAGAAATTTAGTTATGTTTGATAAGCTAAGAGCGTTTGCTGAAGAAAAAAATAAACAAAAAATAAAACAAATACCGCCGAATATTTGTGATATCAGCATGCTAGATGATGTTTGTAATAACGGATTTCCGTTACCAGCCCCAAATAACCCTGGCGGGCCTTGTCCAAGATATTCAAACAATCCCACTCAAAGTCAAAATACGATAGGCAACCCCACCTGTAAATGTAAATCTGCTTACACTGGAGACTTTTATAACTTTTTTCAATATGGATTTAGAAGTGGCTTAATAGACTCTCAGAGTTGCAGAAATATAAATGTTAACATTAGAGTTCATCCGCATGCGCATTATTATAATAGCAGCAATTATACAGACAATCGATTTGGGGGCGTAAGTGCTGTGCCCGTGAACGAGGATTTTCCCCCATACACACAATACAATACAAATTTTGATATAACTTATCCAATCGAATCAAGAGCTAATTCTATCTATAATTACTATAGCGGTCTTCTGACTCAATCTGTAGAAATTCAGGTGAGGAGTCCAGAAAATATAAACATTTTTGGTAATTATTGGAACGGAACTTCTAATGTCGCAAAAATACAACATATAAATAACCAGATTGAGCAGGATATTGATGCTCAAATTAATCCATCTACTAAATCATTCTTCCAGCCAGTTTATGATATGCTTGGGAACAAAATAACAGGCACAGCTGGATATCATGATTTAATAAAAAACCTATCACTCGTTTCAAATTTAAAACCTGCGCATCAATTAAATTTTGAAATAATCGGAGATGCTGCCTCTATAAATTTATTTAGAGATACTTTGAAGCCCGCAAATGGGTTATCCAGTTTATCATTTTCTTTAGGACAGGATGGTTTTCGGACGAATGTTTCTTACGCCAGTATTCCAGCTAAAATGCCAAAAAGAGAAGCTATTCTTAACAAAATTAATCCAAGATTAAACAAACTATAATGACAACTTGTGTATTTGAACAAACATTACCAGACTCAAAGTCTACCGTGGTGGAGATATTAGATTTTTCCATTTCTGGGAAAAGAAGCAGAAGACCGAGCTTCGTGAAGGAAGGTCAAGTGTTTAACTTGGCGTCCGGTTACCAGGTCAATGACCTAATCACCATTTTAGGTGGCGTTCTAACACCGCCTGAACGCACGCCCGTTGTACCGTGGCCACCCCCCATCGAGATTCTCCTCAATCCCTTCTCCGAGGGCAACGATGGCCTTGGGGAAGGCCCAGCGATGTTCCGGGTGGCCGACACTTATTCCTTAGCGTCAAGCGACTTCGAAATCGTCAGTGGCGGCGACGGATACATGGTGGGAGACATTGTCCATGTCCCGACACCTTATGGGGGAATAGGAGCGATATACAGGGTGACCGCGCTTAACCCGGGTATATCTGTAGTGGGCGTCAGCACGGACACCGTGGATGCGAATAATTTACTCGATTACCCTGGCGAGTTTGCTGGTTACGATTTCGTCCGCTCAGATGATTTCAAGCAAGGGCAGTTGATCGACGGTGACATCGTCACACTTGAGGGTGGGGTAGGTACTCCAGCGAAATTCATAGTGAAGCGGCCTTTCTTCCGCTACATTGAAGGGCGGGGGGGGAGTCACATCCGCCAAATTCGTTCAAGCCCCCAGTTCATGATATTGGATCCTGGCAATTACGATGTCCCCCCACAGCGTGCCGAGGGCACGCTGAGAGGCTACCCCGCGACTTTCGGCCCGGAGACGTTGAGCAGACTTCAAGGCCTCGGTATGACGGGTATACATATTAATGTAAAGTTCAAGGGCGGATCCGTCAGCGCAATGGTCCAGGCGCCCATGCCGGCCGGTTCCTTGACTCTGGCGAAGCATGGTGTTCAGACCGACTTCCAGGTGGGTAAGGAGCATCAATTTCCCTCAATGCAGAAGGACGTCGAGTTCGCGCCGGAGGCGCTCAACCCAAATGATGAGCTGCAGGTTGCCGCCTCCTTTTTTGGTATCCGGGGCGCTGATCGACGCCCGAAGGCCCTCGGGCTCCCACATAAGGGTATCGGGTTGAGAATATATCAAAAATTCTTGCGTGGCATTGTGCGTAAAATAGAATTTGCACGGAGCCGTCGGGACTTCCGAAACCCGGGTGGCAGCTACTTGGAGAAACCAGCTTTACCGGCCACGACTGAAGCGCGGCGATTCATTCCGTGGTTGATGGGCGTGCACCACCCCCGGCATGTTAATGTCTACGCTAGTCGAGAGTCCAGCACGGCCGTACTCGGCGGGGGCCATCCATTTCCAGATGCTCCGCCGTCTCCGCTCCAAGTTTGGCTCACCTTTTCAGACTACAGCGACGACTCGAGGGAGTTCGCTAAATTCAAGGAGACGGAAGTTCCTGAAGATTTTGAAACAGATGGAGTAAAAGAGATTAAAATCCTTGGAGGCGACGGACAAAATGTTTCTATTATATTAGAACCCGTAGATAAATCTAGCGTATATTACAATGTAAAATTATCTGGCCCAAATATTCCCGATGATATTCTTGGAAAAGTTTTAGACACTATAAAAATTGGAGAAAAAATAGATTTTAAATTTGAAACAGATGGAGAACATTTTGGTTTTTATATAAAAAACAAGGTTGTTGCTGAGGGATTTTTTTCGGGAGGAGTAACGGAATTGAAAATTGCGGGGTGTGATTTAGTTTTTGATAAAAAAATCCAAATAATCTCGCCGGATATAGAAGTATCTATCCCAACGTCAGGAAGCTTAGACTCTAGGGATTCTCTAATACAAATCAAAGCAGATAAAAATTTAAACGTAAATATAACTGGAATGAAACTATCAATTACAAATAATAATGATTTTGATATAGAAACAACTGTGCCAACTAATATCAATCTATCGAGAAATAACCCGAATATAGCAATAGTTGGCGCAGGTGCGGGCGCAGGTGCGGGCGCAGGCGCAGGCGCAGACGCGGGTGCGGGCGCAGGTGCGGGCGCAGGTGGGATGCGGCTTTTTATCCCGGGAGTATCTGGGCTATTAACAAATCCGTTCGCTTCTTCGAAATTCGTAGATAATAATATATCGATTCGGCGATTAGGATAAATTTATTATGAAATTTTGCAAAGATGTTACTTTAAAAGTAGAATTGCTCACTAATATTGGCAATTTTACTTACTCTTTTCCAGATGTAATCTGTGAAGAGGTGCTTAGTATTGCAACAAGCTATAATCATCCCTCAGAATCCGTTTTTTCTTATTCGTTTGGTGGGATTACTGGATTAAATAATTTTACTTTTTCCGAATCTGAAGAGGAAAGAACTTTTTTATTTTCTTTAGTTAAAAGAGATTCTGATGGAGCTTATTATGATACGACGGGAATTTTAGAATTGTATCCAAGTTTATCCGGGTTAAAAACTGGCAATTTCATAACTGGAATTCAAATAACCAACAGCGGGCTTTACTCAAAAGTTCCAACTATAGAATTTGCTTCTTACTCTGGAATAGATTCTATAAGTGTAAATGAGAAAAATCTTATTTCTGATAATGCGGGAGATTCTTTTGATCTGATAATTGAAGACGATGCTCTAATTTCTACTGGAAACGGAATTGATCCATGGGTAACCGCTTTTACTGAGAAAAAAAGAATTGCTTTATTTACTGGTGAAAACCCTTCGCATGAATTTAGAACAATCACGGGAATAATAGTAAAAAGCGCGGGGCATGGATTTGATGGACTTTATTCGGCGAAAATGCCCACCGGCATAATAGATTATCCAAAAGAATATTCTGATGAAATTGCCACTAGCTTAGGATACTCTCCGGTAAGTTTTTCAACTATTTTTTCGAAAACTGCTGGCGACTCTTCTGGAATAGCAGTTTTATCTAGCGGTTCCTCTGGGGTGTTGTCTGGGGTGATTATTTTAGGCGCGGGAACAGGCTACAAAACGGGCTCGATACAATTTCCAAAATTTAAAGTAAAAAGATCCGCAGGAGATAGTTTCATAGCAAACGAAGCAATCTCTCCTGCAATTTATAAAGCTAGTGGAGTTTGCATTCTAAACACTTCTGGGGAGAATATGGACTTTGACAAAAAATTTGAGTTCTCTTACTCTAGAGAACTTAACGGAGAATACACAAGTTTTACCGGCTTTTCTGCAGGAAAAAGTCTTTCTAAAAGTATAGACTTTTCAGAAAATTATCAAGATTTTTATTTAAAAGTCAAAGCTAAAAGCTCCAGTTTATTAATTGATAATTTTATAAATTATAATTTTTACGAAACTGGAACAGATAAATTTAAAAACTCTTCTTTTATAAAAACTGTAAATAACTATAATATTGAAGAATATAGAGTTGAGGAGGAAATATTTTCATTTGAAGATTTAGAGTTGGAGGAAGAATAAAGGCTGGAGGTATAATATGGCTAATACTAGAAAAGAAAAGAAAAAACTTAAGGCCAAAATAATTGGCTTATGGGGCGATCCCGGATTAACTGAATATCATAATTACGATATTCTTAGTAGATTTTTAATTGTGCAAGTCCAGCCCTTCGAAGAGTGCGTAACAAATATGCGAAAATCACAGATGATCAAGCTAGTTTTAAGACCGAAATCTTTATGGATTAGCGTTCAAAGTGGAGGTAGCTCAGTTGGGACAATAAGAAGAGATGCTTTTGGAAATCTTAATCAGCAAAACATTACGGGCGCAGGCAGCACAACCCCAGGTTTATTTACTAGTAGTGGTAATGGCGTTAATCAAGCAAGATTTCTGGCTGAAAATATACAGCCAATATCTCCCAGCTATAAAATAGGAGATGAGATTACTATTAGTGAGCTTGATAAGGTTATTTCTTTAAAAGAAATTGGGGCGGAAAATAAAATTTTTAAAAGCGAAGATACTAGAAATAATACAGATGCTTTCATGTCTAATTTTTATAGAGATTTAGAAAAATCTGCATACGTAAATAATAATATAAATAAAAATCTTTCAAAAACAGGAACGCAATTTTTTATAAGGTACTTGGGAGCAGCTTATTTTCCAGCGTATCATAAAATATTACAAGCTTTAAATAAAAAATTTATTATTGGAAACATGGCTTCAGCCGCCGCAAAAAATGCTACGGTAATTGATCAAAAAATCAAGCGGCATGGCGGAATATTCGATGGGACTATTGAATTTAATAGTGTGATCTATGAAGATTTAAACTTAGAAAAAAGAAAACGCGATCAGCAAAGCGCTTGCGTACCTCTTGTTGTGGTTAATCCTTCTACATTTCCAACTCCAGCAGTCCGAAATATTGGAGGGATAAATATTGGTTTTACTGGCCCCGCTGGACCCGCTGGACCTCCTGGCCCCTCTAGTTGATGATTATTTACTATTAATTATCCAACTATTTTTAAGGTCTGAAAAAAACAACTCTGAATCATTTACAGAGTGAAAATCTAGATAGTTTTCTGAGCTTTCATCTTTTTGTAAGCGACTCTCCGAAACGTACGTTTTCCCGTTGGAAAAAAGTAAATAATTATTTTTAAATTTATAATTTCCGCCAGAACTTTTAATTAAATTTTCTATGGCTTTTTCTTGCTCGGTTTTAATGTGAGAATGAATATCGCAATATCTGTAGTAATTAATTTTTTTATCTTTAATTTTTTCCTCGCTTAGTTTTGAAACGCAGTCAAAAAGAATTCCATTTTCAAATAGAAATTTTACGAATTCTGGAGAATCGTTTTC
>Ga0194133_10008751_pt1 | contig 11753 bp, 12 predicted proteins | sample TA2KigOf40mmetaG_FD_155448 | JGI IMG/M metagenome (GOLD analysis project Ga0194133, IMG submission 155448) | Freshwater microbial communities from Lake Tanganyika, Tanzania - TA2015055 Kigoma Offshore 40m | ecosystem: Environmental > Aquatic > Freshwater > Lake | place: Tanzania: Lake...
CAACACGAACATATCCAAGTCTTTTAAACCCAAGCAGGTGTAAAAGCTTCATGTGCATGTGATTCCTTGGATCGGCAATGTTGTGAAGGACATCAAAGGAGGTTTGTTGATCGACCCATTTTCTAGCCTCCTGTAAAAATTGTCGTGGGTAAGCGCGGACATCTGGTGTTGTCATCATCCAAATTGCTCCACAATGAGCATCTGTTCTGGATACTCCTGCTATCCCACAAATGTTATTGGTATTATTCCAAAAGGTAATGGCTGGATTAGAATGAAAAAAAGAAAGAGAGAGGGCCAGGAACATATCAGTAAATCCTAGACCCTCTATTTCTCTTTTGTCTGCCTCTTGGAGGTTGGTAGCCACATATTCTATGTCAGATAATGTGGTTGGTTGGATCAGCGGAATGGGCATACTTAGCCTCTAATTCCCTTATTGTTATAGGTACCTTCCCAATTTAAGGAAGTAAATGCTGTTGGGAATGGTGCATCAGCAACCAATGAAACAGAAACCTGTGTACCTTTTGCCATGACTGGAATCGTATTTTGTGCGTTACGAATCATGGGTACGGTGTTAGCTGGATAAAGGTTAGCAACTTCTTGAGGAAGCGTCAAGCTAAAATCAGCACGGTTATCAGCATTTACATGAACCTTAAATGGTCCAGACTCATAACTGTTTAAGTGAATACGATGAATCGTAGGAATGTTAAGTGTATCTTTACGGCCTTCATCTTGAATCACATAGAAAGCAGGCAGTTCGGCTTCCGCAGTATATTTGTATCCAAGAGCAAATCGCTTATTGGTTTGATCGCCATCAATCAAGACAAAATATCGCTGACCAACAGGAGCTGTTAGATCAACCTGCATTGGCAGTTCAAGGGCATTTCCTGGATCTTTTGGACTCAATGATACCACAACTGGTTGTTCAGATAGGTTTTCAAATCCATCCTTAAAACAAACCTTGGTTTCATCTGTTGCTGCCAAATAAACCCGAGTAGGTCGATAGTCAAATAAATCCAATCGCAAATCTACAAATTTATCTTCAAATTTAACAGCACCACCAGGACTTTCTGTTAAAAGATTGATATGACCAAGAACATACGCGTTATCCTGTTTGGTAACAAGATACACAAGATCATGATCAAATGACATAGATTCAACAATGCCAGGCGTCGTCCACTTAAACCAAGAAGACATCACCCTTGATTCAGCATTAAAATATCTAAACAAATAAATGTCGTTTGATTTTTGCGGAGTAGTTAAGGCAAACGTAGAAGCAGAACTAGAGCCATTAAGATACGAAATAGCATTTGGAACATAAGAAGGAATAGTTCTAGTTAGTTCAACTACTTCCGCCTTTTCTCCATTAACAGCCATTTCATATACGTTGGTGGCATTTTCACCTTGCTTTACAAAAACAATACTAGAGCCAGTATCAAATGGACTAACATCATCATCTTGCTCATATTGAGACAAGGTGTTAATCTCTGCTGATCTGCCAGAGAAAGCTTCAGTGGTGGTAGTTAAAATATATTGTGACTTTGAAGAAAATAGCAACAAGCCCCTTGCGGAAGGTAAAGCATATCGTAATTCGACAGGCCTCAACGATCCACAAGCAATATCAATGACATCATCTTCAACCGTTGTAATAATGGTAGACAAGAAAAAGTCAAAGTAATCCCCAGTTTGAGAGCAGATAACATTCTCACCTGATGTTAAAACAAGACGATTTCTAAAGAAAGAAATACCATGAATTGGACGCCCAACAAAGGTAGGTACTGGATTGGTTTCTTCATCACCAACTGTTCGGTATCGCCAATAATTTTTAATAACATTATCAGCAAAGGTTGTGAATGAATTGGTTGCACCAATAATAAAATTGTCCCCGTATTTATTGGTAACAGTTTCCCCAGAAACATAATTTTTACCTCCAAGATCAACCACAAGGGTATCCAAACAGTCAGGAATCTTTTCAGTAATGGTCATGCCATAAAAAGTACCAGCAGGCGTAGTGGTAGCGTTTCCATATTTAGAGTAAGTGTTAAAACCTACCGTATAAGGATGTTCCGTACCAAAACCAATAATCTTGTTATTTTCATAATAGGTGTATACATCTTGTCCCGGCAATCCCCTGGTAACTTTGATGTAATTAGAAGATGGGTAGGAATAGTTATTGGTATAAGTTACTGTTTTTGTTTTTGTGACACGCAACCGTAAACCAGTTCCAGAACCCCCGAAACAATAAAACCGTTGATTTATTTTATATCGTCCTTCAGTTTCACCTGCCCCAGTAACAGGACTTACAGTGGCATCTGCAACAATACCATTTGTTGTTAGGGTAACTGTTGCAGCATCAGCCGAAGCCTTGTCTAATACCCTAAACGTAAAACTTCCATTAGCCTCACGAATAATAGCATGAGGCATTGTGTTTTCATTAAGACGTTGGATAGTATTTGGAGCAATACACTCCAGCCATTTACCAGCCCCACTGGCACCGTTGTCCGATGTTTTAAATTGAACCCAATAATCATCAACTTTGGATTCAGGGTCTGCTTCAACCTTAATCTTTAAATTATTAAAGAACTGTTGAGGCAATTTGGAAATCAGAGGAACCGTACCCTTAAAGGCTTCAATGGCTGTACCAGTTTGACCACCTTCTGCTGACAAAGAAAAGTTAGCATCATTAGCACGCCTTACGTGAATAGTATTGCCAATAGCTTGAGCTACATAGTTAGCATTGCCGTTAATGGCTGTTACCAAACTACCCGTAATATCGGTTACGTTTAAAGCGGTACCTGCGGTTGTAGGAGTACTATAACTAAAGGTATTAGCATCCAGTTTAATCTTATACGTTGTTGAGTACGCCACCGTATTGATAATTGCAATACCAAACGGTGTAATACTAGCACTTTCTGTTCCTGCCTTTTCTTCAACAATTACTTTGCGATTAACCACAAAAGCGTAATCATTGATTTGAAACAGAACTAAATCGTCTGATGTTTTATGCGTAGCGTAGATGGTAGCAGAATTAGTTATTGCATTAACTGTTTGTTGGGTTCCTGTTTTAGCATCCCAAACACGCAAAGCACCTGCCTTGGAAAACTGAATAATATATTTTTCTCGTTCGTCGCGGAACATGGTAAACCACGTACCATTTGCAACTGCCCCCGTAAGCTTTGCTATTCCTTCGATTCCAGGACGTTTTGCCAAGCCAAAAGTTAGATCGGGGTAGTAGTTAGTACAAGAACGGAACTGATTTGAAAATTTCAGGGTATCTGGTTGTTGAGATACACCACCGATCAAATTAGGAAGCTTTTGAGAGATTGCAGACATTACCGGGCAATCGTGCGAAAGGGCGTATAAGAGATGTAAAAGTTTTGTCCAGTCTCAATACCAAACACATTTACATCAGATGTGCTGGTATCATAAGCAAGACAGTTTGCACGTAGAATGGTTTCGTCTTGAGCGTTAAATTTATACATCAACTCAGAACCTACCACACTACCAGCAAAAACTCTGGCTGCTCGCTGGGTAATATAATCTTGGAATACCTGGGCAAGATCTTCGAAATCAAAAAGCCAAACAACATCACACAACACAGGAGAACCCTGAGGAAATACGAAGGTATGTTTGATTTTATCGTAGAGCTTACCATCCCTCAATACGGTCTGGTATTTTTGCACATTCGAGATTTTATTATCAGACAGTTGCAAAACGGTTGCAGGTACATAAATAAACCCGCTTGCATCTGGAGTAAAGGGATAGTTGATTTCACTATTAAAATGCCAACCTTCCCCTTGAACTTCTCTATTAACTGATTCTAAAATCGACAGAGCCAGGGAGATTTCAGGGTTTGCGGTATCAAGAGACACCACGGGTGCCTGTCCGATACCAGCCAGCATTTGATTGACAGCTTCGAGTTTCGTAGTCATCTGTTTCGGACAGGCCGTAATTAAAGAAAAAGGGGCTAGCTTTTAATAGACTAACCCCATATTAAAGCCTAAATTAAATCAGGCAACGTTGCGGAAAGCACCGGCACAGGAGACACGCACAGGGGCGGCACCATAGGCCAGACGGCCCACGATCACATCACCCTGGTAGATCACCTGGGTGTCAGCACCGGTGGTTTGCACCTGAGGACCGATGGCCTCCACAACACCAGCAGCATCACGATGGAAGATCAGGCCGCAAGCATTGGTGAAGTCAGCAGCCACACCATAGTTGTTGTTCTCACCAGTCACAGCAGTCGCGTCAATAGCGGTACCGGCAGCAGAGCCGTACTTGCCAAGGAAGGGGATGTTGTTGGACTTGTAGATTTTGATACCAGCGATCTCATAGAGACCTTCGCCGCTGTTCAGGCTACCACCGGCAGCACCGTACTCGCGGTTCAGGATGTTGGTATCCACCTGGCTGATCAGAGCATAGTACTGACGCGGGGCCAGCACGGCCACACGGCCATCCTTAGGAGCAGCGATTTCGTCCAGACGGGCAGCGGCTTCAAAGAAACCATCCACCAGAGCCTGAGCATCATATTCCTTGTTGGCGCCGAGGTTCACACGGAAGCCACCAGGCTCGCCGGTCACAGCAGCAGTCAGACCCGAGGCACGATCCAGCACGCGGAAGATACGGCGGTCATAGAACTCAGCCAGAGCCTGACCGATCTGACGGGCGATGGGGCCACGGATGTCATACTGGGCGAGGGTTTCGTCCAGGTCATACACGAACGCAGAGGCAACCAGCAGGTCGTCCATTGCGATGGTGGTTTCGGCCACAGGAGGGTTGCCACTACCCAGGATAGCAGTACCGGGGGTGTGGAAACCAGCCTGAATACGACCGGTATGAATGAATTGTGCTTCCTTGCCGTTACGCAGGGTGCGGTTCATCACCAGACCCTTAGCAATGGTAGCATTACGGAAGGCCTCATAGACCTCACCGGTGAAGAGCTTCAGAAACAGAGCCTTCTTATCGCCAGCTTTATTAGACTGGCCAAGTTGAGTAAGAGTTGCAGTCACAGTTTTTAAGGGGAATGAAGAATGTGAAACTTAATTCCCAAAGATCTTTGAGAGAGATTATTTAATTTTATTTGGGGATTTATCCTTTCCTGGGGTATCCGCCGCAGCGGGCCCATTCCAGTCATGACTGGGTTTTTAACGAGGTTGTCCCATCCTCAATAGGGAGTAGTAAGAATTGCACTCACCTCTTCCAGGCTATTTGCCTGGCGCTATCTTAGCCTCCCTGTTTTATTAGATCAGATCGCCGCTTGCGGCAAGCCTTTCTTCAATGTCAATCCGATAAGCCGGATCGTTGCGGTACCGAGGATCGGAAATAGCACGAGCCAATTCGGCTTGTGAACGGAATCCTTTGACAGTATTTTTAACAGCCTTACCCGATACGGGTTTTCCTTCAAATCCCACGGCGTCACGATAGCGTTGGTTAAGAGCTTGAACAGCAAAGAACACTGCGTCTTTGTTTCCGCTGTTGACCACGTTGTCGTAGGCAGCAACTTCTTCAGGGCTAAGGTTTTCAGCAGCCCAGGCAAGGGTTTCTGCATAAGCCTTGTCCCCACCAACCGATTTCACAATCTCTTGTGCATCGTTATCTGAGAGGGGCCTAGCAGCCACAGGAGGGGCGTTCTTTTGAAGTTCAAGGTAAGCCTCGACAAGTTTCTCGGAAGGCATTTCCTTGAGCTTCTGGACGGTCTCAGGGCTCAGTTTATTGTCATTGGAGTAATACTCTTCAGACGCTTTGAGGATGGTTTGAACTTCCTCGGATTGTTCCTCTGATTCCGCCTCTTCTGCCTCTACCTCTTTACCTTCTTCTGAGGTAGAATCACCTTGATCTTGAGTGGTTTCTTCTTTCTGTCCAAGTTTCTTTTCCAGCTCTTTGTAAGCCTTTTCAAGATCCTCAGCAGATTTAAACTTGCCAGCATAACGAAGCTCGGCTTCTGCCTCCTCTCGTGCTTGGGAATATTTACGCTGATCACGCGCCTCCTCTTCATCTTGGAGCTTTTGTCCAAGTTCAAGCAAACGTGCTTCTTCAGCTTGACGGCTCTCAATTACATCGAGATCGTCTGTGGAATCGAAAGTAATTTCAGGCATTGGTGATTAGTGGATAACAAGGGTAACGCCGCCCAGGCCAGGAACAACAACACGAGGAGTGTTGCTACCATTTTCAACTGGACGAGCCGTGTTTGCTCGAACAGCCGGTTTGCCTGCTGGTTTTTTCTTAAGAGTCAACTCAGTAGGTTGAGCTTCAACAATTTCAAAATCAGCGGGGTTGAGTTTGCTGAGGTTGTCCAGTGAGGAGTCCTGGATTTTGCTGGACGTTTGTGATGAAGTTTCGGATGCCATCTAGTGCTTCTGGATTCTTACTTGGATCAAGCATAGGAGCCTTGGCTATATCAGATGCCTGATTAACCATGTTCTGACTCATCATCTGTGCTTGCATTTGTTGCATCTCAGCATTGCGTTCTTGAGCAGTCTTGACAAGATTAAGAGTGTCAATACCTTGAGCAGCAGCAAGACGTTTGATCGCTTCTTCTGGATTGATGAACTTAACCATATTCTCCGGTCCAAGAGACTGAGAAATAGTTTGAAGGAAGATCATCAAAGATTCACGATCTTGACCACGCCCAATGCCTTCAATGCCCGCAACAACGGTAGGGAAGACAACGCCCTTAGGAAGTTTGGGAACTTCACCAGCGCGTTGAAGAACAAACAGTTTACGTTGAAGATAGGGACGCAGCAGCTCAGACGTAAGGGTACCATAGATACCACCTAGTTGTTCGTTGAGTTCCTGTTGGGTAGCCCGGATCTCTTCTGCGGTTGTACGTTCTGATTGACGAACAGTCAAGATAAGGAAAGCCTCACTTAATCGTTGCGTCAGTTGGGTAACCATGTTCATCGCAGTGGAGAAATCAGCAGACTTCTGTGCTTGAACAACTGTTACATCTTCGGCACGTCCTTGAAGGATAGCACCATTGCCAGCCTTTGCCAAGACGGAAGGCTTCACAGTAGCCGAAGGACTAACAAGGAAGACCACTTTGGCGGCAGCAGCAGAACCTTCTACCATGGCTTGCATCAGCCCCTCAAGGGACTTCAGATCACCAACGTATTCTTCAATACGACCACGGCCATAATCTTCACCATCAACAACGTTAAAGCGAAGAGGAAGCCAAGGGGTAGTAGTCTTAGGAGATTTGCCTTGAGTTTCCTCCAGAATTTCTCCATCAACTTCTTGACGCCAACGCCACTGCCCATCCTTGAGCTTAGCCCAAGTATAAACAGCAACTTCATCTTCACCAACCATCACATCAACGGCTGGAGTAGAAGTGTTGTCATCAACGCGATTAACCGTTTCTTTTTTCTTTTGAAATTGTTCGGGAAGGAATTGACGGTTAATGGATTCAACAGTAACGATCTCTGTGGGATTACCCTCTCCATCTCTGACGACCACAAAACGGTCAAGAGGATAAAGTTTTAGCCCACTCGAACCCATGTAAAGCAGGACATTACCTGTTACAATCAGATGCTTCATTACCTGGTGAAGGATAACACGATCCTGTGATTCGGCAATGTTTTGCATAACTACCCGCTCCATTTTGGAGAGGCTCAAATCAATTTCAGATTTGATTGTAGCATCTAGATTTGGATCCGAGGCGAGTTTGCCGTCGTTGATCTGAAGCTTAAAGAACGTAGCCGTTACAGGAAACAGACTAAGCATAAGCTTCGAGGCCATGACGTTTACGCCTTTGGCCCCGATAGACTGCCAAGGAGTTGTGAGTTTTTGCCCATTTACAACACCAGTAGGAGTTAGCAAATGAGGAATACTTAAAGCTGCACAGTCCCTGGCCGTATCGAGGAAGATCGTCCGGTCACTGGCTAGCCTTGCATAGCGAGCAGCAGCAGACGAATTTTCCATGGATTACTTACCAATGTTAAGATTGACTTTACCGGAGGGTTGACCGCCACCAATAGACAACGGAATAGAAAGAGACGAAGTACCCATACGTCCTCGCCTACGGGCCTCTGCTCGGTCACCAGTCTTTACCGTTGTGGGGGTTTGAGGGGTGGTAGGAACCGGAGGCGGAGGTGGCGCTTCAGGCATCGGTGGAGGAGGCGGTGGCGGTTTGGGATTAAAAATACACATGGCATTAGTTAATTTTCGACTTAAGGTGTCGAATGATTTCAACGCATCCAGACATTCTTCCAGATTCCCATTGAGTCATCTCATGGTCTGGATATTGATCTGGATACATTTTATCAAGCTCTTCAACAAGCTTAATAAGATCAACCTTTCCTCCAATCACATGTGTCAGGGGAAGAGTTTCACTTTCGATATAGGCGTTAGCCATATTGTGGAAGATCGGTATTTGCTGCCTCAAAGAAGGCAGGCATACGAGCACGTTGAGTATCTTTTAAACCAGGGGCTTTACCACGATTATAAAGAGAATCGGATTGACTAAGCCAGAAGTCCTTATCAAGATACTTATTTGTGGAAGAGTTAAGCCCATCCACTACCCATCCCACAGTCGCTCGACGTAAGCGATTGAGGCTTGGTGTGGACTTGAGGCCCAACTCTGAGCAGACCATTGAGTGGATTGCGACGTGGGTTTGTTCGTCGCGGCTGATGTCTGCTGCTGTGGTTCGGATTCCGATGTCTCCGTTGAATCGAAAGAAAGGGAGAATAACAAAAAAGACACTGCGCTCCAGGATAGCTGCTTTGAGTATCGGATGCTCAGGCGCGTCAAGCCATGCCCTAAGGATGTGCTTGGCTTCGTCTTCATGCTTTGGGTCGGCAGCATGAGCATCAATCACATAATTCAATGCCAGGTCATGGTTCTCTTCATCCTTTTGATTTGAAAGGAGAGCCTCACGCACGCCAGGTGTTTGGGGCAGATCCTTATCAAGTGCTTGTTGAAGAAACTCACGCACAGGCAGTTCAAGGTGGCGAAGGCCAAGGGCGCGTTTAAGCGAATCCTCAGCCCCTTCTACCACCTGTCCCTTTTGTACCGCCACAGGGGTCCATTTGCGTTTGCGGCTGATAACTTGATCGTATGGCGACAGGGTTGGGCTCATTCTCCGCAGGGAATACAGGGTTCGTTTTCGGGTTTAACGGTGGGACAGCCGCAATCAGGATCTACCTCATCCTCAAACCCAAAGAGATCACGAAAGTCCTCGTCAAGAGCGGCGAGGGCGTCATCTTTGGCTTGAGTATCAGGCATCACCTGGAGGGAATAATAGAGACTCGTCTGAGGGGAATAGATCCACTCATAGATAAAGTCTCGGTTATAGGTAACAACGTCTGACCAACTGTTGAAGCTGTATCCGTGGAAGAGAAGCGTGCTTTGGAAGAGGCGAACAATACCGTCCACAACTTCCTTGTAAGCATCCCAACCTACTTCAGCTGCAATCTCGATATTCGGCGGGTAGTCATAAGACTGGACTCCAAAAGTCCCACTATCCCTATCGACGTGACGAGAGATAGGAGGGGCCAACTCTGGGGCAGTAGTATAGCCACGAAGATCGACGTTGTTATAAGAGCAGGAAGCCGTAGGTGCAATGGCAAAGGCACGGTCCATTTTAGCGACCCGAGCAATTTGCGCTGCAATCTCAATGGCTTTTGCAAGTTCAGATACAAGGAGGTAAGCCGGAGTATGCTCCGGTTGATGAGTATGGAATTTGGTAAGGGCGTTTCCAAACTCTTTATATGTTACGCCGTGCTGGCAAAGGAAGTTAGCCAGACCAAGAACACCAAGGCCAACCTGACGGTCAGTCTCAGGGGAAAGGTACTCACCAGTTTCTCCAACGCCAGTCTTGCCGTGGAGTTCGATGAGGGTACTCATGCCTTCAAAAAATGCAGGAACCAAGTCCTCAATACCGCAAGCTCCGAGATTGATATGCTGAAGAAGGCAGGTACCACGACTAGGTAGATACACCTCCAGACAAACGTTACCAAGGATACGATTGCCTTCAGCGTCATAACGGATCTTGTTTAGCCAGATGTCACCCTTTTTGATACCACCAATCGTGGCATCAATCAGTTCATCAGAGGCATACTTGAGGAAGTTCTCATCAATATTTAAGCATCGCTTAACCCAAGCGAGGTCGGCTCGGGAAGCAGTAACAAATTCAATGGCATCAGGATGGGTATAGTCTAGGTGACAGACTACTGCCCCGTTTTTGTAGATACCACCTCGGCGGAGGGTTTCATTCAGCGCCGAGTAGATTCGGGCAAAGGAGACAGGGCCGGATGCTGTAAGACCCTTTCCATTCTCTGCCCCTCTAGGACGAAGCTTAGTGAGATGAACAGCAACGCCAGCTCCGTTACGAAGAGCGTGCGAAACAAAGCGCCATGAGGCTTCAATGCCTTCAGGCCCCTCCATCGTGTCATCCACTTGGAAGACCGTACAGCTGACCGGTAGGCGAGATTCGGGGTTGTCAATCCAGTTTTGAACACGGCCAGTTCGTGCAATCTTTTGAGGGGACATTGGTTTAGAGAAGGTCGTCAAGAACAGGGGGTTGGTAGTTAGGGCCTTTGAGAACTTTACCGTCTTCACGGCGGAGAGGTTTCCCATCGACAAGTTTGCTCATGTTGGATTCAAAGACACGGTTCATCGCCATGTCCAGGTTCCAGCCACGAGCAGCCGCATATTGGTAGCAGACAAACACCAGATCAGCCAATTCCTTAAGCTGCTCGATTCGGTTTTCTTCTACTTGATCTAGAGTGGTGAACTCAGAATCAAACGCATTACAGAACTCAATGTATTCCTCAGTAATAAGGTTTGCTTGTAGTTCGTGAACGTTCTCATTAGTGGTGTTGATTGGTTGTTCCATCGCCTCGCGGAAGGTGATGGCCTGTTGGAGCAGCGATGACATGGAATCAGCGATTACGGGATTCGGAAATAGCCTTGATCTTACGCTCGACGTAAGCCTTTACCTTGAGCCAATCATCCATTTCGGTTTCATGGTCTTTGTGTCCAGCACGACAAACGTACTTTACCACATTGCCGGAAAGGTAGTCAAGCTTTTGATCAACGATAAAATCCCAAACCTCAATCGTCCCTCTCTTGTAATGAGTTGGGCTGTACTTGGTCACGGAATAACTCTGCGTAGTCGGGGTTGTCAATAATACTTTTGAGTCTACGGTTTGCCAAAAATCGTCCCAGGGCATCATTTCTGAATGATCGTCTATCGAGCCACAGTTGCGTTCCAAGAACGATTTGATGTCTTCGTAATTGAAACCAGACTGGTATGGCACGGAAGATGATGTCGATGAGGTGGAATACGTTGCGGTCCAAGACATAAACAATAGCCAGAACTAAGCTGATGTCAAGTCCAAGGAGGATGGGGGTGGGTTCCATAGAATAGGCTCCTTTGTGGTAGAGTTATACTCACCAGGCCGGAGAATCCGTGCGAGACGAGCGTTGCGGATAGCATCATCAAGCGTTAAGCCTGACAGCGCATAGGAGGTCAATATAGCCTGCCATGGATCCTCAAACTTAGCGAGTATCTTTTGAGCGCCTTTGGCACCAATGCCCGGCACTCCTTTGTAACCATCCACTGGGTCGCCCGTAAGGCATTGCGTCCAAAACCAGTAGTCGGCTTCTTCAGGTGTAATAAACTTCAGCTCATCTCCATTGAAGAGATTACAGCTGATCTGTTTCATGTCCTTGTCAGGAGAAATAAGAATAAAATCGCTAGGATCGAGATGACATTCCAGACCCAGTGCATCGTCCGCTTCGATGTTTTCATAGC
>Ga0194133_10008752_pt1 | contig 11752 bp, 17 predicted proteins | sample TA2KigOf40mmetaG_FD_155448 | JGI IMG/M metagenome (GOLD analysis project Ga0194133, IMG submission 155448) | Freshwater microbial communities from Lake Tanganyika, Tanzania - TA2015055 Kigoma Offshore 40m | ecosystem: Environmental > Aquatic > Freshwater > Lake | place: Tanzania: Lake...
GCCGCGCCAAGCCTCGCCGCGCCTAGCCCCGCCCAGCCGCGCCTCGCCTGCCATGCCAAGCCTAGCCGTGCCGGGCCGAGCCTTGCCTGCCGTGCCATGCCTAGCCAGTCCAGGCCTCGCCTACCCTAGCCTGCCGTGCGCTCTTGCGGCTGTTTCGTGCAAGTCGGCAACGCTTGCACCGAAACCCTGCTCTGCGTTGCCCACTACCCTGCAACGCTTAAAGTTCTGTCTTGTCGATCGCGCTTGCTCACGCGACCAATCACTGCGCCGTCGTCAAACTCGCTGAAATCGTCTGCCGCTGCATCGAGCGCAACCCAAACGTTTGCAAACTCCGAGAGGTCCCAATACTTGTTGCGCAGGTGCTGGAGATCCCTGAGAACTTGCCTCAAAAGCTCCTCGCGCTTTTGTTTTGCGGCCATGACGTCTTCGACAATCTCATAGCCTCCGTCCTCGCCGCGTTGCGAGGGCAGGCTTACATACGCCCGCACAGGTGCAACCGTGACCTCGCGCTGGTCCGCGTGCTCGCGCACAACGGTGACGCGCACGCGCCGGATAAGCGCTTGCGCTTGCGCAAGACGGTACGCATCGGCCGCATCGCCGTCGTCCCACTCAAAGTACGCATGCAGCACGTGCGCAGGATCGCGCGCGACCGCAACCACTTTTTCGCCGCGCAAAAGTCCATCGTTGGCTTTTGCAACGTCAAGAAGTGCTGCTCGCACGCCCACCCATTGCACATCGTGCGACGTGGCGCTCACCATTTTTTTAGGTTTGCCCATTGTTTTTGGCTCCTACGTGTTGACGGTAAACGTGCCCCAACCTTGGCCGACAGAATCTTTTGAGTAGGGGCGACCTTCGCCTACGCCCACTTGCCGCCCAGCACGATCAAGCAGATTGACGACCGACTCAGGCGTAATCATGTCGGCGTCAAACTCAAGCGTGACGTCCGCTGCCCACTCGCGCCATTGCGCACGCACCCGAATATCGCAACTGCCGTTGTCATTGCGCACGTGCGAGTTGATCGGTTGCGGCGGGCCTGCCTTGAGACGCACAAGAGACGTGCCGTCGTCTTTATCAAAACCGTCTGCGATCACCATCACCGCCATTTTTGTGCGCGTCATCACCAACGACACCGTGCGGCAGGCATCAATCATCGCCATCCGAAACGCCGCGCAGGGGATACCATGCCAACCCGTCACCGTGATATGCTGGCATTGCACAAAATCGTCAGAAAAATCGCGCGGCGGGCGGTCGGTTTTTGCTTTTTTCGCTGATTTTGGCGTTTGCATGTCCTCCATCATTTTGGTGAGCGCTTTGTAGCTGAACTTATTTTGCACATACGGGGCAGTGCCTGTAATACCGATCGTTGTGCGCATAAAGTTCGCAGGCCGAATCACCGCAACCGTTTCTGTCTTCTTCGCAACAGGCATAGAACCTCCTTTCAAACCTGCACAAGATCCGGCTGCAGGGTTACCGGGTGCGCAACAATGCGCTTTCGGATCGCGCGCACCGCATCGTCGACTGCAGCTAAAAACTCCACGACCTCTGACTCCATCAGACGCACTGTCGTGTCGTTGCGATGCACGCGCACCGTAAAAAAAGATAGCGGCTCCTCAACGCGCGGATCAAAAGAAACAAAATCGCACCAAGCGCGCTGCGTGCAAGCCATCTGCCACATCATTTGCGGGATATAGCGCTCATCAACGCCGTCGTTGGCCATGGTTTGCAAGTGCGTTGCGGTTGTAGGGCATTTGATCTCGACCAAGCCATCGTCGCCTATTAAACCATCGGGCGAGGCGCCCGCGTCTTTTATGCTTGGGTGCAGCACAAAACCCGTCTCCTCGACAAGCGCGCCAGTTTGCGCTTCGTAGGCCGCACGCGCCAGCGGTTCGGTGTCCATGCCCCAGCGCATCTGATGCGTCTCAAACGTCGTCGTCGGCTCACGCGTCAAACGCTCGACCACCAAATCCCACAAATAGTCCTTGCGCTTTGCGCTGTAGCCCGTTTTTGTCCGCGCAATCACATCGGCCACGCGGCTCGCCGTGACGCGACCAAGCCTTGCATCAAACCACTCACGCGTGCGCTGCATCGCCAGAGGCCTTTAAGATCTGCGCTTTGCGCAGCAACACCGCATTTTTGAACTTGCGATACTCCTCGGTGTGACCCATAAGCGCGTGTGCGCCTGCTTTCCAGGCAGCCTGAAGTTGCTCACTGGTCGCTGCCGTTTCTGCCGCGCTGTACATTTGAGCCAGATTCGACGGCAGAGCATCAAGCTCAACGTCTTTTTTGTGTCTGCTGGCGTCGTTGCCGTCGTCGTCTTCGCCTGCAATGCCAAGCGCGGCCATCAAAGAATAGCGACGCGCGTACGTCAGCGCGCTCCCGAAAGCTTGGACGTTGTATGTGTTCACGGCCGGGACAGTTAAGCCTTTCGGATCTGTCTTTGTGAGCGGCAAGCCTGTCGGATCTGCTTTTGTGACCGGCAAATGCAGGCAGCCGCCCGAAAGAGTCTCGCCGCTCACGTGCCTGAGCACAGTTTCCACGATTACGTGATCGTCTGACGGGTGCGTGATTTGCGTGAGCGCAATGCCTGCGCCGTTCAGCGCTTCAATGACCGCATCAATGCAGGTCGCAAGATCCGCATACTTCGTGCGCAGATGCGGGTTCACAGATTTTTTAAGCGCCGGCGCAAACTTGCTCTGCGCGCGCACCAGTGCTGCGCTAATTTCTTTCATTGTTTACCAGGGGTCAAAGCGTTGGGTCCAGCGGCGCGACCACAAAAAGTAGGTAGCGCAGGTTGCATGACGCTCGCGCAAATAGGAGGTCGTAAACGTCTTGCCGCCTGGAGCAACCCAACGGTGGGGCAGGATGTAATGCGGGACCAGCATCACGCCTTGCCAGACCACCACAGGCTGCGCAACCCTTTCCGCGAGTACATCGAGCGCACTCAGAGCATCTGCCATGCGATGGCAGCGTAGACGGCGCCGAAGATCGCGCCAACAACCAGAGCCTTGATCGTCTCCATCTCACCTCCGAAAGAAAACTTACGGCAAGCGTAAGCTAGCTTTCCAAGGCTGTCAAGCGCGATGCGAGGTCAGACGTAAGCAAATGTTACGGCGGGCTTAAAGCGAGCGGCCGCGCCACGCGTACAGCACGCGCGCAACACAATCCACCGGCGTTGTGCCATCCAAGATTTCGACGCTGCGCTGGACTTGATTGTCTGAGGAGATTTCCAGCGACCCATCCATGCGTCGCGTCACGCGCTTGCAGTAGAGCCTGCCTGCGACGCGCAGCACGTAGACGCCGTCGATGTCTGGTGTGCATTGACCGATGTCGACCAGCAAGATGTCGCCTGCAAAGAGCGTGGGCTCCATCGAGTCGCCTTGCGCTGGCATCAGACGCAGTCGCTCGGGCTGCGCATGCCGTGCCACGCGGCGCAAAAAACCTGAGCTTAAATAGGTACTTGCGGCGAGCACATCGTCGTTTTCTGCAGGCGTGCCCGAGCCCATGGAAGCGGTGTTGGCAAGAAGCGCCACGCACACCGCATCGTCGCGCGGACCAACCTCAAGCATTGCGCCGTCGCCACGCAGCAGCCACAAATGCGACACTTTGCAAGCACGCGCGATCTGATAGGCGTGCTCTGCATTGATGTGTTGGGTCTTGCCGCGACGCCACAACGACACGCTGGCCGGCGTCACATCCACAAACCGAGCTAGGTCTGCAGACGTGAGTCCTGCATATTGCAGCGCAGCATTAATACGGTCTGCAAGGTTCATAAACTACGCAGATCTTTGCGGGTAGTGAAGATACCGCATCAAAAAAACGTTGACAAGACTTTTCCGCTGAACGGCGGGCAGAAGGTAGACTTGACAGTATCGGAAAGCTGCCTTACATTGCCGCCGGCAGGGGGGTCTGATGCTTACAGCCAAAGCGATTGAGTTAGCAGGGGGTACGCGGCAGCTTGCCGCCCTCCTTGGGATCAAGCCGCAAGCGATTCGCCAATGGGGCGAGCGCATGCCGACAGGTCGGCAGTGGCAGCTTCAACTGCTGCGGCCTGAGTGGTTCGTCGCAGCATGAGCATTCGCCACGTCGCGCAAACTTGGGCGCACTTTGAGGGACGCGGCTCGGCATTGCTTTTGATGCTGGCGCTGGCAGACTTTGCCGATGACGAGGGCTTTTGCTACCCGTCGGTGCGCAGTTTAGCGACCAAAACGCGCATGTCGGAGCGGCAGGTGCAACGCTTGTTGAATGACATCGTACAAAAAGGCCTTATCTCTGTTGTGGCCAACGCGAGCGGCGGCGCACCAGGCGCAACGCGGCGGTATGCCCTTGCAGGGGCGAAAGTTATCCACACGGGTGACACTGATGTCACCCGTGACATTTCGCAACGGGTGACACAGCTATGTCGCAAGACGGGTGACATAGCTATGTCACCCAATCCGTCAATTAACCGTCATAAAAAAGAAAGAATACGCGCGCGCACGCGAGCGAACTTGCAACCGTTGCCAGACGAATGGCAGCCCAACGCCAGCCACGCAGCCCTCGCAGCCGACCTGCAGGTCGACCTGCGCGCAGAAGTGGAGGCCTTCCGCGACCATCACGCCTCCAAAGGCTCGCGCTTTGCAGACTGGGACGCTGCACTGCGCACCTGGCTGCGCAACGCCGCGAAGTGGCGCAGGCCGGCAACAGCAAAACCCACGACGACGCAACCCACGACGCGCTGGCAGGCGCAGGAAAACCGAAAGGACTGGCTCAATGACCTCCTTGGCCGCAACCGCAAATCTATCGACCTCGAATGCGACGCGCGAACCGTGGACAGCCCGCCTTTTTGAGCGCTTAAACGCAATGTACGGCGCAAAGTTCTCCGAGCAATGGTCAGGCGTTGACGCAACCGTCATGCACGACACCTGGGAGCGTGCTTTGCAAGACCTAAGCGCGTTGGAAATCAAGCGCGGTCTTGAGGGTTGCCTAACGCGGCCGTGGCCGCCGACCCTGCCCGAGTTTCGCAACCTTTGCCGGCCGATTATTGAGCCCGAAGCGGCATTCCACCAAACCTGCAAGCTGCTCGCGCAGCGCGCCGAAGGCCGCGACGTGTGGCCGCATCCGGCGTGGTTTTACGCAGCGCAGGACGTTGGCACTTTTGAGATGCTCAACGCCACCTGGACGCAGATCAAAGGTCGCTGGACCGACGCATTGCAAAGGCAAATGGCGCTTGGCACCTGGGAGCCTGTGCCGCCAAGGCCTTTGGAGTTGCCGGCGCCGCCTGTTAATGCAGAGCGCGTGGCGCACTTCCGCGCGGAGATTGCCAAGTTACTTGCAGGCAAGCGTTTCGGCCCAGAGCCGAAGTCTAAGGCAAAGATGGTGGTCACAGAGGAGTGGTAACGCCGGCGCTCAAAGTGTCTGACATGGCAGAAGGGGAGCGATTTATCATGGTGCGAACGAAAAAAATGTATACGCTTGTGTCAAAACAAAAGACTCCAGGTTTAGGGACAAATTATTTTTGTCGATGCGAAGAAACGGGCGCGCAAGTACGACTGCACCACGCAGCGCGCGTTGAGAGAATTTAAAGCCTGGAGCGTGCAATGTCCGCTTTGTCAACGCGATGGGGGCGTTTATCAACTTGCATGCGTGGGCTGCTGCGGTCGCCTGCTGCTGCGTGCAGGCCCGCAGCGCAAAGCGACGTACGCGGCAGTAGCGCGATTTGCCAAGATTCCGCAGCCGCAAGCGATCAAGCAAGCCGTGCGCGATTATTACAACCAGGAGCGCGTGCAAGCTGTGACGCAATGGATGCAGCGCACACTTTAGAGACGCTTGCGCGTCGCCTCATCGCAGGCAATGTAGGCCGCGCGATGAGCATGCTTTGGCGCTACACCTACACGCAAAACTGTAAAGACTTGGTGAAAGCGGCAAAATTTATTGAGCTTGAAATCAAGCGTCTTGCGGATGCGGCAACGTAATGGAGGACGCACGCATGCTCAAACAGGTGGCCGATGCGGTGTGCGACCGCAATGTGCAACTGCGCACTTTTCTGTTGCGCCTGCTCGATGAGCAAGACCTCGGGGGCGAATGCAGTTTGCGCGTGCGCAAGGAGGTGCGCAAAATGGTCTACCCGCATGCGGACGATCCGGCATGAGTGCTGCCTACAGCGTCACGGTGCCCTACCCGCCCACCGTCAACCGTTATTACGTCAACACAGGCGGGCAGCGAAAAGCCAAGCGCGAAGAGGTGGACAAGTACCATCGCGCTGTGGGTTGGTGCGTGCTGCAGCAAGGCAAGGCGCCGGCATTGCAGGGCCTTTTGTCGTGTTCGCTGGAGGTGTGGCCGCCCGATCGCAGACGGCGCGATCTCGACAATATTCTGAAAGCGTTGTTTGACGCCTTGCAAAAGGCGAACGTCTACGGCGACGACCAGCAAATTGCGCACCTGTGCATGCGCCGCATGCCGATGGTTGGCGGGATGGTCAAGGTGCAGCTGTCACCCTTGGGAGCAACTGATGCCCATACCCACTGATGCGATGGCGGCCGAAGCACGCCGAGGACTTGACTGGCGCAAAGAGTTTGGCCGAGGCGGCACCGCGATTGGCGTTGCGCGCGCACGCGACATCGTCGGCAAACGCGATCTGCCGATTGCCACGATCCGGCGCATGAAGTCGTTCTTCGCGCGTCATGAGGTCGACAAACAAGGACAAGGGTTTAGCCCAGGCGAGCAGGGCTATCCTTCTGCAGGTCGCATTGCATGGGCGCTTTGGGGCGGCGATCCCGGGCGCTCCTGGGCTAATCGTCATGCCGACGACGCCGATCAATAGTAAATGCCGCGAGCTTGGCTGCAACCATCGCAGGCTCTGGCCTTCAACGCTTTGCGTGGTGCACGGCGGCAGAACTGAGGCTGCACGTGCCAATCTCAAGTTTTACAAGAGCAAGGCTTGGCAGGACCGGCGCGCGATTGAACTCAGCCGGCAACCGCTCTGCGTTGCGTGCTTAACGCAAGGCAGGGTGCGGATGGGCGGCAGCATCGACCACATCTTCCCGCATTGGCGCGACGAAAAGCGTTTCCTGCGCAATCTGTTCCAAAACCTGTGCGCGGCGTGTCACCAGCACAAAACGCGCGAAGAAATGCAGGGACGCTATCACGACTACGCGCGCGGGGCGGTCTATCGTGAGACTGACTATGCACAAAAAATAGGCAGCGCGTGCGAATAACTTTATTAATTCTAGAATTTTGCAGGAGCTGCGCGCTCCGCAACTCCCGCAATCCGAGTTAAGAGAGGGGAAGGATGCAGCAGCCGACGATCACGATGAGTCAAGTTGACGCGCTTGTGCCCTACGCACGCAATGCGCGCCAGCATAGCGAGGCGCAGATCGCGCAGATCGCCGCGTCGATCCGCGAGTTTGGGTGGACGAACCCGATTTTGACCGACGGCGAGCGCGGCGTGATTGCGGGGCATGGTCGCTTGGCGGCAGCGCGCAAGCTTGGCATCACGCAGGTTCCGACGATTGAGCTTGCGCACTTGAGCAAAGCGCAGCGGCGCGCGCTTGTCCTTGCCGACAACAAACTGGCGCTGTCTGCAAGTTGGGACGACAGTCTGCTTGCGGCTGAATTTGAGGAGTTGGAACTCGAGGGCTACGACCTCGCATTTACAGGCTTCGCCGAGGAAGAGGTGCGCGCGCTGCGCACCACGAGCACGCAAGGATTGACCGATCCCGACGAGGTGCCCGAGCCACCGCTAGAACCGATCACGAAGCCTGGAGACTTGTGGCTGCTTGGCGACCATCGGCTCCTGTGCGGCGACGCGACGAAGGCTGAGGACGTGGAGCGGCTGATGGCAGGGGACGAACCGTTCGTCATGGTTACGGACCCGCCGTATGGTGTAAAGCTCGACCTGTCTTGGAGGGATAAAGCGCTCGCCGACAAGGCTATGGGTCCTGCAAACAGGAACGTGGTCGCAAACGACGACCGGGCGGACTGGACTGAAGTCTGGCAGCGGTTTCCTGGAGACGTTGCCTACGTCTGGCACGCTGACAAGTTTTCTGATGTTGTGATGCAAAGTCTGCGGGAAGCTGGGTTTGAGATTTGCCAGCAGCTAATTTGGAACAAGTCAGTGATGGTCATGGGAAGAAGCGACTACCACTTCAAGCACGAACCATGCTGGTACGCCGTCAAGAAGGGACGCCAGCATCGATGGACCGGCGACCGCAAGCAGACAACCGTCATCGATGCCAAAAGCCCCAACCACATCATGTCTGGGTCCGACGAAGAAAAGACCGAGCATCCAACGCAGAAGCCGGTGGAGTGCATGGCCTATCTAATGAAGAACCACGACGGTTCCGTCTACGACCCATTCCTCGGCTCAGGCACCACGCTGATCGCTGCCGAGCAACTAGGCCGCAAGTGCTACGGGATGGAAATCAGTCCGCAGTATTGCGACGTCATCGTTAAGCGCTGGGAAAACTTTACCGGCAAGAAAGCGAGGCTTGAAAATGGCAATCCATAAACTACCGCGCGAAGTTCACGTAGTGCACGGCACAAAGTCCAAAGCGATGAATATCGGCGTAGCGCTCCCTGACAAAGTTAAAGCGCGCATTCCGTTTGCGACGTATGCCAACGACCCGCAGGCGTTTACGCGCGAGCGCTTCGTCAAGGACACGGCCGACTATCTGTTCGAGGTGTACGGCATTGGCTCGGAGCAGGATCAGCACGCGCTGTTGATGCTGGCTGATCAGATGCAAATCTACGTCCATGCGCGCGCGCTTGTGGACAAGCACCCGCTTGTGATCAAGATCAACGCCGGCGCAACGCCGGCACCAAACCCTTACATTGCGATTGCAGACCGCGCGATGCACAACGCGATCTCGCTCATGAATGAACTTGGGCTTACGCCTAAGTCACGGCTCACGGCAAGCAAAGTCGATGAGGTGTCGCCTTACGCAGAACTGCTCAAGGGCTACTCTCGCGCATGACGCACCAGGACGGGCTGGCCTACGCCAAAGCAGTCGCCAAAGGACAGACGCCCGCCTGCCGCAACGTGCGCCTCGCGTGCAAGCGGTTCTTGGCGCAACTGCACGCCAAGCAATCGGATTGGGAATTTGACGGTCGCGCGGTCGATCATTTTCTGTCCTTTGCCTCAACGATGAAGCACGTCAAGGGGCCGTGGGCGGGCTCGAAAGTAGCGCTGCAACCGTTCCAGGTGTTGATTGCCTGCGCAATCTACGGCTTCTGGCACCGCGAGCAGCGCGTGCGGCGCATGACGCAAGACGTGGTCGTGTTTATTCCGCGCAAGTCCGGCAAAAGCACGTTGATTGCGATGATTGCAATCTATGAGTTGCTGTTCGGCGAGCGCGGTGCTGAGGTGTTCACGCTTGCAACCAACCGCGACCAAGCGCAGATTGTGTTTCAAGCCGCAAGCGGGTTGATCAGCACCCTGCCGAGCGATTTGCAGCGGCGCTACAACGTCGGCAAACACCAAATCACGCGCGTGGGCGACAGCCAGACGGTGTTCAAAGCGCTGAGCCGCGAAACAAAAAAAACCGGCGATGGGCTTAATCCATCGTGCGCGATCATCGACGAGGCTGCGCAGATTGTGGATCGCAACGCCATCGAGGTGGTGCACTCGGGGATGGTGGCGCGCGTCAATCCGCTTCGCATCTACATCTCGACGGCGAGCTTTACGAAAGACACCAAGTTTTACGAAGACCTGCAGATGATGGAAAACATGCTGCGGGGCGATGCGCCCGACAACCCGCGCTGGTTCGGGCTCCTTTACAGCCTGGACACGATTGACGATTGGCGCGACCGCGCAACATGGGCCAAAGCCAACCCGATGCACGGCATCTCGGTGTTTGAGGACGCGATTGCGCAGCGCGCCGAAGAGGCGAAGTTAAAGCCTGCCGCGCTCAACGAGTTTTTGTGCAAGACCCTGAACGTTTTCACAAGCGCGCAGTCTGCGTGGCTTGACCGCGAACACTGGGACCGCTCGGTGGGTTTGAGCGAGCGCACGCCCGAGCGCGTGTTTGTGGGCTTTGACCTGGCAGCCACGCGCGATTTGAACGCCGTCTGCACGCTCCTGCGGTTTAGCGAGCATGACTTCGAGGCGCACTTCCAGTTCTTTTTGCCCGAGGCTGCGCTTGCGCTGATTCCGATGCACTACGCGGACATTTTCCGCGTTGCAGTCGCAAGCGGGATTCTCAAGGTCACTGAAGGCAACGTGATGGACGACCGAGAAATCTGTGATTACATTGTGGGGCAATGGCAACGGTACGACGTTGCCGAGGTGGGTTACGACGCCTATAATGCTGCAAGCCTTGTGGCGCGGCTGCACGATCACGGCATCCCAATTAAAAAAGTAGGGCAGGCGATGGCGGTTTTGAGCAACCCGAGCAAACACGTCGAGAAGCTTATTTTGTCGGAGCGCATCAAGCACGACGGCAACCCGTTCTTAGGTTGGCAACTCTCCAACTGCGAAGTGTTCGAGGACGTGCAGGGCAACATCAAAGTGCGCAAAAACGACGCAGACAAAGCAGCCAAAGTTGACGGCATCATCGCGCTCATCATTGCGATGCACTGCGCGCTCGACAACCCAACAATGTCCGATTCCTGGGGTTTTCGCACGTTTTAAGGGGCAAAAACATGAGCATCTTCGCGCGATTCATGGGCAAACGCCGGCAAAACGAGGCCAATACGCTGTTTGGCGACACAGTGTTGGGCAACAACATCCTGCAGCTGGCGCGCAACCGCACTTTTGGCAGCAACCAGATCCTGTATGTGACCACTTCTGCGTCGACCAACGCAGGTCGCACGATCAACATGGACACGCTCAGCCGCAACTCGACGGTGATGTCAGCCGTCGGCGTCAAAGCACGTGCGCTGGCGCAGTTGCCAGTACGCATGTTGTGCGAAGACGAAAGCGGGACGCGCGTCGATGCCTTGACGTCTCCTGGTGTTTCGGAGCGCGAGCGCGAAAAGGCGCGCAGTGTTGCGCGTTTGCTGGTCAAGCCCAATAACTTCCAGAGCGGTTATGAGTTTTGGTACCAGTGGCTCATGTGGCATGAGCTAAGCGGCGAAGCTTTTGTCGTGCTTTGGCGGCGCGATCAAGACAGCACAACGCAAACGCCGCTCGAAATGTACGTGCTCGATTCAACGCTCATTACCTCGCGCATCACCGCGACGCGCTACCCGCAGTACGTGTTGAGCACCGACACGTATGGTTTTAACCGCGATCAACCGCTGCAAGCGCATCAGGTGTTGCATGTCCGCGACGCAGGCTGGCAGGGGCAAAGCGGTTTCAACAAGGGCATTTTGGCGGTCGAGTTGATCGCGCTCGACCAGGACATCGACATCTACGCGAACTACGTCATGTCGAACGGCGCCAAACCGAGCGGCATGTTTACGACCTCACAGAGCATCCCGGACCTTAAGTACAAGGAGATCGCCGCGCGGCTCAAGGAGGCGTGGAGCAACATGCTGGGCGGCCAAGCCCTTGATTCTTCACGGCCGGGGCAGTCGATGCTGCTCGATCAGGGCATGAAGTATGAGCCGATCAACATGCTCACGCTGCAGGATGCCGACGCTGCGCGGCTCAAGGAACAGACAATGAAGCGCATCTGTGGGCTCTTTGGCGTGCCCTCGTCCATGATCGGTGTTGGTGAGGGAAAATATAACAATACCCAGACGATGCTTGATGAGTTCTATAAATCGACGATGGCACCTCTCTTGACAAACCTCCAGCAAAAGTTAAAGATCTCGCTGCTCGAAGGCTTCCCAC
>Ga0194133_10008754_pt1 | contig 11749 bp, 10 predicted proteins | sample TA2KigOf40mmetaG_FD_155448 | JGI IMG/M metagenome (GOLD analysis project Ga0194133, IMG submission 155448) | Freshwater microbial communities from Lake Tanganyika, Tanzania - TA2015055 Kigoma Offshore 40m | ecosystem: Environmental > Aquatic > Freshwater > Lake | place: Tanzania: Lake...
AAGGGATACCGATGGATGCGCGAATACATCCGGCGGGGAATGGAATGGGGATGCTGACGAACTTACCGCTTTGGAAGAGTCCGGATGAAGAGTATTGGACACGTAGCTACACGTAGCGGCATAAATAGATTTATCTATGCTAAATGTAGAAGTGTAGAATGACGACGACGACGCCATCAGTGTATCAAGACCTACACGCGGCAATCCAAGAACGAACACAGTATGGCGGAATGGCCGCATCTCGTATTGCGGAACAAAAACGCGCACAAGACACGCGCGACAACCTGAAGAAAGCAACTCGCGTCCTTCTCGAAGTCACAAAAAAACAAGAAGACGCACTAAAAAAACATCTTCAACGCGCGGCTGATCCCAACGAGTTCCGCGGTATGATTTATCCATACCAACTTATCCCAGAAGAAGAGCGCACGCGGATCAACGACGCAATACACGGGTATTATTCGTTGAAAGAGAAATACAATACCGCGCTTGAAAAACGCCGTCAGCGTCTAATAAACGATCCTGTCATCAACTGGAAATCGCTCTCGGCACAACAAAAAGCCCGCCGCCTCGCACTCATTAAACCATCGTGTATTGTGTGTAAGCAAGAGGGAGGGTCGATATTTACCGAGACCGATGGTAAACTTAAGGCGATCTGCGGGAATATCTCTCAACCATGTGGGTTTCATATTGAAGTCGCCCGCGGCAAATACATAAGTTTAGAAACGTTGATGAACGAATCTCTCGAAGAAGTTCGCGCAACGAAGGACGAAATCATCCGCATGAAACTCGACCTCTTATTCCAGTTTATTAGCGAGGATGAACTTTTAGACCAATTTGATGCGGTTCAACATAAGTTACAGGAACAGATGAAGATGTATTCAGAATTTCGCACGTATTATCTGAGTGTAACAGATAATGATGATCGGCGTAAAGATACGGAAACACATAGTCGCGTAATTTCCGAGAAGATCGCCCTGATTAAGGAATATATGACGGAGTTCAAGGAATCAGAATGGAAGAATCGAAGTATTATCGACGATATTCTTGTCCTTTATCAACAAGATATTGAGCCTGCGTTTATGAAGTTGCGAGAGACGAAGTATATTTATTCTCAAGTAGAAACAACCGAAAACGCGGATGGTGCGCTCGTTCAAATGTATAATGACGGAGAATTTAATCTGTCGCAGAAGCGGTATAGTTACAACGAGCTTTATATGCCGGTGATTATGCCGAAGTGGATTGCGGATAACCGGATTGTGAGTAAGCCGGTAGGTCCGATAGGACCGGTGGCGGGGGTGCCGAGGTAAGTTTTTTTGTAGTTATATTATAAATACAATACATGACGAGTATACAAGCTTTTTTTCCGAAAGAAGAACGAATATACAATATAAACCGTATTTTCGATTTTGAAGGGCGTAACGTTAAATGGGAAAGTAAAAAAGGACAAAACTTAACAATAGACGATTTTAATAATGTATTACGGTCATCAATTTTAGAACTAGAACTAGCTAGCGGTCAAGAAATACCAAATGTTGGAACCATGGGAACCATGGAAATCATGAAAGAATATAAACACTTCCTTTTGAGGAGTGATTCAAAAATGTTCGTTGACAAAAATAATTACAGTATTGATTATAATACAGATGAAAATAGTGCTACATTTACAATAATGCCAAATCCAGAACCAGATCCAAAAAAGCCAGGCAAAAACTATAACATATACGGAATACTTGATAGTTCCAAAGGTAAAAAACCTAATCGTGGCGGTCGCCCCCGTAGTCGCGCCACATTTAGACAACAAAGAGTAAAACGCGCCGCTGCGAAGTCTCGCCGTCGCACCCGCCGCGTATAATTATCGTAGTATAATATAATACAATATAACTAACGACAACGAAAGAATGTTCAATTTATTTAAATTTATTTCTCTTCCTATTTTCATCGTAAGTCTAGCGGTTGGACTTTTTTACGTTTATATCTCGGTTCCGAACCCGAAGATTATTTATGTTTACCCGACTCCCGACAATATCCGCAATTTTCAATTTAAAGACAACGCCGACAATTGTTTCTCATTTGATGCGAAAGAGGTGAGCTGCGCGAAGGCGAAGGGACAGGTGAAGAAAATACCGGTCCAGTAGCGAAGCCGAAGCCGAAGCCGAAGCCGATATCGAGTTAAAACTATTTCGATCGATATAGTATAACCGCTCTTTGAAACCCCAATCAATCACTCTTTGATACAATGATGTCTTCGAAATCTTGCCCTGTTATCGCATCCTTTTCTGTTTGCGCTTCAAATCCTGAAGTATGTAGGAAAATCAACGTCTTTGGTTCTTGCTGTTCAACCGCAACAACTACAGCTTCGATCACTAGAGGATTATCTGTTCTCGCATCTTCACCGGATGCGAAGTTGATGGCACCCCCTACTACAGGAGGAGGTAGTGGAATTTTCAGAAATCCATCATCAACGCGGCCATTCAATCCGGCGATGGGATAGAATAAACTATCTGGTTACATTTTACTCGAATATAATTCTAATTTATATCCGTATATATTAGAGTAAAACAGTACTAGAATATGGGGTTTCAACGTCTACTTCATACAGAAACAGGACGTATTATTATATCGATTGTTCTTGGTCTAGGCATCGCTTCGCTTTTTCGTAAAGTGTGTAAGGATCGGTCATGTATCCAGTTTCGCGCGCCTCCACTCAAGGATTTAGAGAAAGATACGTATAAGTTAGATGACAAGTGTTACGAATATAAGACGAAAGCGGTCAAGTGTGAAGCTGGAAAGAAAGAGGTGCGTCTCAAATAAAAATTGAATCTAGATTATTTCGTTATTGTAGCAAATATACAATAACGACACGACACGACACGACACGACACGACACGATGGAACTCGCAACCGAACCTGACGTATATTCCCCAAGTATCGATGAGAACGGCAACTATATCGACAAAATCCCGTCATTCAATATAAACGCACTCGCGAATGGGTTACGTTGTCCATGTGGAACGCGTAAAGACAAAGTGTATCTCTCCGGTCCATTATTTGCCGCACACTGTAAAACAAAAACACACGAGAAATGGGTTCAAGACTTGAACACAAATAAGTCAAATTTCTTTACAGAAAATCAAAAACTCCGGGATGTTGTTCACGCCCAAAAAATAATGATCGGAAAGATGGAACTGGAACTCTCGAGTAAAACCATGACAATCAATTATTTGACGCAAGAATTGACAAAGATTATAGGTAGTAGTGGCACATCGGCATCGGCATCGGCATCGGCATCGGCATCGGCCAACGACATGTTGATGTTTTAGGCAGATTGTGCTGCGTCCAGTTTATAAGTCTTCGTTCTTTACATATGTATATTCTTATTTTTTGTTATTTAGACATCTTATTTCGATGAGTGACACAACCAGTATCGACGACTTGCCTTTAAGTAGTCAAACACCGAGCTCTGGATACGCAGGTGGTGGTGGCGCACCACTCATCTACTCGCCGATGATAGACGGACAACCGGCACACCAACCGCAACACCAGCAACAAATCCCAGGCAACGTAATGAATGAAGTCATCCAAGGCGTCCAACGAGCGAGTGCCAACGGTATGACGATGATACCTACGAGAGATATTCCGATGACCCCAAACGTTTATACACATGATGAACAATCCAGACCGAATTATGTGCCGCAGTCGGGTATGGGTATGGGCATGAGTGGCGGCGGATCCGCCGACTATATCAAAGACCATACATCGATGGAAAATATCGTCCGAGCGAATACGCGTCAATCCAATCAAATCGACACGATTGAGGCGATTTATTATGATCTTCAAATGCCAATTCTCGTCGGTGTCCTCTATTTCATATTTCAGATGCCGGTATTTCGCGCACAACTGCTCCATTTTCTACCGTCATTATTCGGCGAAGACGGTAATTTCAAAATCATGGGTCTCACCGCCACGAGTGCGATGTTTGCGGGGACACTCTTCGTAATTACCTTGATTTTCAAGAAGTTGGGAGAGGGACTGAGGTGACGCGACTTTCATTACTTCTGTGTTTTTCGTGCCTTCCGCGTCTTCTTTGCTGAAGACCCTATCGCTCTTCCGGCTTTTGCGTGCTCATACGGAACATACCGCAAAAACCATTCTTCGAACTCATGTGAGTCACGCTTCCCTTTCAATTCCTCGTATTTCGCCGTTTTCTCGAATCGCATCGACTCCAACGTGGGTTGTTTGCCATAACAATTAATACTAAAACGGCGTAATAAACCTGTCTGTTTCAATCGATTATGCTGCTGAACGTCGAATAGAAACTGCGACATACAAAGAATGCGATTGATGTCATAATAAACACGGTCTGCGTAGATGAACGCCAAATAAAAGCTCAACATCGTATCGATCGTCGCAATACGAATAGACTCGCCGTGGCCATGTCTGCCGTCGTCGTCACCGTTTATCCGGATCGTATTATAACTATGACATGCGAGAGGTTTGTATAAAAAGGCGATCACTTCATCACCGACGCGAATGTCATAATGTTCTGAAATGACTTCGCCGACACCAGCGTGTTTCGTATATTTGACGTCAGTGTATTTATGCGCAGTAAGCTCTCGGACAACTTCATCACAAAGTTCGCGCGGGTTTTCCGAGAGAATATCGAAATCGGGGATTTTTTGGACGATGCGTCGCTGGTGTTTGGGCATATACCGTGAATATAAAATATTAGCGTATCCGCCGAAGAAAACCGCGCGGTTTTTAATGAATACACCGCGGACAATATTATAAATATCGGTTTCTGCGAGTTCTTTCTCTCGGTGACTACTGTATGAAACCTGCGATTTATTTACGGAGTATTCATTTGGCGACGATTTATCTTGTCGTTCGCGCGAGCGTGACCGCGTCTTCGTCGGCGTCGGCGTCGGCGTCGGCGTCGCATCCGCGTCCAAATCTCTCGCTTTCATCGAATATAATACATAGTCGTCATCATCTCCAAATAATCTCTCATACGTCGCAATTAAACGATATCGATGGGTCAATTTATCATGTTCTACAGTGTATTTAAAATCACCGATCGTCTCTTCATGTGACCGAACGCCATGATATAAATGTTTCATGTAAGCCTCTAAACCTTTATATTTTTTCATGATCTCTCGTATTGCTTCACGTTTGTGTGCCTTTGCGCTGCCGCCACTGCCGCCGCGTTTTACCGTTCGAGAGCGCGAGCGCGAACGCGAGCGTGTCTGTGTCGCTGTCGCCCCCCTTTTTCTTGAAATACTAATTTCACCGGTATTCGCATCAGTCGCACCTTGAAATCCTCGTTGGTATTCGATCTTATCGCAGTTATACCCTTTCAACGGAAAATGTGTATTCAATAAGGTAAGACGTTTCTGAACTTTCTCCCAACGTGAAACATCACCATCCGGACGCGAGAGTTCGAGATACATCGCCATACGAAGAAAGTCGGGTGGAGCATAAGATATCCCCTTTTTAATAATGGCATCACGAGAGATTGCCTTGAATAACGCGGGTTCCATCTGTGTAATATCCGCGATACCCGTAAAATTCACGAACACTTTATAGGTTCCATGATGAACACCGGATTTTGCTTCGACGTCTTCATAACCGGCTTTATAGTAAATATCTGCGAGCTCTTTCGCGTGGTCGAGAGCTTTGTCCGAGTAAAAGTCATAATCTGGAAGCTCGATGTCCTTATTATAAAACTGTGCGTCCTCTGGCAGAATATTGTTGATCGCTGTTCCTCCATAACATACGAGTTTTTTATCTGCGATGAATTTCTCGACGATAGAGATGATGTCTTGGACCTTGGGATCTTGGATGACAGCGGCGCCTTTCCGTTTTTCAACTAAATCTACGGCTTCACGGAGGATTTCAAGCTCTTTTTCTTCAAAGGACATTTTTTGATCGGTTTTGTCGTGGCCGTGATGAGCACCGCCGTGTAGCAATAAATCAGACATTATATTCTATACTACATTATCATTAGAATATAATTCAACCTTCCGCAAATGATATTACAATGTAATCTTGACACCACCTGCCGCCTCCGCGGGTCGAGCCTCCATTGATGATTTCGGGTTGGGTGGTGCCGGCGGCGCAATCGTAATCGGGACATACCGCAAATCTTCCGGTTTTAATATGAACGCATACCCCACTGAAGCAAACTTGTCTTCATACGCTTTCAGTTTTTCATCACGTGCCTCTTTTTGAAAACACATCGTGGCGATTTGACATCCCCATGTAAATGGACCGTTGTGTCCATCGTTGATAGGACGACCGCCCTTATCCGGAACTACCAGACACATATTTTTCTTATTCGCGTCTTTGAACGCTTGTGGATCGCCGACATTTTTCACACCAAAATAAGTATACTTCGAGAGAAATAATGAATTCGAACTCATATTGATTAATTCGAATAATTTGGTGTTTCGATACGTCGGATTGGTTCCGTCTACCATGAGTATAATTTTGCCTTTGAAATCAAGCAAATTTTCGTTTCCTAAATCCTTTGTTTGGTATTCACGACCATATTTCGGACCTAATAAATTCCGCGCAACAGTCTTACTTTGAGAGATTATTTTCGCGAGGTTGTCATACATCGTAACGTTACGAGACATGATACGCATATGAATAATAAAGGGGTCACCTGGATTCGGGCATTTTGCTCCAGAAAAAACGTAGCTTCCTAAGACTTCAAATGCCTCGCTCACAGGAATATGATTGTATGTCTCTTTGTAATTGTATGAATTCACCGATGAAGACGCAATAACTGGCTGATTATCAACTGAAAACACCTCGAAGTCAATAAACCGACAACCGCGTGCGATCACGTAAAGAAGCGCATCCATACTTACAGTAGAGTTCTTGAATTTGTCAGGATTGAATGCGTTGTATGCGGCTTTGATATAATAATCCCGTAACTTGAACTTACTTTGATTGTCTTGTGGATTTATCGATGTAATATTTTTTTCGATGGATGCCTTCGTATTTTCATCCGGATTTTCGAGGCCTTCTTTTATCGCGTTGATTGGTTTATCAGTGGTAGGCGCGTTGACTGGTGGCGGGGGAGGCGACGACGACGATGACGACGCGTTACCACCTGTATTTGTGTCGATTGACATGGCCGCCTTTTTACGCTGATGAACGGTCATTTCATGCTCGGGTGTGTCAACAGTAAAATTCTCTGTAGACAATACCGGCGTTTGGGGCGTTTTGATTAAATTCGCGATTTTTTTCATGAGATGATCGTCATCAACGCCGAACCCTTCGCGATATGGCGCGGCGGATGATGCTACTCCTGTTTTACCAAGAGCTTTCGTTTCATAGCACCTTGTTTTAATCATTTCTGATATCTTCCATGTTGCGAAAACGATAATTATAATACCTATGAATACGAATTCTACTTGATTTTCTTTCATTCCTCTTACTATATATAATAAAATAATAAGATTTTTATATAAAGTTATTATAACATAATAAATAACATACTAAATGACTGGTGGTTTATTGAATTTGGTCGCTACAGGCAATCAGAACGTTATTCTCAACGGTAACCCCAAAAAGTCGTTTTTTAAAAGCACATATCTTAAATATACGAATTTCGGTCTTCAAAAGTTTAGAGTTGATTTCGACGGTCAGAAGAAGTTACGTATGACCGAAGAGTCCAAATTCACCTTTTATATACCCAGATATGCGGAATTATTGATGGATACGTATATATGTGTAACGCTGCCGTCGATTTGGAGTCCGATTCATCCACCGGCGCGTCTGCAGGATATGTGGGCACCATATGAGTTTCGTTGGATTGAAAATATCGGCACACAAATGGTGAAGGAGATCGTGATTTCGGTTGGTGGAATGACACTTCAGCGTTTCACCGGCAATAATCTCATGGCGATCTTGGAACGCGACCTCGACGCTACAAAGCGGGAGTTATACAATCAAATGACGGGTCATGTTCCGGAATTATACAATCCAGGTTGTTCTGGAGCTCGCCTGAATCAATATCCGAACGCCTATCGCACGTCAAACGTCGCTGGCGCAGAACCGTCGATTCGTGGGCGTAAAATATACATCCCGATTAACGCGTGGTTTACACTTTCGTCGAAGATGGCGTTTCCACTTGTGTGTCTTCAGTATAATCAGCTCCAGATCGATGTAACGCTGCGACCTGTGAAGGAGTTATTCACGATTCGCGATGTAGGTGATCCCGATAATTTCTGGCCGGTCATTCAACCCGATTTTACGAATCCACTTCACCAGATGTGGCGATTTTTATACCCACCACCCAGTATTGATTTATCGCTGAATTCATACCCAAGTCTTCGCACAGACTGGAACGCTGACGTTCATTTGATGGCGACGTATTGCTTTCTCTCGGATGAAGAATCGAAGGTTTTTGCCGCAAATCAGCAGAAATACCTGATCAAGTCATATTATGATTGGGTGTTCAACGATGTAACCGGGAATAAGAAAATCAAGATCGAAAATTCGATGGGGATGGTGGCATCATGGACGATGTTTTTTCAACGCAGCGACGTGAATCTCCGGAATGAATGGAGCAATTATACCAACTGGCCGTATAATTATCTTCCGTATGATATTATTCCCGCACCAATCGATGATGACTGGCGCCCGACTGCGTTTACCGAAGACATCCGCCAAACGACTGACCTGCTTACAAATCTGAATCCGGCGTTTGCGAATGACCGCTACTTTTTTGATAAGAACGGTCCAACGAACGGGATCGGACCCGGTATTAACCCGCGCGATAAACGACTTACCGGACTCCATATTACAGGCGACTTTCAGTCAGAAAATGAACGCGATATTTTACAAATGTTGGGGATTTCGTTGAACGGTAAGTATCGAGAGAATTTACTTGACGCAGGTGTGTATAATTATGTGGAAAAATACACGCGCACACGTGGAAGCGCAAAACCGGGAATCTACTGTTACAACTTCTGTCTGAATTCTGACCCATTTGACCTACAACCAAGCGGCGCGATCAATATGAGCAAGTTCAATCAGATCGAACTAGAACTCACAACGATCTATCCTCCGTTGGACTCGGCTGCGGAAGTGAAAGTGATTTGTAATCCGAATACTCGAGAGATTATCGGAATGAACAAACCGAATGTGAATATTTATCTTTATAATTATGACTTGCATATACTGGAAGAGCGGTATAATGTCCTTACATTTGTATCAGGAAATTGTGGACTCATGTATGCTCGCTGATTTCGATGTTTCAACCATGTTATAATAATCTATGGTATATATAACTTACCATAAAATGGCGGACGATGAAGAAGAACGACGACCTGATGACGGCGAAGAAGACGCCGACGGTGAAGAAGAAGGAACGTTTAGCAAAGTAGGCAGTATGTTTGGAGGCGGAGGAGATGGAAGCGAAGCCAAAGAACAAGCGTCAAACATCGCAGGGGAAGTGGCGAAAGCGAAACCAAAATCGATATTTGATCTTGAAGCACTGAAAGAATTCGGACTGAGTGTCTTAACGCTATTTATAGAAACGGTGATCATTTCGGTGATATGTGTGAATATCATGTTTTTTTCAGCACCCGAAAGTATCAAAAATAATAGCCTTAACTTAAATAAACTATTTCCGACTGACCGCCACGAATGGCCATATTGTTATACGAATGAATACACGACTTGTGACGCCGATTGTGATGATAAGTTTGGAGGTATTGCGGATGATCCAAAGATTGAAACCGCTAAAAAAATATACTTGAAAGCCGCGATTCTCCTTGATACCTATGTATTTAAATGGTTCTGTTTAACAAAAGAAGAGTTAGATCTGGTGAATGACAGCGTTAAAGAGGGCGTAACAAAAGTAAACCTTTTGAATTGGGAATTTATTAAAGCGCGCTTTAAGCAATGGGTCAATAACGCATTTATATTTTCATTTTCATCGGACCGCGCGATGTTGTCCTATATATTTGAACAAATCACACGTATGTCAAACGCGATTCCGGTTGAATTACACGACACTATATCGCCATTAATCATTATTCTTATTCCGTTTGTATTTTTACTTCTAGTTGGCTTTATGTTGATGGGTGGGCCATTTTTCACCACGGTGATCGGTATGATTCTGAATCCTACAGATAATCGTAAGGAGTTTATTGGCGGTTCATTATGGTCCATATTTACAGGTTTTGGTCTAGGCATAATTCCGGTAGTATCGTATTTTGTTCAAATGGTCCAGTTCATCGGGACATTATTTATATATCCTCTTCTTCATTGGGATCAATATCGCGAATTATACTCTCGTTATGTGCCTATTATATTCTTCTTCTTTAACCTCACATTAATGTTTTATGCGTTCGAGTATTTGGATATTAATGTTGCGGCGGTCGTGATTCTAATGTTACTTGTCTTGTATCTTACACATTACTGGAAAGGAATCATGAATTTTATTAACTCTATTAAGAATTGGGGAGGATAGTCAAGCGAATAAACAACATAAATAATATCGTATAAGAGCTATTATATCCAACTTATACGATATGGGCGGAAAGAATAAAGTGGCGGCGTCAGCAGCAGGAGCAGCAGGAGCAGCAGGAGCAGCATCGGCAACCGTTATTGAAAAATCAAGCCCAGAATATTTTAAAAAATATCCATTTGTGAGTGTCTGTACGCCCACATTTAATCGCCGACCATTTATTCACGCGATGATTGCGTGTTTTAACGCACAGGATTATCCACAAGATCGCATGGAATGGATAATTATTGATGATGGAACTGATCCAATCGAAGACCTCGTAGTATCACACCCTCGAGTTAAGTATTTTAAATACGATACAAAAATGACGTTGGGTCGAAAGCGTAATTTGTTACATGAAAAATCCCGTGGTGAAATATTGGTATATATGGATGATGATGATTATTATCCTCCAAAACGCGTATCTCATGCGGTTGAAATGTTGATATCTCATCCCGACGCATTATGTGCTGGATCAAGCGAGATTTACATTTATTTCAAACATATTAAACAGATGAAGCGGTTTGGACCGTATGGACCTAATCATGCCACCGCAGGAACATTTGCATTTAAGCGAAAGCTGATAAAGAACAATCGGTATAATGATGACGCGTGTTTGGCGGAAGAACGCGCATTCTTGAAAGATTATACGGTTCCATTCGTCCAACTTGACCCGATGAAGGTGATTCTCGTATTTTCGCATGAACATAATACATTTGATAAACGAAAACTGCTTGTAAATGCCAATCCGGATGTAGTGAGAGATTCACCGAAGAAGGTGATGGATTTTATCAAAGACAGCGAACTTCGTCGGTTTTATATGAATGAATTAGAAGGTTTATTGGCGACCTATGAACCCGGTCGCCCTGAAATGAAGCCGGACGTAATCGCGCAAACTTTACAGCTAGAGAAAGAACGCGCGAAAATGGCGCAAGATGCGGCGGCGGCCGGAGGGGGTGGTAATATCGTTTTACAACAAGATGGTCAACCACCGGTTGCGTTGAATAATAAACAGGTTGTCGATATTCTTAAAGCATTACAAAATGATGTTGCGTCACGTGATCAAGAAATAGCACGATTGAATCATGAGTATCATATACTTCATGAAAAATATCAAGCGTTACAAAAAGCACACGCGGAATCGACGGCGACGGCAACGACACCGGCAACGGCACCGGCAACGGCAACGGCAACGGCAACGGCACCGGCAACGGCACCGGCAAC
>Ga0194133_10008755_pt1 | contig 11749 bp, 9 predicted proteins | sample TA2KigOf40mmetaG_FD_155448 | JGI IMG/M metagenome (GOLD analysis project Ga0194133, IMG submission 155448) | Freshwater microbial communities from Lake Tanganyika, Tanzania - TA2015055 Kigoma Offshore 40m | ecosystem: Environmental > Aquatic > Freshwater > Lake | place: Tanzania: Lake Tanganyika...
AGCGGGCTTCGATGGCGGTTTGGTGGCCGTCTTGGCAGCCGACTTGGCGGTGGCAGAGGTCTTTGCAGCAGAAGCGGTTTTCGCAGGGGCGCTGGGCATGGCAATCCTATGACTTTGCGCCGGCATTGGGTCCGGCAGAATAAAATTTTCACGACAATGCCAGTTAACCGCAGCCATTGTCTACACCACGGCAACAAAAATGCCGCCTTTCTGTCATTGCAGAATAAATGGGGGCCCGCAGAACGCTCTGCCGGCCCCCAAATGACATGTCAAAACCTTAATGCGCCGTCCGACCCGCGCCCATCGACGCGGCGGCCTGCCGGGCGGCGGCGGCGGCCTCTTCCGCCGCCTCGTCCCATTCGACAGGCTCGGGCTGACGCACCAGCGCCTCGGCCAGAACCTCGCGCACATGGGTGATCGGGATGATCTTCAACCCTTCCTTCACATTCTGCGGGATCTCAGCCAGGTCCTTGGCGTTTTCTTCCGGGATGAACACCGTCTTGATGCCACCGCGAAGCGCCGCGAGAAGCTTTTCCTTCAAGCCACCGATGGCACTGGCATTGCCACGCAGCGTCACCTCGCCAGTCATGGCGATGTCCTTGCGAACCGGAATCCCCGTCAGCACCGAGACGATGGCTGTCACCATCGCCAGACCGGCCGAAGGCCCGTCCTTGGGCGTGGCCCCGTCGGGGACGTGAACGTGAATGTCCATCGTCTCGAACTTAGGCGGCTTGACGCCAAGCTGGGGCGAAACCGAGCGGACATAGCTTGAGGCCGCCTCGATCGATTCCTTCATCACATCGCCCAGCTTGCCGGTGGTTTTCATCCGGCCCTTGCCGGGCAGCCGCAGGGCTTCGATCTGCAACAGGTCGCCGCCGACAGAGGTCCAGGCCAGCCCGGTAACGACACCCACCTGATCTTCCTTCTCGGCCAGGCCATAGCGGTGGCGCTGCACGCCAAGATATTCCTTGACCTTGGCCTCATCGACCGAAATCGACTTGGCTTTTTTCTTCAGGATATCCGTCACCGCCTTGCGCGCCAGCTTGGCAATCTCGCGCTCAAGGTTCCGCACGCCGGCTTCGCGGGTGTAATAGCGGATGACATGGGTGAGCGCCGCATCCGACACCTCGAACTCGCCCTTGCGCAGGCCATTGGCCTCGATCTGTTTCGGCAGCAGGTGCTGCATGGCAATCTCGCGCTTTTCATCCTCGGTGTAACCGGCGACCGAGATGATCTCCATCCGGTCCAGCAAAGGCCCCGGCATGTTGTACGAGTTCGATGTGGTGATGAACATCACGTTCGACAGGTCGTACTCGACCTCCATATAATGATCGACGAAGGTCGAGTTCTGTTCCGGGTCCAGCACCTCAAGCATCGCGCTGGCCGGATCGCCGCGGAAGTCCTGGCCCATCTTGTCGATTTCATCCAAGAGGATCAGCGGATTGGTGGTTTTCGCCTTTTTCAGCGCCTGAATGATCTTTCCGGGCATCGAACCGATATAGGTACGCCGGTGACCGCGGATCTCGGATTCGTCGCGCACCCCGCCGAGCGAGATGCGGATGAACTCGCGCCCCGTGGCTTTGGCCACGCTGCGGCCAAGCGAGGTTTTCCCAACGCCGGGCGGGCCGACGAGGCAGAGGATCGGACCTTTCAGTTTCGCGCTGCGGGCCTGCACTGCAAGGTATTCGACAATGCGCTCTTTCACCTTGTCCAGACCATAGTGATCGGCGTCCAGCACCTTCTGGGCGGCGACAAGGTCTTTCTTGACCCGGCTTTGCGTGCCCCAAGGCACACCCAACAGCCAATCAAGATAATTGCGCACCACCGTGGCCTCGGCGCTCATCGGGCTCATGGACTTGAGCTTTTTCAGCTCGGCCTCGGCCTTCTCGCGGGCTTCTTTGGAAAACTTGGTTTTCTTGATGCGCTCTTCCAGCTCTTTCAGTTCGGACTGGCCATCCTCGCCATCGCCGAGTTCCTTCTGAATGGCCTTCATCTGCTCATTCAGGTAATATTCGCGCTGGGTCTTTTCCATCTGGGTTTTCACCCGAGACTTGATCTTCTTTTCCACCTGCAGGACCGACATTTCGCCCTGCATGTGACCATAGACCTTCTCCAACCGCTCCGAGATATCCAGCGTTTCAAGGATCGCCTGCTTCTGTGCGACATCGACGCCCAGATGACCGGCCACCAGATCGGCAAGCCGCTGGGGCTCGCGCGTTTCGCTGACCGCGCCCAGGGCCTCTTCGGGAATGTTCTTGCGAATCTTGGCATAACGCTCAAATTCATCCGCCACCGCCCGCACCAAAGCCTCAACCGAAGCCTGATCGCCGGGGGTTTCCGTCAGGCGCTGTGCGCGCGCCTCAAAGAACGAGGGGTTTTCGACGAATTCGGTGATCCGAACCCGGGTCTTGCCTTCGACCAGCACCTTGACCGTGCCATCGGGCAATTTCAGAAGTTGCAGCACATTGGCCAGAACGCCAACGCGGTAAATCCCTTCGCTGGTGGGATCGTCGATCGACGGGTCGATCTGGCTGCTGAGCAGGATCTGCTTGTCGTCAGCCATGACCTCTTCCAGCGCGCGGACCGACTTTTCGCGGCCCACGAACAAGGGAACGATCATATGGGGAAACACCACGATGTCCCGCAGCGGAAGCACCGGGTAGCTCGTGGCAAAGGTCTCAGTCATGTCGCGTTTCCTTATTGGGCAGAAGGACCCCGCCCCGGCAATCGGCAGCGTACCGGCCCTTCCCTCGACCCCATATCTGGGGGCGGGTGGTGGGGGTGTCAACAGCCCCGGTCGATCACATTTTGCGCTTTGTCGGGGGCGACGACAAGCCGGATTTGTCTGCAGTTTGTCGCAAGACTGCTGCAAGGCTGTTGCAAGGCGGGGTCACAGCGGGTCGATATCGCCTTGCGCCCGTCTTGAATGGAATGCCGCGACAAAGACCTGCAGGCTTTGACTGGCGATCGCATCGCGCAATCCCTGCATCAATTCCTGGAAATAGTGCAGGTTGTGCCAGGTCAGCAGCATCGAACCGATGATTTCATCCGCCTTCACCACATGGTGCAGGTAGGCGCGCGAATAGCTGCGGCAGGCAGGGCAGGTGCAGGCTTCATCCAAGGGGCGCGGGTCGTCCTTGTGACGCGCGTTTTTCAGGTTGATGGCACCCATGCGCGTCCAGGCCTGCCCCGTGCGCCCTGACCGCGAGGGAAGCACGCAATCCATCATGTCGATGCCGCGTTCCACAGCACCGACGATGTCATCGGGCTTGCCCACGCCCATCAGATAGCGCGGCTTGTCGGCGGGCAGGAAGCCTGGCGCATAGTCGAGGACGGAGAACATCGCCTCCTGCCCCTCGCCCACCGCGAGGCCGCCCACGGCATAGCCGTCAAATCCGATCTCGATCAACGCCTTGGCCGATTCCTCGCGCAGATCGCGGTTCACGCCCCCCTGCATGATGCCGAAAAGCGCGTGGCCGGGACGGTCGCCAAAGGCGTCGCGAGACCGCTTGGCCCACCGCATCGACATGCGCATCGACTTGGCCACCACCTCATCGCTGGCCGGCAGCGCGGGACATTCGTCGAAACACATGACGATGTCTGACCCCAGAAGCCGCTGGATCTCCATGCTACGTTCCGGCGTCAGCATGTGCTTTGATCCGTCAATATGGCTTGAAAACCGCACGCCCTCCTCGCTCAGTTTACGCAAAGAGGACAGGCTCATCACCTGAAAGCCGCCCGAATCCGTCAGGATCGGCCGCCCCCAGTTCATGAAGCGGTGCAACCCGCCAAGGGCCGCAATCCGCTCGGCCGTCGGGCGCAGCATCAGGTGATAGGTATTGCCTAATAGGATATCGGCCCCCGTGGCCCGCACCGAGTCCGGCATCATCGCCTTGACCGTTCCGGCCGTGCCAACCGGCATGAAGGCAGGCGTGCGGATTTCGCCTCGGGGCGTCGAAATCACCCCCGCCCGCGCCGCGCCATCTGTTGCATGAAGGTTGAAACTGAAACCTGTTGCCATGATGCCTCTCTGGTTCAGGTTGCCCTTCTGGTCGAATCGGGGCAAAAAGCCAAGAGGAAAGCCTTTTCATTCATCTATTGTCATTCAGGACTGCCATGGATCAGCCCGTCCAAGAGGGGAAGGCCCGCCGCGAGGGCGGATATCGGCGCCGCGAGATTGTCGAGGCCGCGCTGCGCTGTCTGGAACGAGTGGGATATGCCGATCGGACCGCGCGAAAGATCGCCGCCGAGGCGAAGATGTCGCTGGGCCACATCACCTATCATTTAGCCGAGATGGACGAGGTGCTGGCCGAAACCTGCCTTCTGGCATCAGAACGGTTGCAGGCGGCGGCCGATGCGCGCATCACCATGCCCGGTGCCACACCGGCCGAACGGCTGGAAGCTTTTCTGAAAGCCGGGTTCTCGGAGGAATTTCTTGCCCTGTCGCATCTGCGCACCCGCATCGACCTGTGGTCGGCCGCGCAGGTCCATCCTGCCATCGCCGCGACCGAGCGCGCGCTTTACGCCCGTTACCGGGTGCAGCTGGAAAGGCTTTTGCATAAGGTTTCGGACCCTTGGAAGACCGACCGGATCCGCATGGTCAGCGATCTGATCATGGCCACGCTGGATGGGCTTTGGCTTGACTGGATGCGGCGGCGCGATGCACAGGCGGTGCAGAACGGGCTTGAGGCCTGCGTGCTGTTTGCCCGGCTGCGGCTTGGCGGGGCCTAAGGCCACAGACGCGGCGTCAAGGGGCTTCAGACGGTTCGATTTTAACGGTTTGTTATCGCTTTTGCCGCCAGTCCTGTCCCTGATACCCAAACTCCCGTCCCCCAGTCTGGCCGGGCGGGTGCCAGCGGGACAAGGCGATGCCGACTAGTTTCGAGACCAGCCTGGGCGGGGATGCCCCCGACACGACCGCGACCGACTTCGTGCTTGCCGTCGGTGGCTGGGCGCATGGCAGCATCGGCGTTACAGGCGACGCCGATTTCATCGCGATCGACCTGGTAGCCGGACAAAGCTACAGCTTTGCCATGGTGGGTATTGGCAGCAATGCCCTGACCAACCCCTATCTCAGGCTTTATGGGCCGGATGGAACCACGCTGCTCGGTGAAGATGACGACAGCCTCGCCAATGGCAACGCGGTCCTGCGGTTCACGGCGCTGGACAGCGGTCGTTACTATCTTCAGGCCAGCGCGGTCTGGGCAATCACGGGCAACTATGCGGTGGCCGCGACAATTGGCGCCAAGGCGCAGTTCGACGCCGCGATGATCACGGGGATCATCGACAGCCACGCAAGTTGGGCCGCCCAACGCGGCACCGCCGTCACGCTGAGCTATGGGTTTTCCGAAACGGTCGATCACGGGCTGCCCGGCTTTTCGCAATTCACCCCAGCCCAGATGGAGCTGACGCGCGGCCTTCTGGCCATGTTCGCCGAGGTTGCGGGACTGACCTTTGTCGAACAGAACCCCGGCGGCCACACCGATCAGGCGACGCTTCTTTACGGCAATTTCAGTGCGGGGGACGGGGCCGTCAGTTGGGCCGGGGCGCCGGGTGATCCGGGGTTCGGCCAGATGGCGGGCGATGTGTTCATCAACACTCACGCCTATACCCCGCCAAGCGAGCTGCCCGCGCCCGGCAGCATCGACGCGCTGATGATGATGCAGCTGATCGGTGAAAGCCTTGGGCTGGCCGCGCCAGACCTCTACACGGCGCCGGGGCCGATCAGCCACGCAACCCACGCCGAATTCGTGCAAGACAGCCAGTAGTTCACCGTGATGAGCCCCTTCGGCGCCGAGGATACAGGCGCAACTGCGCTGCGACCGGATACACTGGGCATCCATGACATTCAAGCGCTGCAGTTGATCTATGGTGCCAACAGTGCGACGCGCGCGGGACACGACACCTATGGCTTCGGCGCGACGGCGGGGCCTGTCTATGACTTTGACCTCAACCTTGATCCGATGGTGACGATCTGGGATGGCGGCGGGACCGACACGCTTGATCTGTCGCGCTATTCGGCGGCGCAGACGATCAGCCTGATTGCGGGCAGCCATTCCTCGGTCGGCGGGTTTTCGGGCAATCTGGGCATCGCCTTTGGCACGGTCATCGAGCATGCGATCGGGGGTCGAGGGGCCGATGAGATCATCGGCAATACCGCCGCAAATCATCAGCGCGGCGGGGCGGGCAATGATCTGATCATCGGCGATGGCCCCGGCCCTACCCCGCCGCCGCCTGCGTCCTTTGCCGTGGTCGCCACAAACCCTGACACATCGGCCAGCCTGGGCGCCACGGGAATAGACCTGTTCCTGCTCCCGTCTTTCACGCTTGAATTGATCTGGCGGCAGAACGCGCTGGATGCCCCCGGCCCGGTCGCGCGTTTTGGCAATCTAGTGCTGCATCGTCATGCCGACGGCAGCGGTTCGGTCGAATTCGAAGGGGCCGAGATCGACAGTTTCATCGGCTCCATCCTGCCTGCAAGGTTGTTTGACGGGACAGCCCATCGGCTGACGCTAAACTATGACGACATGGAGGGGCGGCTTGCCGTCTGGCTGGATGGCGTGCGCGTGGCCGAACGGCTTTTCGTGCCCGGCACCCGCAATCTCTTGACCCAGGGCGATGTAGAGCTGACCGATCATGCCCGCTTTGGTGACATCCGGCTTTTCGATCTGGCCCGTTCGGCCAGCGATACCTGGGACATGGCCTGGGCGCCGCTGCCCGATCCGGCAACGACCAGCGGGCTGATCTACAACTGGCGCGGCGATGGCACTGGCGCGTTGGTCAACCACCTGCCCTCCCTGCCGCCGCTGTCACCACAGGGGCCCGTCAGCACCGGGACAATCAGCTTTGAGACAGCCTCATCCGGCAACCTGATGGCAGGGGGTTCGGGCAACGACACCTATCAAGTCCACCACATTGCAGATGCCGTGATCGAGGGGGCGGGCGACGGGCTTGATCAGGTGATCGCGGCGACCGGTTGGGTGCTTGGGGCAGGACAGTCGGTTGAAATCCTTGCCGTGGCAGCAGGCAGCGGTGGCATCGCGTTGGGCGGCAACGAGCTTGCCAACCGGCTGGTCTCGGCCGCGACCCATGCTGACACGCTGATGGGTTGTCTGGGCAATGACACCTATGCGGCCTACCACTCCGGCGACCGGGTGATTGAGGCCGCATCGGGCGGTACCTACCGGATCGACGCCTATGCAAACCACACGCTTTACGGCAATTCTTCGGTCGAGTTCCTCTATGCCATGGGCAGCGCAGGCCGGGCGCTGACCGGCAATGCACTCGCCAACCGCTTCATCAGCAATGCCGCCCATGCCGACACCCTGACCGACGGTGCGGGCCATGACACCTATTCGGTCTATCACTCGGGCGACCGGGTGATCGAGGCCGCGACGGGCGGCCATGATCGCATCTACAGCCATGTGCATTACACCCTCTCCAGCACAGCCTGGATCGAGGAGCTGTGGGCCGCGGTCAACACGGGCCTTCGACTGACCGGCAATGGCATGAACAACCTGATCCAAGGCGGCACCGGACGCGATACGTTGGAGGGCGGCGGCGGGTTTGACCGGCTTTATGGCGGCGCCGACCTTCAACGGGACAGCTTTGTCTTTCGCACCATCGCCGACAGCGCCGTCGGGACCAACCGCGACATGATCTACCAGTTCCTCAGCGGCATTGACCTGATCGACCTGCGCCTGATCGACGCCAACAGCACACAGGCAGGCAATCAGGCCTTCGCCTTCAGCACCGATGGACCACGGGCCTATGGTCTATGGACGGTAAGCAGTTCAGGCGGGCTTGTCCTGGGGCTGGACACGACGGGCGACGCACGCGCTGACAGTGAAATCCGGCTTTCCGGCATCCACTCGGTGCAGCTCTCGGACTTTTTGCTGTGACAGATGGCACAGCCAAAGGCGGAACGGCCTAGTAATACCCCAAGGCGCGCACCGACACATCCGCCTCATGATCGCGACCGAAGGCGACGATCCCGACCGAAGTGATGGTCTCGGGCCGCAGTTCGGCCCGCACCAGGCCACCCGAGGGCGCGAAACTGTCAAAGGCCAGACGAACCTCGGTCCAGTCCTGCGTGACCTCAAACCCCGCCTGATAATACTGCCAGGGCAACAGCGTGCCTGACGTGCGCAAATGCACGAAATAACGCGTGTCATTGCCCCGCACCACAAGGCGCAGGCCGGTTGCCTCCGATGGAGGCGCCGTTTCAAGATCGCGACGGATCTGGATGAAACCGCCGTTGTTGGCGGTGCTGACGATGCCGGTGAGACGGGCGTGGCTGTGCCCCTCTTCGGTTTCAAAGCGCATTTGACCGGTAGAAACACCGCCCATCACCGCGTCTGCAAAGAATCGCCAGCGGCTTTCGGGTTGCATGGTGAAATCCTCGATCAAAAGCGGATCGGCAAAGGCAGGTGGGGCAAACACTGCCGACAGCCAACCAACCAACATCAGCCAAGACCAGCCCCGCATCCACCGCCCCCTTATTGCGACCGCAGCGCGCCCTGCCCTGCCCCGAAGGTGTCAGGCAGGCGCAGGACAAGTGCAAGCGCGCCAAGCTTAAGGACACAGGGCAAGACAGCATATGCCAGCCCGAGCGTGTTCAAGGCCTCAGGACTGTTGGCCTGACCGGGCTGAAAGCCGTTCCATTGCAAGAGCGGCATGACCAGAAACGCCGCCAAGGCCAGACCCAGCTTGCCCGCGAAGGTCCAGATGCCAAAGGCAAGCGAGGCCTGCAGCCCGGCCTGCGTCAAGGCGACCGAAAACATCGCTGGCAAAAGCAACATCTCGGCCCCAAGCGCGGCACCGGCCGCCAGACAGATGATGGCAAAGGCCGCAACATCCCCAGGGCCAAGAAAGGCCGCCCAAATAAAACCGGCAATCGCCATGGGCATGGAGACAAGGAGCGTCCGCTTTGCGCCAAGACGGCGGCTGATGGCGGTCCAGACCGGGACGCTCAGCCCGGCGCTGAAAAAGAAAAGCGTCAGGAGAGGCCCGGCGATGCCGGGCAGTTTCAGCCGATCTTCGACGAAGAACAGAAACAAGGTCGAGGTGATCGCGACGGGCAGGCTGTTGACCAGCGCCAGCCCCAAAAGCCGCAACGCCCCCGCCTCACCCAGTCCAGACAATGAGGGGGCCGCCCCGACAATCACCGGACGCCGCCAGATCGGCAGGCTGACCAGCGCGACAAAGACGGCAAGGCCACCAAGAACAAGGCCAAAGGCCGGATATCCCAGCGCCCCTGCCCCAAAGGCCACCAGAACCGCAGGCGCAATCGCAGCAAGGATCACCCCGGCCAAAATGCCGCCCTCTCGAAAGGCGGCAAACGTCATCAGACCCTGCTCTGCCCGGTCAATCGCCAGCGTCGCGCTGCGGCCGTAAAGCAAAATCGTGCCAAGGCTGTACGCGGTGAACAGAAGGATCAGCACCGAAGCCAGCTGAACCACAACCCACGGCCCCGGCTGCAACAGGAACAGCATGGGAAAGCCAACCGCCAAGCCCGCCGCCGCCAACAGGGCAAAAAGCAGCTGCGCCCGGGGCCAGCGGTCAATTGCCCAGCCGATCAGCGGATCCTGCACCAGATCGATCACCCGGATCGCAATCAGGATGACCCCAACCGTGCCCAGAGACATCCCCAGACTGATCGAGGCGAATTGCGGCAGGTGGATGTAAAGCGGGATCCCGGCCGCCGCGAGCATAAGGGCATAGAGGCTGACGCGAAGGTGATGGATCATGCCCAGCCCTCACGCCGGTCGGGCCGGGAATTGGGGCCTACAGGGCCGGGCAGCAAGGTGCAGATCGAATGCATGCGCTCTCCTTGCGCCCTAGGAACGGTCCGGCCTGCGGTACCCCATGGCCAGCGGAATGGACTGTGTGGGTTACGCAAAGCAGATGCGGCTGGATCAAATCTCCTGCCGCGCCGCAGGGCCCCAACCTCGGCCAGCGTCCGTCTGTTCTGGAAAATTGGTGCCCCCAGCAGGACTTGAACCCGCAACCCCCTGATTACAAATTACCTGCTACATTACTTCATAACGTTTCCTGTTGGCTCACCGTCTATGCATTTTATCGTTGTTTTATTGATTATTTTGCTTGATTTAATATCATGCTGACGCATACTAGTTCATCATTTTTGGCACCCACATGGAACCCCAAAATGCCTAAGCTTTCAACAGTCCGGCTGACTGATGCGCTAGTCCGATCGTTAAAACCGAAAGGACAGCGCTATGAGGTCTATGATGCTTCACAGCCCGGGTTCGGAATTCGGGTGGCGACAAGCGGCGCCTTGTCGTGGGTGTTGCTCACCCGTGAGAACGGCAGACGCAAAAGGGTCACGCTTGGCGCATATCCGGCCATGAGCTTGGGAAAAGCGCGCGAGGCTGCTAGAGTTGCTCTGTCCGAAATCAGCGATGGAACGTTCGGCCGTACAAAAAAATCGATGCCATTTGAGACCGTAGTGCACGAGTGGTACGCGCGCGAGCAGCGAGCAAAGAAAAGCTTCCTACAAGTCGAGCAAGCTATGCGATTGCACGTCCTTCCTTTTCTAGGCAGACATCAACTGGACCAGATCAGCAAAGCTGATCTGATGCGCGTGATTGATCGGGTTGCGGACAAAGGAAAGCTTACGCAGGCAAATCGGGTTCGCTCGTTCATCACACGATTCTTCAATTGGGCGACCGAACGCGATTTACTCTGGCAGTCGCCAGCAGTGGCGCTGCCGAGGGCTACCGTCGAAAAATCTAGAGATCGCGTGCTATCGAAGAACGAGCTGCTAGCTATTTGGCGGGCAGCGGAACAGAAGAGATATCCGCTTGGCGATGTCGTGCGCTTGCTAATCCTGACCGCGCAGCGGCGCGATGAGGTTGCCGGCATGCGGTGGTCTGAACTCGACATTGACCGCGCACGTTGGATCATCAGTAAGCAAAGAGCCAAAAATGGACGAGCGCACGTCGTAACCCTTAGTCCGCAGTCCCTCGCCATCCTTGCAAAAATCCCACGGCGGGCCGATTGCGACTTTGTATTCACGACGACGGGACACTCAGCAGTCAGCGGATTTTCGAGGGCAAAGGCTGCACTCGATGTCCGCAGCAGTGTCTCCGATTGGCGCTTGCACGATTTGCGGCGCACCGCGGCAACTTACATGGCGGACGAGCTGAGGATTGCTCCAGCCGTAGTCGATCGTCTGCTAAACCATGTCGCCGGTTCCGTTCGCGGTGTCGCCTTGGTTTATCAACGCAGCGAGTACCTTGCCGACCGGGAAGCCGCACTAAACGCCTGGGGGCAGTTGGTTGAAGACTTGGTGAATTTCGATAAGTAACGCACAATCAGATACTTAGGTGATATTCTTAGTTGTATAGCACTCTGTATTGCGCTATAGTGCACCAGCTGCACGCGAGGTGCGCCGCGCCTTGGGAACATGCGCCCATAACTGCATGCAGATGGTCGCCGTCCTACCCTCGCAAAAACCGGCAAGTCCCTTTCATTTCTCAGAAGGAGGCCGACAGATGTCGACCATCGACCGGTTTATCGGGCGTCGCGAGTTACTGCGCGAGCTTGGAGTATCGAAAAGTACCCTCATCCGCTGGACCACTGTGCGCGGTTTTCCGCAACTGGCCTGCCCCAATCTAGTGGTCCGCTTTTAGTCTTAGTGCATGATTGGTCTTGACGCTACGGCTGGCGTGGCCGGCGGAGCGGCTCCGGATGGCGTAGCCGGCCACTGGATGACCTCGGGAGCTGG
>Ga0194133_10008759_pt1 | contig 11747 bp, 6 predicted proteins | sample TA2KigOf40mmetaG_FD_155448 | JGI IMG/M metagenome (GOLD analysis project Ga0194133, IMG submission 155448) | Freshwater microbial communities from Lake Tanganyika, Tanzania - TA2015055 Kigoma Offshore 40m | ecosystem: Environmental > Aquatic > Freshwater > Lake | place: Tanzania: Lake Tanganyika...
TTCGATTAGCAATCAGGAAATTTTTTTCTGTTCAGAAATATTCTGTCTCGTCTTTTTGTGACTATTGAAAATACGGTTGAACTTTTTTCATTCATCTGTCAAAAACTTTTAACGCTCTCTAATATTGTCATGAAAATTTAAAAAGGAAACTACAATCCGTGTTTAATCTTTTTAAGGTGGGATAGAAATATTCAGGTCTCCATTCAATATATTGTTCAAAGCAAAAAATGAAAATTGATTAAAGTCACATTTGGCAAACTATGCTTCCAGAAATTTCGAAATATCACATTGTCAGCAGATAGTAGGATGTTTAAAAAGTCTGGGAATGGTCTTCAATAGAAAAAATAGAATTAATTACTTTGATTGATTCTCAGCATTGAAGAGGATGGAAAAATCATCACAGCCATAGGGACAGTTAAAGCCTATGTCGATTCGTTTAATGACGGTTTGCCTAATGCCGTTTTGCCTTTGACGGTTCACCTAATGCCGGATTGTCTAATGGACAGTTTGCCTACTGTGTCAGTTTCCCCCCTCCCTAACCTGCAGATGCCCAGCTTGGTTAGGAAAGGGTAAACATGCTTTGGGGGCTGGTTGGGTCAGGTTAGGTTAGCAATGAATGCCCTTTTGGTTAAAGGCTGATTAGGCGAACAGACATCAGGCGAAATGGCTGTTGGCAAATTGACTTTTAGGTGAACTGACATAGTAGGCAAAATGACATTAGGAAACCATCGTAGGCGAAACATCCGTAAAACAGATGATCAGTAGATGGATTGACATATGGTATTAGCTTAGGCTGGATAAAGCAGATATGTTCTGGCACAAAAATACTAAATGGAATCAAGAAAGTGAGAAGAAAGTTTGAAATGGACCAAATAAAGAAGGTTGTGATGTTTCAGGTACTTAGCATACTCTATCATTGCTATTTGGTGTAGATAAACCATGGATATGAAAACTATACCAAGCTCAACAAACTGGATTATACAGCCCTTTGTTTAGTTCTTGGGGATTAGAAAAGAATCATGCATAGGAGGGATCTGAACAGTATTTTGCCAAGGCTGCCAACAGCTACCTGGGCCCTCTACAGTCCTTGATCATTTGTCATCAAGATGTGCAGATCATGATATTCTGCAAACTAGCCTTCAAAAATTTTAGAGGCAACATGTACCTGATTGTGTAGTACCCCAGCCCAACAGTAAATGACCTGTCAAGAGGAAAAATATTGCAAAACTGGATTGGAACACACTTTAATAAACTATAATTTAAAGTGGTTTGACTATACCCAGAAATCTCAGTGATGTATATATTAGAACCAATTTGAAAATAGTCTTCTATGGTGAATCTTAGTTGTCAAAGAAGTGTCAGTGGTCTTTTTGTCTCTATTGAAATAGACATCCCTCCCTCCTTCTGTCACCCCAGTTGCTCCCTCTGTTTGGAACCTAGAGGGCTAAAATTTTGAATACAGATGTGAGCATGCCCTAGCCAAGCCTAATCTAGCCTAGAAAACCCCTCATATCTTAGCTCTTAGACAAAAATTCAAAAATCTGTTCGTTAACTTTTTTTGGCAATAAACTGAGTAGTCTATATGCAAAATTTCACCCCACTAGCTTCCAAACTGAAGAAGGAGTTTGAGGTGACAGATAGGCAACATTTTTTTCCCTGCTGATCCCGTTTATGTGCGCGTTGCAACCGTATTGATTATTAAAACACACTCGCTTGCTTCGCTCGCTCAGGGAGATAAGTAAATGGTATTATTCTATTAACAGAAAATGTCCTTTATTAGAGTTTTCTTCTAGCTATTGAATAGAAAGCAGTGTTAAGAAAATCCAAACGATAGAAATATCTGAGAATCTGATGACTCTCTGGCTTCTCTAACTCAATTTTATCAGCATATCAACTAGGACAGATCTATAAAGTATTGAAAGAAATTGAAATAAGGATATATGGAAGTAATTTAATTAGCCCCAGATCTACATACGATTAATGAATATGAGTGACAGTTTTCCAAAACTTTTGACAATGAGTAGAAGCACCTTTGTCAATTTTGGTTAATTTATATTTAAGACAAGTGAGAAGAATCTGTCAAAGAACTTCGAAAGGCTTGAATCGGAAGAGAAAGTCTTTGTCTAAAATATAAATCTGAAATATTTAGCCTTGAAAAAGATTTTGTGCCTCAACATTTTTGTTGAAACAACAATATTTTATTCAGGTGAATTGCTCAAGTTTATCTTTTCATTTCCCACACCTAAAAAAAGTCCATTTCAAACAGGCTGCCATTATTCGTTGATTGGCATCAACGTCAATTTCTGTTTACCCGGCTCATGGAGGTGCGATAATTTCTTGATCGTTCCCCTGTGTATATAAAGTTTCTGTTTTGCCCATCTATAAACAGTTCAGTATTGATTCTTTTCTTGATTGTGAAGGTCGCTGTTGGGTTTTCGCTCACCTCAACTAGATCACAGCAACACACTCGTTAATTAAATAAGTTTACTATGTTCAAGTAATCTGCACAGCCATCAATCTTGACTGAGATAACCATCATATTAGATGATTATTTTAAGACAAATCCAGGAGTCCAAGATCTGCTTAAACCATAGATCGAGCCCCGGTCTCCCAATCCTTGGCCAGTTGTCATAGCCATGAGATACAGCAACCCCTTTTGAGAGAAGTTCAAGGTAGCCAGTTATTATTCAAAAAGCCTGAAACCAAAGCGATTTTTAATAAGGTTTATAATATGTAATCCAAATCATTAGAGAATAAATAAAATTCAAATTATAGGCAATATATAATTTCGTTATTCATCAGCCCATACCCCTCATAAAACTTTACAAAACCTCACTTATTTGTACAGAAGCAATAGTTTTGAAAACTTTTTTGCCAGTAGTTTTTTTCAGAAGCAGATTTTTTTTCAGTTAAGGTTGGTTGGCATTGGCTATATACACCTCTATAAACAAAGGACCTGGCACAAAAGTGGCAGAAGGATCACTATTTCTCAAAACTAAAAGCTTCAAAATGTGTATAAGGTAGCCAGAAAAAAGTATGCAATACAAGTAATCCTATGTTGTTTCATAGCAGGAACTTTTAGGGACAGAGAGGACTTCATGGGTCTAACCAGCCTCCCATTCCCCCACAACCTCCTAACCATCCTCTTAATTCACTACATAACTTTGAACTTAAATATCTCAGCTTCTTAGAAAAGATATCAAAATTCTGTTTGGCATATTTTGAGCCATACATGTGAGGATTATTCCTGCCAAATTTCAGCCTTCTAGCTTTTAAACTGTGGGGAGGAGATAGAGGTGGCGGACAGACGCAGGACGTCATGCCATTTTCCCGCGATCCCTATACAAATTTTTAACTCCTCCCTTGCTTTGCTAAGAGTTTTTATTTTATTTTCTATGAAGAAGGAAATAATAAAATTGATCTAAATTGCAATTTATTGATATTGGCTGAGGAAATAAAGGGATTTTGAATTTACATTAATGGGAATCTCTGCTATGATAAACAGGGCAGCTAGAGTCTGCAATTACTAAAGGGAAAAAACTTGTGCCAAATTTCAAGTCTTTTAGAAAATATTTAAATAAAGACAAGTTTCTCAAAGCAGCTTTGGCACATTTCTACAGTGCTGACTTTTTTTATCTTTTAAAGTACACTTTGCAAATATTTTTTTTCTTTAAATGAAAATTGTGGCTGGGAATATTTTGATGTTTCTTAGGCAACCGAGGTCAAAGGTTGCCTGGAAGTTCCTGGGATTGAATCTTCATCACCAAGGATTGAAAGAAATATCACTTTCTAAAAGTTGTCAATCAATCAAAATTATAAGAAACATTCAAAATAACACAATTCAGTCAGATCACATCGTTTGATTTCATTTGCTGGGCTTTATTTTCGATTAGACTAATCTATTTAAAGTTGGAAAAAAAGAAATTCTTCCCAACATCGATTTCAAATAATCAAATTTTTATAGTCTAGGGGCAAATCAAAAAAACAAGATAAGAAACCATATTGCAGATGTATCCATGATCTCTGATACCCATTTGCATATGGAGGCCACCAAAAATATTTTCCTTTCTACCATAAACAAATTTTTCGAATACTGGCTACAAAGGGAAGGAATGTAAGAATGATTAAAATCATAATGTTTTTTTGTGATTGCTGATGTATGGATTGAATAAATGGTTTTTTCAAAGCCTTATTTGCAAAGAGCTTTAGATTGTTTTTTTTGTGAGTTCACGAAACAATAACAGCTTTTCAAAAGGATCTACTTTTGTCTACTCAATCATAGTCAAATATGCTATTGATGGATATATTGAATAAAAGTTTTATCGAAATTGAAGTTTACAAAGTTGTTTAAACAGGAAATATTCCAAAGTGCTTTAAAGTCTGTGATAACTTTTTATTTCATTAAATGTAGTTCAACATTTAAAAAAAAATTAAGTACGCCTTGCCACACGCTGTCATTAAAGGTACAATAGGTAGTTTTTTGTGGTTTTACCCGGGCGGGAGTCAAACCCCGGCAACAGGGATAGAATTCCAGCTTCTTACCACTTGACCACCCTGACTCCATTTTCAGGTTTTTGTCTTTCAAATGGTCGATATAAAGATTTGGGATTGGAAATGATGTCTTCAATTCTTGCAAATTCATTGATTGTTAGATGGAGCTACCTTAAAATCTAATACTCTGGGGAGAAGAGTTTGAGAAGTGCATAAAGTGCATTGAAATGTCAATGAGAGTTTTACCTCAGGTTACGTTGTAAGCATGACTCAGGCAATGTTGATACAGGATCAACACCTTGATCAGAGTCCTGCCCTACAAGTCTGTGGCCACTACAAATTACTATTATCGGGGCAGAGGATGGGCCTGTCAATTTTTTTTCAATGTGGGGTTGAAAAATTGCTGGCACGGCTGGGGGTTTGAACCTATGACCATAGATTTTAGTTCTCAGTCAGGTGCCTATGACCTCTCAGCCATGGCAGCCCCTGTAACGAATCAAAAATTACACCTTGGTCATTGGAGTCTAGTGGTTATAACAACTGGCAGTGGGATCTCAAAAGTTCTGGATTGGGGCAATCCCCACCCCTAGTTTCCCCACCTACTAGTTCGTACACCTGACTAGTTTGCCTCCCTACTAGTTAAGCCGATTCAAGCCAGTTATGCCTTTCAAGTTGTTGGCATTGGTTACAACTAATGTCATCTCGATACTTTTGGCTTGAATCGGTTTGAATTCAAGGTTGCAGGGTTAGGCTCAGGCTCAGGCTCTGAAGATATGCCCTGATGATAAGCCCTGCAGGGTTAGTCCTGGATGCTAAACCCTTCAGGGTTAGGCCTGGTGGTTTGGGTCAGGTTGTGTTAGGTAAGCAAAAAAAAGCCCTTGAATCAGCTAGAATTTTTGGAAATGAGATGACATTAGTTGCAACCAACGCCAACGGCTCTAATGGTTTGAATTGGCTTGATCAGTTTGAACTAATAGAAAGGCGAGCTAATCAGGAAGGTGAGCAATGGGTTAGCAACTAGTAATTTTATGTACGATGCTATGAATATTTGTTGAATCGCCATTTACCAAAAATTTGTCCCATAAAATCTCCATTTTTACCAAATTTATGATTCAGCGAATCTCCATTTTAAACAAATTTATGATTCTCCAAAAATACCTAACCTAACCTAACCTAACCTAACCTAACCTAACCTAACCTAACCTAACCTAACCTAACCTAACCTAACCTAACCTAACCTAACCTAACCTAACCTAGCCTAACCTAACCTAACCTAACCTAAAATAACCCAACATAACCTAACCTAACCTAAACTAACCTAACCTAACCTAACCTAACTTAACCTAACCTAAATGAAAATTTGACGGATCGTGAATTCAATTAACTGCAAATTTGACGAATTTTCATACCACCGTGTGGACAAACTAGTGGGTAGGCGAACTCTCTAAGCACCCTGAAAAAGATCCTTACTGTTCCAAAACCTTTCTCACTCAGCTGACAAAGTGTTTTAAAGGTTGAAATTTTGCTAAAAGACTGAACGTGCTCACTTGATATGTCCATCAGAATATTGTTGTACAGATAGTAATTCCCATATATAATTTTTGAAATTTTCCCTCCAATTAGGAGATTAGTTTTTTTTGCAAACAATTCTATGACAATTATGACAATGGTGTTTTATTTCCAAATTTGGAACTCAGTTCAATGGGTCTATGCCTTCTGTTCCCAGATTCAGAACAAAAGAATCCAAGGCATTTTTGGATCTTGAAGAAGAGTCTGCAGCCAAAACTTTTCTTGCAGATATGGGATCGATTGTTGTACATACTTTGAGGCAAGTTTCATATAGATTCAATTCATAATTCACAAAAATGATTTTCTTTCACAAATAAAGTATTCCTTCAAAAAAAGATATAACTTTTGTTGCTCTAGCTACGAGAAATGTTCATCTAAAGTAATAAGGTAATTAAGAAAAGCATCATAGCTACTTCTTAAAAAATCTGATACTTATATGGTTCTTTTGTCTTATACGACCTCATTAAGACAAGTAACTGCTGAAGAAAGGAAGCTGAAGCTTCATACAAGCAACTAAAACCAACAAATATTGACTTTTAAACAAGACCTAATGAGACTAATTAGATGATTTTGTCAAAGAAATGATCTAAAATTTCTAAAAAAACAGCTTCTGAGTCCAAAAAAAAATCGATATCTGTGTTTGATGTCTAAATTCAGATGTCTCCTGTTTTCTGCATCCAAAATTATATGATGTATATCAGGTGTGTTCTTGAAGTGGAAGGAAAGAAAAATATTGGCATAGATTACATGCAATTAGGATCCATCGATCAATTCAGTCTTAAAATGACTTTTCCAAAAGAGCCAGAAACATTTTAGCAAACATCATCATCCACAAAATTTGGTGAAATTTTGTACCTCTAGAAGAATATCTGGCTTTTAATCCTAAGGCAGAGGGAAGTTTTTGTCCCAAAATTAAAGTCTAAATGCGTAACCATTCAGAAGCCAGGCCTGACTTTAACTCTGATTTACGACCAAATAAAGAGGCTAAAAAAACTTTACTTGCAAAAAAAAACATTTCATAAGATAAATTTCCAAGGGCAAAATTTTGACTTTCATGCAAAGGAAGGAAGCTATTTGCCTGTCAAGGAGTAAATTAAGTAGACAGGTATTTTTTAGCTGGGGAAAAAATACCAAACCCTCCCCCGAGCAACTGATCTCCCCACCCCACAATTTAACCAAAACCGCAATCTTTTAACCTATCTAGCCCCACACCAAAGCATTATTTCTCCTCTTAAAACACAACTAAAACCATTCCTTTTAAAACAAAAACTTATAATGCTGAAATAACCTGAACCAAAAAACCTATTAGTAGTATTACTTGTACAACCCAGCTTAATCGCTCTTGATTTGTATTTCTTGTTCGACCTAGCTTAGAAGCGCTAACGCCCATAGTTTAGAAATATTAAAGTATGCTTATATCTTGTACAACCTATCTTAGAAGCACTTGATTCGCATTCATTTTTCAACCTAGCTTAGAAGCGCTAACGCCATATTAGTAGATGCCGTAATTAGTGGAACTATAAATATTGGGACAATCCCATCTCAGCCATGCAAGCTTCATAGGTATTTGCACTTACACTCAATTACCTCAGCTACTAGACAAAAATTCAAAAATTTTACCAACCAGTTTCACTGCATTAATTAAATGAATCGTCATCCCAAATTTCAACCCTCTGGCTTCAAAACTGCAGGAGGAAATAGTCGTGATGGAAACATAAAATTTTATTTTTTCACGATCCCTATATAAAATTTTTAAACAATACTCCCTTCCTTCATTTGCATGGGAGGGACAAATAATTAACAATTACAAAAAGTTATTTGTTCTGCAGCCAAAAAACATAATAAATTTGAACTCTTGGGTAAACCTTATGGCTTGGAACCATTTGTTATTTTAAACCAGGCAACAGCTGTGGTCTGAAGAGAGCAAGTGAATCTGGGTTGGAGATGGATGAAAACCCAATCAAGAAAAGAATCGACACTGATCTGTTTATTGATAGAATGGTAGCCTTTTAAATAGTGGATGGTCAGATCAATGATGAAAATGAAGTGAGGGTGGTCAACCATTGGTACTGGCTGATCCGTGGATCAAGTATACCCTATGCCAAAGGATGTGGGAATGAAAGACCAGTGATGATCTTGTCTTAAAAGGAGTTTAGTGGGAATGCAAAAAGAGATTGCACACTATAATATCATAAGGGAAAATGAAGAAATTGCTTGAATAGAGCCCAAACTATGACACTAAAAATCAATTAATGAAAACAAAGTTTATTAAATTCTAAGGCTCTTTTACAATATTTTTTCCCTTTTGTAACATTGTTTCATTAATTTATCTTCCTAATAAACCGATAATAATAAATGATTTGACAAGAATATTTCAATTATTGCTGCCCAGGGAGTTGCTTACTTCAAGCCAAGAATTAGAAAGCATGGCTAACCAAGATTCGATTGCCTATTGATGTATCAAATTTGACTGAATGTTTGGAATAGACTAAAGAAAACCCTCACTTGTCAGTGATTTTGAACAATGAGTGATTCTGCTTTTTCTTTTGTTTTTTATGGAATGCACTAGTTTTATTGTTTTATTGTTAACATTCTCAAACAAACCAATTGTTTGTTAAACAGCTGTTAAAATTTGTAGGAGCATTAAGAAAACAAGTACATCAATTTCAGTAGCTGAAAAGGATTAGACTTGCAGAATATGCAGGTACCAGAATTCTGGAAAGCAGAAGGGGTAAAATGGCAATGGAAAGGTTTGTCACATCAGCAAGACTGAAGTACTGCTCATGAACAGCTCAACACAGATAATTCTTGATGTCGGTGGTCATGAAATCAAATCTAATAATACCGCCAGAGTAATTGGTATTATGTTTGATGCTGAATTGCCGTGGACTACACTGGCTGAGAAAAAAAGTGCGAGGATGTTGCATGGGCTCAAGCACTTAAGAAGAAATCTCTATCACTGACTGAGTAAGGCTCATGATCAGCTAAACACACATAAACTCTTGATGTTGATGGTCATGAAATCAAATCTAATAATACAGCGAGAGTGATTGGTAATATGTTTGATGCTGAATTGTCAGGGACTACACCGGCTGTGAAAAAAAGTGCGAGGATGTTGCATGGCCTCAAACACTTAAGAAGAAATCTGAATCAAGCCCAAGCAAGCAAAGCAGGTCATTACGTCTTATTTATTTTCAGTACTGTTCTATGGGTGCAATGTATGGTACTACAAACACTCGTCTTTTTCCTAAAGCAAAGAATCCACCCAATGCACTGCAAGGCCCTGTGCCTGGTATAGGGAAAGCGCCTGACGAGATATGAAATTGATATGGTCTCAGGTTGTGCTTCAGGGTCTGACTATGCCCTCGCAAAACTGTGATTCAGGCTGCCAAAACTAAGATGCCATACGCTTTATGTTAGTTTGATGTCAAACTCCTACCCCGAAAGAAGATGTCAGAGTCGATTATTCTTCCATGATAGCAGTGTGAAGAAGATTAATCGACAAGCTCTTAAAAACAGACTACCAGTTCTTTTATGTCAGATTAAATTCAATCGGTTAAATACTATATCTCCCAACCTTATCAGAATCAATCTAAAAATGTCCTTTTTTCATTACAGGGTTCGAACCCAGGCATGTGGGCACCTCAAGGCAACCCTTGACTATGGGCTGACCAAAAAAACCCCAAATAATTCCCAGCACAAAAGTGTGCATTTAATGAAAAAAAAAATTGCAAGGCCAGTAAGTTGTTCATGTAAAACCCTATCAAATTTTCCTTAATTTTCGTTTGCCTTACAGAAAATAAATTTTGACAAGACACTTTTATTAAATGAAAAATTTTCTCTGCCTGACTTAAAAACAAATTGCTATTGGTTTTGTAATTATTATAAAGGACTATTTTTACAGATAACATAATTGCAATTTGTTTGGTTTGTCACTTGAAAGGATTATCGAAAAAATTCCATTGTCTTATAATATACACCAAGGCACAGAAAAAAAGGTTTGGTCTCATCTGTTTCTCAGGGCAAAAACCATCCTAAATATTTTCCTTATAGGTTTTACTGCCCTTATATGATGATGTTTCCATCGCATTGAAGCCACACCCAAAAGTTTGAGAAAATTAAAAAAGCTTGTGTGGACCAAAAAATCTTGCAACAATTTTAAAACATTTTGGTGAATAATCTGAAGTGAAGCAGTTTTATTGGTGGTCAGGGTAGTATTTAGCCTTACGTGGAGTTTACCACGTGCTTTGAGCTGCACTCCCAAGCAATTGGACTCTGGGGGAAGAGCCGGCACAGTGCAGCGGCCGCCTTACAGGACTATCACCCTCTGCAGGCCATGGCTCCAGTCGAGGTGGACTTGGACGGCTTTGCTGCACCTTGAGGAGGCTCCCCAAACACCACATGCCATGCGACTGACGGGGGTGGCGGTTCGGTGGCTCTGTCTGTCTCATTTGCCATTACTCGGGGCATCACTGTTGTTTTCTTTTCTTCCACTTATTAATATGCTTAAATTTGAGAGGTCAAATGATTTGTTGGTAAGAAGCTCTCGGACAGAGGAAACTCCAGTCGTTTTGGGAACTGAGGAGTCAGTTCTGAACACATTTCTGTTTCATAGGTAAATTGCCTTTTATAATTAAAAATGACATTGGATGTCACTAACATTTAAGGCACAACTTTACATTGTTAGTACATAATAACAACAATAACTATAAAAATTGGCGCAGTATAGACGCAGGTGATGTTGATGTGTGATCAACACCTCTATCAGAGTCCCGCCATAGAAATTTATGGCCACTGGAGATTACTATTACACTGACTGAGGGTGCCTTGTTGATTTTTGTATTTTGGGTTTTAAAAATTGCTGACTTGGGTGAGGGTTATAAGCCACGACCTTAGATCTTAGTTCTCAGTCAGGTCCCTTTTAGCCATGTTGAACCCTGATTCCAATATCAGATGGTGTCACTCAAAAAAGACAAATTTTACTAATTTTTTGTAGATATTTCAAATTTTTGTTTGCAAATACAATTTTTTTTGACAAAATTCAAATACCAACAAAAAAAGTATGCAATTTAAGTCGCTTAGATTGCCACATTTTACTTTTTCCTGGATGTTAGACTTAAAAATTTAAGGCACATTTACCTTTTATGAAGTCGACTGCCATTTGCAATCCATACGTGTCTTTATCACAGTCGTCAAGCAGGTAAGCCCCAAGCTTCAAAGGTTCTGGCAAAATTTGCCTCTCATTTACTTTGTCTACTGTGAAGAGCATCACTTCTGCAGCTTGTAAGCCACCTTGTGGCATTAATGGACCACAAATGAGTCTGTCCTCTCTCTCATGTAGCATGTGAAGTCCCCCTATCACAATGTCACCATCGATCTCAGCAACCCGTTTGGCTGGCCATGAGGCTGACAGGCTAGCATTGTGGTAGAGTGAGTTGTTTTGGTAGTCGAAATATTGCTTGCTGGTTTCCAGAGACGAGCGTCTGTGTCTGGATCGATGTCGATTCTGCAAAAGGTCCACCCCAGCAGCAGATACGATCAAATCGACTAAGAGGGGAACCAGAAATGCAAAAACAAGGAACACAGTCCGAACACTACAGATGTGTCGTCGAAGAACTTTGTTGGCCACTAAATTGGTTTGCTTTGATTTTTTTCCTTATTTGAAATTACCTGACGGTAAAATGACC
>Ga0194133_10008760_pt1 | contig 11747 bp, 8 predicted proteins | sample TA2KigOf40mmetaG_FD_155448 | JGI IMG/M metagenome (GOLD analysis project Ga0194133, IMG submission 155448) | Freshwater microbial communities from Lake Tanganyika, Tanzania - TA2015055 Kigoma Offshore 40m | ecosystem: Environmental > Aquatic > Freshwater > Lake | place: Tanzania: Lake Tanganyika...
TCTTTAGACAAATTGACATGGTATCAATATTCTGTATTTGCTGAAAAGCAGCTTTGAATTTCATGTACTTTTTCTCTCATTTTAAATTGTAGGTGGTCCTGGCTCAGGCAAAGGTACCCAATGCGATCGAATCACACTTAAGTTTGATTTCACCCATATCTCATCTGGTGACCTCTTGAGGTCTGAGGTGATGTCAGGATCCAATCGTGGAACACAGCTCTACAAACTAATGGCTAGGTAAACTTGACTGATGTGCATAATCAATATTGATCTTTAAACCTCTGATTTTTTTTCTTTTTTTAAGTGGTGAGAATGTTCCAAATGAGATTGTTGATGATATTTTGGCAGAGGCCATGGTTAAGAAGAAGGAGGCAAAGGTAAAGTGGCTCTTTGGTACTTTTTTAATCAACTCAAGGTAAAAGATAAGATTTTCAGGGATTCTTGATTGACGGATTTCCAATTGATGAGGCACAAGCCAATGCCTTTGTTCATGACATTTCAGCCCCAAATGCAGTCATTTTCTTAGAGGCAAGCGACTCCGTTTTGCAATCTAGACTTTTGTCCAGGTCTCACACATTTACCTCATCATTGTGACATCAATTTTGATGGCTATGATTTTTTTAGGAACAACTTTGATGATACTGAGGAGTCCATCAACAAGCGCATCGAGAACTTCAACGCCAAGACCAGGGCTGTTGTTAGCAAGTTCAACGCCAAGATTGTGAATGCTGAAAGGCCTGAGGAAGAGATTTTTGTCGATGTGGCAAAAATCATATCTGAAATAGCCTGAACTTCCTTTCATATCAGATATGACCATAAAATGAGTTAACTTATTCAAACTCTATTCATAAGTATTTTGTTTCTTCAATTTTTCACTCCAGCAAAACTGAATTGATTGTTTTTTGAGCGAAATAAATCTTTGGAAGACTATTTTTTGTTATTGGAATGTAAAATAAGAACACATCTGTGAATGAGATAAAGATATTTTCGATGAACCAAATGGTTAAATCATTTTTAAAGCAATTCATATATATTGGAGGAAACCAACTATCTATCTTCTATGTTAACAAAAATTGGTGTGCAGATGTTTGTCTGTCTGTCTGTTGTAGTGATGGGTCCAGGTAAAATTTTTTGACCCAGGTCATGTCGTATCAATATTTTGTGGCTCAGGTCTGGTCTGGTCAGCCATTTATGGTTTGGTGTTGAATTTGGAAAATATCCCCTAAAATGTCAAATTTTTCAATTTTTTTCCCTTCGGATAAAAAAATCTATTTGGGTCGGGTTATTTGCTGCAGGTCAAAAGTAAGCTCGGGTCGGGTCAAAAAGTACCCGGGTCATAATAGGGTCGGCCTCTTATTTACTGCGGGTCAAAAGTAAGCTCGGGTCAGGTCAGGGCCCATCTCTAGTCTGTTAGTATGTAGAAAGCTAATGGAAATCCAAACTCCTGCACCAATCTGGATGAAATTTTGCAGGCACATCCCCATCTGTCCAAAGAAGGTTTTGGTGCAGGTTTGACACCCGCCTATTCTCCAATCTTGGCTGCTGGGGGGTCCTGAAACCCAAAAAGCTGACGAGCACTTTTTGAAAACTGTTTACAAAACAAAAGATGTTCACCAGGTTGCATATGTATATATATCCTGAACCACCTGACCAATCTCCACCAAATTTTGCACAGACCTTCCCACCAACTCAGGGAAGGTTCTTAGCACAAGCATGACCCTGCCAACCCGACCCCTGGACCCCGGGTTACCCCAAACTCCAAAACCCAAATGAGATCACTGGAGAGAAACCTTTGTGTAATGTAAAATGTCCAGATGGGTGACGTATATATATTACAACTGATCAGATCTCAGAGGTAATCTTCTTTTTGAAAGTGTTTAACTTGAAGTTTAGAGGTCAGAGTTTACGACATACTGGCCTTTTTCAAACCACATCAGTCAATTTTAAAACTATTATTAGAGTTAAAACTTTGGCCAACTGAAAAAATACGATACAACCTATGATATTAGAAGGGCGCATTACTCTTCACAAGAAACCAAAAGCTTACATCATCGTAACATTCAACATATTTTTAAAAGGAAAAGCAAAAAAAATTCTATCGTTTATTTTACTCCATCTTTGTATTTTATAGCTGTAGACTTTTTATCTCTAACAAAGCTGGAAACTTTCTAAATCTTGGGTTCATGCCACGTAGGTCAGTCATGCAGTGAAAGTTTATACCCCTACCCAAAGCTAGTTTATCTGAATGCTTTCAAAATCATGCAAAGTAAACGAGTTAACACATCCTGTCTGGCAAATGAATTTTCAAGTATTTTATGCTGAGAAAATTCTACAGGTTTTCAGAATATCTTTGTCTCATTCTGCTAAAACTTCTAACAATTTATTTTATGATCAAAGAAATAAATATAAGTGATAAAAACCTAAACAATAGCTTTCCTTTCTACCTTCAACTGTCTGAAGAAGTTGAAGGTAAAAACTTTTTCTTTGACACTTTGTGTCCGCTAAGAAATTGTTAGTTGAGCAAAGCAAGGCGACCTGAGCAATTCTCAACTCAAAAATTCTATTGTAAAACAAACAAAAAAAGGTTATAAATAAGATCTTAATTTACATTTTTTTATGTAAATTTTCCATCATGTTTAGTGTTTGAAAGTGGTTTTAAACTAAAGTATCTTTCCATCTATTTATAGAGCACAAAAATGGCCAAGAAGAAGGGATTTATGACTCCAGAGCGTAAGAAGAAGCTCAGAACATTGCTCAGGAAAAAGGCTGTTGAAGAGTTGAAAAAAGAACAGGAGAGGAAAGCTGAACAAAGAGTCAAAACCATTGCTGAAAGATGTGGCATCAAAGGAGAGGTTGATTCCATGTCAGTAGATGACCTTAAGAAAACAGTCAAAGCTTACTTTGATAAATGGTACAATCTGGAAGGAGAAATGTTCTTTCTTCAACGTGAGGTTATCTTAAGGGATCTTCAGATTAATGAATTGCACATGTCAGTCAGCGACATGAAGGGAAAATTTATCAAGCCAACATTGAAAAAAGTATCAAAGTATGAAAATAAATTTGCAAAGCTGCAAGAAAAGGCAGCTAAATTTGCTTTTGCCAATCAACTAAAAGCCAAAGATAAGTAATTAATAAAAACAGAAGAAAATTCATCATGTTTAATGAAAGTTTTCTTAAATTCAAAAAGCAACTATAAGTTGATTGTTATATTAACTTGAATACTGTAAATAATCTGGGAAAATATTGAAAATAAAAATTGGAAAAAGAGCTTTATTGTTTTTACTTCTCAGTAATTTAATGGTGTGGAAATTATAAAATTTGCATAATGTCTGAAAAATCTAGGAATCCGGAAGTTTGTAGTTCTATAAGTTCTGACAAACTACCAAAAAGTACAAAATAGCCATTTATGGTGGTAATAAAAGACAATTATTTTATTTTTCAAGATCAAAAATCTATTGGTAGATTGAGTAATCAGTGCTTAAATGGGGACCTGAAAATCTTAGGGCTCAAGGCATTAGGAAACCTTGAGATCAGAACAAAATTATACTATTACCTATGATTCTAAGAAAGGTTTTTTAACCTCATTGATTGATTGACAGTTTTTATTTCAAATTGATTATATTCTTTCTCCTTGGAGAAAAACTTTACTCATACTGGTTGATATTCCTGCTGTCAAAGGTTTGTATCAAGCTTTCCTCTGGACAGCTTAACATTAGAAAGTCCAGGGCAGGTATAAACCATCAGCAGTAACTGAAAATATTTGGATGTGAATTCAAAGAGTATTTGGATTATTTGGCAAAAAGGAGAAGTCCTACAAAGAAGGTAAAAACTGAAATATTAAAAAAATATAGGTTCAAAGTTTCATGTGTTTTCTGATCTAAACTTTGTAAACATACAAATGTGAGCCTGAAAACTCCTGTATTTTATTTCAAAGGGTAATATGTTTACTCTAAAAGGCCCTTCTCAATCTTGAAAAGAAACACAGCTACTCTATTTATCCTTAACCAAATGCAAATTTTTAGTGCAAATGGTTGGATAAAAAAATAAAGGTTAGAAAATGGCATTGACCACTCTAAAGTAATATCAATGCATATAAGAATGTTTTTATGACCAAATTAGAGAAGGCATAAAATAGCAGAGTTATTGGCAGGCAGTTTTGTTACAGACCTAAAAGGTAAACGGAGAATTGTACAATTTTGAAAAGAAAAGAAAAGTGGTGAATCAATTGAAAAAAGAGCCCTGCCTTATGGTACAAGTTTGCTGGTGCATCAAACTTTTATAAGGATGTGGAACTTCGGATCTCCAGAAGCCCTCAAGCAGGATGATTTTTCCAACACATTCTTTAAATCAAGATACCCAGGACTTGTCTTCGGCTATGAAAACTCTAGAACTAAAGCGAGAAGACAAATAACTAAAAACTGGTGTGGGAGTGTTTCATCCCAAATAAAAGTACCATGGTCAATCGTATCACTATAAAAAAAACAATATTAGAATGACTTTAAAATCAACTACCTATCATTACAATTTATATACTTTACCAAAAGGCATATTCTGTTCTGTTCCAGATTCAAAGATGAGTGACCAAATGAAGAAGCTCATAGCTGAGCTTAACAAAAGTCCCTATAATAAAAGTTATAACCTCATCAGCTTTGATGCTCTTAGTGGAGAGCAACTTCTTCAAAATCTGAGTGATGTTATGGCTGAAATTGATGCAAAAAACAAAATTGATGTCCGAGAAGAAGAGCCTGAGACAACTATTTTAAGAATTTTAGGGATGCTCAGGATACTAAAATACAAGCCACCGATGGAAATTTCTCAGAACTTTCGCCAAGGCCTACTGGAAGGGCACAGAACAGTAATCTTGATTTTTAAATTTATACCATATCTTTATCAATGAGGATTTAAGAGAAACACTTTTTGAATTGCAGGTTATTTATCCTGTTCTAGAGTGGCTTTTGAGTCGTACAGATGATTTAAAGAAACGAGCCTATCTTGCAAAATTTCTTGTTAAAGTTGATATTCCAACTGAAGTTGCTGCAGATCCTGATGTTTCTGACATGTATCTTCAATATGAAGAGCTCATAGAATCCTTCAAGACTGTTCACAAGGAACTGGACATCCTTGTAAATAAAAATATTCAAACACTTTAAAACTGATCTCTTAAGATTTGTTTCAATTATTATGATTCTAGCAAAACAGTGGCTTCAGTACTTCTGAAATAAGAAAAGATATTGAAGAAATGGAAAAGGAGAAAGATATTGTGGAGAAAAGAATTGAAAGAATGCAACATAAAGTCGAGGGACCTAATATGGTAATGTAGAAATGAATTTAAGTGATTAGCTGGTATAGAAAATTGTGGTGAGAATGTCGAGAAATAAGACCAATGATATACTAACTGTATATTTGCATAATAGGTAGGTTTATATACGTTAAACAGGGACAATTTATTTTGGCTGTCTAGAAGTTCTGGCGGTTAAGCTTGTATCAATATTTGCAGTTGGAAAGGAGAGGAATGTGGCTTGTATCCGAAGGGAACAGTAGGTGGTATTTTTATAAAGTTGTTGATCAACAAAAGGGTTTTGGTGATTAAAAAGGTGAGCTGATAGTAAAAATATTTTTAAGAAAATATCATTTCAATCTAATACATATAGTTAAAGGGTGGTAAAGTCATTTTACTATGCTGGATTTGTCTATACTTGTTACTTTATAAGCCTTAATCCCAAATTACTTCAAAGAAAGGGCTGACCGACCACATCCAGATTTAAAACCCTTTTCAGACCCGAATTAAAGAGTGCACGGCCCCTTGGGTTGGAACAGTACTCTTTCAAGCAGTCAAGGGTATTTCAAGGCTGGCTAAAAAACTCTATTTGGATAGTAAAGGTTTTTACAGTGTAGAAACATTGGTAACAGAACTACTTGGGTTTTATTTCTATTTCTAAAACTGTTAATCTAAATAAAGATGATAATATCTTAAATAAAGAGCTCTTCTTCCAGGAGCCTATGCTAAATGCTGTAAAGCGACTCAGGCAAGAAAAAGACAAGCAGAGAGAGCTTCAAGCTCAAAAAAGTGAACAGAGAATTGCCATCAGTCATGCTGAGCAACGAATTGGGAGACTTGAGCAACAAGTAAAACTCTGTTCATATCCTCAATTATTTATCAAGCTTCAATGATATGTTATTTTCATAGCTTAAAGAGTTACGCCAAGCAAGCATAGGTGCAACTCCAGAAGCACTTCTACAAAAAATTGAAGAGGAGACAAAAGTAAATACTTACATTGTAACCCAAAAGTTGCCCAAGGAGATTGATCAAAGACGAAAGACAGTTGAGAACTTAGAGAGGATCATCAGTCAGCCAGCACTAGGGAAGGAAGATTTGAATCAGCTCAGAGAAAAAGTAGATTTTTAATCAAAGCTTTCTTATTTTGATCACATGAAATATATCAAAATTTTTCACAGATTCGTTCAGTCAGCCGTGAGATTGAAGAACTGACAAACAAGAAGAATGTTTCCAATGACCCAATGGAAGATAAATTGACACTTTTTAGACAACAAGTAAAACTTGATTGCTTATTTTCTTTATGGAAAAGGCTTACAAGAGTTATTTATAGGCAGCAATAATTGCAAGAAAAAAAGAAGGTACAGCTGAAAAACTCAATGATTTAAGAAATGAACTTTCTGCAATGGAAGAAGAGTTGCAGGTATAATATTCAAACCTGATATATGGAAAGTTTGTTGAAACTGTGTTTTCACCATTTAGGAAAAACGGATTGAGCTTCAAAACTATGGGGGTGAAACTGTACTTCGTGGAGATGACTTTAAACAGTATGTCAGCTCACTGAGAGGTAAAAGTAATGAATACAAAAAGAAAAGAATGGATTTATCAGAGCTGAGGGCTGAATATGGAGTTCTCACCAGGTAAAAGCTTTCTTTTTGAAAACACATTGAGCTGGAGTAAATATTGAGTGTTGAATTAGAACATTAGAAATTTTGGATGCAAGAAACAGCCGTTTGCAACATTCTTTGTCAGCTTTGGAGGCTGAGCAAGGAATTTCGGGTTACAGAGATGTTCAAGATTCCCTGGCAAAAATTAGTGGCACTCAAGCTGGTACACAGCATTACTTATATAATTATATTCTGATAATCCTGTTTTAAAACATTGACTTTAGGGCTGGATATGCAAAAGGGTAGAACCCTGGAGGAAATGTCCAGCCTGGTGCACCAACTCACCCTGAAAATTGGTGACCGAAAGGCAAGATTAGCCCCAATTATCAAAGAACTGAGGCCTTTGCGTCAACAGAATCAGGAACTTCAGGTCAATATTAAAAATTCACAAAAAAATTATTCCCAGCCAGGATTAAAGACATCTGTAATGATTAATTTTACAAGGCGCTCAAAAGAAAAAAATATCTTAGCCTATAATTTAAACTATAAAGAGCCAAAAAGATAAAAATTCTAAATACAGCTCTAGATCTCAGGCTGCCAAAAAAATTTAAATAATAATATAAAAATAATAATCTTGTGCAGTATAGACTCATAGAAAATAAGGCTGTGCAAGCACGTTTTAATGGAGTACTATGATTTTAAGGCGTTTTACATGTGTTTTATGGCAGTTTATGTGAAATTTGCACCGTTAACATGTGTATTCCAGTGTGCCATGTGTAAACAGGGGTGATACAACTGAAAGCGGGTGGCTACACCTGAAGTTGGCCTACGGTGTAACGTATTTTATTTTTGGTAGGGAATCCGGGGTTGAAAAATTTATGGCATGGGTGGCCGGGGATTGTACCCACAACCTTTGATCTCAAGTCTCAGTCAGGTGCCTATGACCTCTCAGTCAAGGCTACCATGAGTGACTTACTTGAGAAATGGTCTAAAATTTTATTTTATTACACTTTGCTGTTAACCAATTAACTTCAGGCTGAATATGATGAAAAGAAGCATCAATATGATACACTAACACTTCAATTGGAATCATCAATGAGCAAATTGGAGCAAGAAGTTAAAAAGTATCAGGTAAGAGATTAGTTGTTTTTCAATTGATTTATTGAACTTCAACTACAGGGCTGCAATTGGGATTAGAGGTGCAAATATCTGATCTGGTTTTCTCTTGCCCCACTCAAAATGAAACCAAATATGATTGTTACTTTTATTTATCATAAAGTAAGATGTGGATAAATTTTCAGGATGAAATAAAGGACAATGAGATGAAGTATCATTTGACTGAAATGAAAATCAAAGTGATGCAACTTCAACTCAAAAGGGCTAATGATGAACTCAAGTTGTATGTCTCTAACAAGCAAGAGGATAAGAAGAAGAGTGTAAGAGAACAACTTCAAAAACAAATTCTTGATCAGGTAATGTTATTCTCAACCAGCCCATATTGAATATGCTTAAAGACCTTTTTCTCATTAAGGAAAAGAAATCCAAACTTTTGAAAGAAGAGCAAAAGAAAGTGAAGGATTTTTCTGCATCATCTGCAAAACAGGTCAGTTTCTCGCTCCCAACATAAATCTTTTATCTTTTATTTACATAGTGAAAAATATATTGGATGATTTCAGATAACACTGTGGTCCAATTTGGAAAAACTGTTTGAAATAAAGCTGCAATGTCTTGAGAGAGCACAAAACACTGACATTCAAGATTCTATTCAAAGAGAAATGGGAACTGAATTGCTTGTATTGTAAACATGCAGCTTTGGAAGTTTTATCATTATTTTTTATCAAACACAAAATAAGTGTGAAATTTTTTTTTTAGCCTCTTAATAAAGGTGAAAAACTGATTTGGGGTGTAACTTTATGAGTCAATTGTACACAGCTTTAAAGTCCCAAAACAACTTCTTTTGTCTAGTGTAAGGAATACCTTAACATGCCTCCTATGATTTTTAACTTAAAAACAGGGAGTCATGGTGGTCAGGTGGGTTACATCCATCCTGGAAGCCAGGGTTCAACTCCCGCCTGGGGTAACTCACATATAGACAGGACCCTTAGTCTGTCTTTAATGAACCCAAGGTGGACTTTAAAATTTTCAAAAAATAATGAAAGACAATTTTTTTTTCTGTATTTGACAGTAGTTGTAAAAGAAAACAGTTTTTATAACTGAAGCTATGGACTCCCCATTCTCACTTGCGTCCCCAGAGGCCATATCCATAACCATAACTTGGGTAGCCATAGTAGCCTCCATAGCCTCCGTAGCCATAGCCACGTCCATAGTATCCGTACCAGGGATCAGCGCTGGCCTCGGGTTTGGCTTCAGCATCAGCCGACCTCTTTCCAAGGTAACGTCCATAGTATCCATAGGCTGGATAGCCATAACCATATCCATATCCAAGACCGTAACCGTACCAGGCATCAGCGCTGGCTTCGGGTGTAGCCTCAGCCTCTGCATCGGCAGACCTCTTTCCAAGGTAGTGTCCATAATAACCGTATGCTGGGTACCCATATCCGTATCCATATCCATATCCAAGACCATAACCGTACCAGGCATCAGCATTAGCATTAGCTTCGGGTGCAGCCTCAGCCTCTGCATCAGCAGACCTCTTTCCAAGGTAGTGTCCATAATAACCGTATGCTGGATACCCATATCCGTATCCATATCCAAGACCATAACCGTACCAGGCATCAGGCTTAGCTTCAGGTTCAGCCTCTGCCTCTCTCTTTCCAAAGTAGCGGCCATAACCATAGCCACGGCCATAACCATAGCCTCCGTAGCCGTAGCCACGGCCATAACCGTACCAGGCGTCAGCCTCAGAATCTGACAGTGCAACAGCCACAAGGGCAAAGAGAGGAATCTGAAAAATACATGAAGATTATTTTCAAACTTCTCATTATTACAAACAAATGCTTACGAGAAACTTCATGGCTTCAGATAAGTTTGAACTCCAATGAAGAACTGATAGCCTGTGTGTCACTTTAAGTCATCTTTTATACTCTTAATTCAAAGGTGTGTTGTTCATAACTCATCACACCTGAGCAAAAGGCGCTCACTTGGACGTTCACTTGAAATAAATTCACAAAAGACATTTGCTTTGTACAACAAAAAATTACTGCAATTTATCCCATTTCCTTTTTTTGTGGTTGAAAGAACCTCGGAAAACAAGTTTTTCTCAAATGTCTTTATAATTTTGCACAAGTTTAATTGTTTTGGTATTTGTCACATTCATATATATGACAGAAGCACATTTTGTACAAAACAAAAAGTTAAACAATGAAAAGAAGCAATTTGATCTCTTTTTCTATTAAATCACTTCTAGATACAATTATAGTTTGTAAATCACAGTTCATTTGGCAAGTTTATCATTGATCAATAATTATTTTCAGTTGAAATAATAAAAAGTGTGATAATTGTATCCACTTATCCAGATGGATTTTTAGTGATATAAAAGATTTTTTCATCTGTTGTTTTCATGACAAATCAAAAATCTCAAAATATATTTTTGGAGCCAGCAGATGAAATACAGGATAATAGTTTTGAACACTTGAAAATGGACAGCATCTTTTGCTAAGTATAACAGAAAACCGTAACATAGGGGTTGCCTTGGCTGAGAGATCATTGGGACCGAACTGAGAACTAAGTTCAAAGGAGGTGGGTTCAAACCCCCAGCTGCATGCCAGCAATTTTTCATCCCCGGATAGCAAAAAAAATCATCAAGGCATCCTCAGTCAGGGTAACTGTAATCTGCAGTGGCCATACGCTTCTATGATGGGACTCTGAGTTACTCACACATTGACATCGACTGATTCTATACTGCATCAGATTATGATTATTGTTATATTTACTCAAAATGGCAAACTCTTTAAAAAAACATGTACTCCAGCTAAATATTCATTCATCATCTAAATTTCAAAAGTCCTTCTAAACCATTTTCCTCATCCCTATCCCTCTGACCAGCGTGAGAGAGATGAGAAGACTTGTAAAAGCCCATTCCTATCTAAAACAGACGCTAACCAAGAATAGGAAAGTTCTTCAACAACGCAAATGGAAAGATAGGCAAACAGAAAATACACAACAGATTGAAGTTCATGGAAGAAATAAAAGATGACTGGCTAGGTATGGACCTTACGACTGGAGCCATAAGAACACTACTGAAAAAGCTTTTCTTTCTTCATAATTTTTCGTCGGTTTTTGTTACCTTTAAAGCCTATTTTAAACCATAACCAGTTTGAAAAAGATATTTTCAAGCAGATTCTTCTTTGTCTGTAAAGAAGATCAGTTTTAAACATCCAGAGAAAGGGCAGATGAAAATTTACGCTCAATTAAAACCAAATCTGATTGTTGTCTCATCATAAAAGAAACAAAACGTAATAAAAGATTCAAGCGTGAAAAAAATGTTGGCAAAGACAAAACCATATGTTCAGCTCGAGAGATTTTTAAAAATAATGTAATAACATCAAAAAGGTCTTTACGTATATAGAATTAATCCTTCGATTTGATTTATTTTCCAATCCAATGGCTGAAATTAATTTCAACTGTCTGACGTACTTTGTGTTATGGACAATAAATTTTTTTCGCTTTAAGGTTTTTAACCTCAACTTCCGTTGGCTTTTTGCAAAGACAAAGTTTTCAAATCTTTATCATTACAAAAAAATCAACCAAGGAATTTTATTTTTGTAAACCACAATCGGAAGAAAATATTTTAGGTGTAAATTTCTATTAGTAATCTCAAAATTTGTTGGTTGATGTGCATTTTTGATTGACAATTTGATTTGTGGGTTTTTACTTGGATGTCTTTAGTGGTGGCAAAATTTTAA
>Ga0194133_10008764_pt1 | contig 11745 bp, 11 predicted proteins | sample TA2KigOf40mmetaG_FD_155448 | JGI IMG/M metagenome (GOLD analysis project Ga0194133, IMG submission 155448) | Freshwater microbial communities from Lake Tanganyika, Tanzania - TA2015055 Kigoma Offshore 40m | ecosystem: Environmental > Aquatic > Freshwater > Lake | place: Tanzania: Lake...
TGATTATCCATAAAAAGAAATAAACCTATCTTCCCCAAATCGCGTTTTGAGCTAGTTGTTTGACTTGATAATCAAACCAATGACCTGCTTCTGGACAACGAGGTTCGCCGTCTCGACTCCCGATACTATCCGGACTTCCACACATGGCGTCATATCGAGGACATTGTGTTTGGACAGGGGAGTCTGGCAAATATTGAGTACATCCATCGGATTCACCCGGTGTTTTGAGCCACAAAAAGGCATCGATGATGGTGGAATCGGTGTCCGTCGTTGGAAATCGACCGATACCCGCATTTCGAATATTGCACCAATTGGAACAATCCTTTCGCATGTCGGACACACCATTTCTTCCCGTATCAATGATAAAAGAGGGTTGGAAAGAGGGTTTGGAAACCACAGATAAATTGTAGAGGGCAGACGCAAAATTGTATTCATTGTTGGCAGGATTGTATTGCGAGAGAAGATCACACGGATCTGCACAACAGTCATCATCACGATGTTTTTCTTCTAAACACCAGTCATAAGACGGACATGGAATTCCAAGAGATTGATAATTGGCGACATTGGTGGAAAAGCCTCGTATATGTTCATCAAGTTCTAATTCAAAGACTAGATCGAGATAGGATTGTAAATTGTTCACCCAACCCAACCATCCTCCATGAGAGGCATCTAAGTAAAGGGTTGTTTTCGGTGTTTTCAACGACAATTGTTGAATCGCATAGGATATACCAGCATGATAGGCGCGGGTGGTTGCTGGATTTCCACAACGAGGATCTCCTTTATTGGTGATTAAATTGGGTAAAGAATCAGGTTCAATGATGAGAACGATGGGAACATGATCTTGGTAATTGGAAATGATTTCGACCAAGGGATCAATATAGGTGGTTTTATATTCGTCAATCCCGTGTTCACACGATCCAGTGGCTTCATAATCACATCGTCCATCTTTCTCGTAGACACAACAAATTTCACCGTTGGAGGCGAGTGCGTGGCAATCCCGATTCGGAAGATCATACACGATCAAGGTAACGAGAGGAACAGGTGTTAGTTGAGACGCATTTTCTAAAATACCTTCGACGGTTAACGTATCGTTTTTACCTTTGATTTTATCTTTTGTATCGATCCAATAAGCACTGGAGGTATTCATCATTTTCTGTAAATTGAGTTTGACATCGCCTGTTGCCGTTTGAATAGAGGATGTCAATTCCGCTTGGAAAGAAGGATTCACATAGAAAACGTGGTCTTGAAAGGGATTGGAGGATAGACAACTACCTTGCCATACTGTCCAACAACAGAGAAAAAAGATTTGGGTGGAATACATGATGATTTTTGGTTAATATAAAAAAAAAAATTGTGAAATTTTTTATTTCAATAAAATCATCATTCTCATGGGAGCTTCTGAATCCAAAAATACAGCAGAGGAAATTGCAAATATAACAAACACGATCGCTCAAACCACCAATACGGATCAAGTCAATGATAGTTATGTTGTACAAACAGTCAATCTTAATCAATGTAAGATCACGGCGGATAATTTTCAAGTCAATCAACAAGCACAAAATATTGTGAATGCAAAACAATTATCGTATGCTTTACAACAATCCGTGATCCAAAATGATATCACAGAACAATTAGCTCAAGAAGCAAAGTCCAAGATGGGAGCTCTAGGCGTCGGATATGCCAGTGCATCGAACTCTGCGTCCACGACGGCGAATGCGACCAATGAAGTCAAAAATGCCATGAATTCGACATTAGATAATTTAGTCGATGTCTCCAACACATTTACTTGCAACGGATCGGATATCACGCTCAAAGGAGATTTGACGATTAATCAAGGAACATTTACGAGTATCATCACGGATCAATCCGCCACCAACACCCAAATTTCAAATTTAGCCAATTCCATTACTCAAGATATCTCTCAAAAAGCCTCCGCGACTGTTCAAGGGATTGGAGGAGTATTATTACTTTTTTTATTGATAATCGGTGCTATTATTTTTATCATTGTCAAGACGACGGGAGGAGTCGTTCAAACCTCTGGGAAAATCGCCATGTATACGATGATTCCGGTCTTGATTGTAGGTATTTTTATTTTATTTGTATGGATGGCGTCTGTCCAAGCACCGCCGCTCTTTACGGCTCCTAATATCATTTCGCCCTATGCCTTTTCAGGGCAAAATGGAGCGAATGTTCCAGCCATTGTGACGGAAGACGACCTCATCGATACAAAATTTCAGTATCTTTCCTTGAAAAATCCACCTTTATATTATTTATATAATATTTATACCAACACTGAAAAAGGATGTTTATTGTATATAGTGATCAATTTATTATTAGGTGTCAACAACGACAATCCCAATCATGGATATAATTGTCGAGATATGAATACGGTGAATCAAAACTTTCAAACCTTTGTAAGACAGACCCTAGACAATATCAAACAAACCACTCCTTCTTATGCAATCGAGGGAGATTTTCCGGATTTGTTAATATGTTGTCAAAATTGTGATTTTACGAAATCATCAGATGGTGTCGATTATACACAGAAAGGGAATATGGTGTATAATTGTCTAAATTGTCAGACCGGTTATCCAGTGGATTCAGGAACGTATCAAAATTATTCCGCGATTCCTAATGTGGATGGATTTACCGAATTCTGTAATGAGTCGATGAACAATAAATTGTTTGCTCGATTCGTGTTATCGGAATATTTTGGATTTTACACGAACTACTATGTCAATGATGGAGATCCTGTCACGTGGATCGATGAGAGCTATGATCAAAAATATTATGGCATCGCGAATGATTCGAATCGAAAGTATATTTCTAAAATCATTCAAAAAGAGGGGTACGATCCAGCGATGGCGATGCAAGATAACACTACGCTTTATGGAATGTTTGGTATACAACCGACGACTACGTACAACGTTTCACAAGGATTCAAACGATGGGGTATTTATATTTTTATCATTTTTATCGTGTGTTTATGTATTTGGATCGGATTGACTGCGGCTCGGATGGGAGCAAAAACGTCTCGCTTCCTCTTTCCAAAAAAAAAAAATTAAATTAGTGGAGTCGAAGTACATTTTGCTTATAGGATAATAACCAGTAGACATTATCGAGAATGAATACATGTAAAAACAGATAGAGACAACAGAGAAAAATACCCACGTAAAAAACGGGTGTCAGACAACTACTAATGACAAATAACAAAGCGCCTAAGGAAGTAATGGTCAATGCGACGGTCAAGGATACAAAAGAATAAGGAATGTAATATAAAAAGATGGGCCATAATAGAGCGCCCAAAAGAAACAAATAATTCCCGAGATGCATGGAAATCGATACGGGTCGAGATAGATAAAAGATCCAAAGGATCAGATAACAAATGGCAGATAAACATATTGATACTCCATACAAAATTTGGATGGATGGATTCGATAAACCCGCCCACAATCGTGTTTTGGAACATTGAGATAAAAAATAAAGGTAACAAAAGAGAACGAATCCACCGATGATGAAAGTGGACAAAAACCACTGAAGTTGTTGCATACTTTATTTAAAAGATTTCTTTTCTTACAAAAAAAGAAATGTACGGAAATTTTGATAATGCGTATGGCAAAATGAAAGAAGAAGAACAACGACAAGAACACACACAAAAACTTCATCCATCGGATATTCGTTCCGATGCTCCTTGTGCCAATGGGGTGTGTCGAGTGCCACGTCCGTCTTTGAATCAAGACCTGATGGAGAATCCATCCTCCAAAATTCATTTAATTTATGCGATCCCTGAGGAAAAAGAGACTTTTTTAGAGATCTTAAAACAATACCCTATTGTAGTGGTCAAAGCGTGGGCTTCTTGGTGCCAACCTTGTAAAATTGCATCTCCGAAATTCCAAGAAATGGGACAACAATTTTATTCTTTAATTGAAAAGAAACATTTAGTGTTGTTTGCGGATAATATCGATCAACCCAGTTCCATTCATGCAGGATTGGTGAGTGTGGTGCCAACGTTCTTTGTGTATTATTTGGGAAAATTAAATGAAGCCCATGTCTTGACAGGCATCGATTTCGAAAAATTATCGAATATTATACACCAATGTTATCAACATTTACGGGAGAGTTCTTTTTCGTAGTCGACTCCGACAAGGGAGGAGGTCGACATGGAGCACATTTAAGGGCTCCATAGAGAGAAAAGGCGCCTCCAAAATATTCTTTTATTGGATAACTCTTTTTCAAGGAAACATAATTCTTGGACATTTTTTTTTAATTGTACGAGGATATTTTTATATTTTTTATATTTCATGAAGAAATATAAATGGAATGGATGGCGAAAAAGGAGGCACAAACCATTGTTGAAAATGGACAATATTGGTTGGAAGTCTTTCGGAATGAAATACAGAAAGAGTATCTAAAAATAGAACGATCGAATACGAAATCCTGACATTATTCTCAAGATTCGACGATATAAGAAATCCTTACGAGGCGAGGATTTAACCATTCATACCTCACCTGATAAAATCCATCGGTTTCGACAAGAATACGGGAAACGATGTCAACGACTGATCGACCACTATTACCGACCACTCTTATTGTGGAAAGAACGACTCGATCATTGATATTGATACGGTAATGGATGGTAAAGATATCGAGACCAGTAGAGAACGCCTATTTTTTCAATATCACACAATTTGACTTTTTCGCATCGAGGATAATAATTTTTCATATGGTATAACAATTGTTGAGATAGACAACATGGATCAAAATCATAAAGTTTACAGAGGGGGGTATTCGGAATGGCCATGCGATTGGTTTTGGGGTCAATGGTATTTTTATTCGAGACACCCGGACCCACGTTACAAAATTTGGGGTAGACAACCGGTTTTTTCAAATTGGATTGTTGAATCCGATCAGTGACCTCTATTTTGGTTTGGATGCAAGCACTCGAATAGAAATTGGAAATGGCTTCTGTAAAGGTGGCGGACGGAAATAATTGTCGATACAACAGAATGCCTTTCAAGGGGACATGATCCGCTTGAAGCGATGTATTGGACGTTGTGGACGCGGATTGTTTCACATGGGGTAATTTACCCCAGTTCAACCAATTGATATTCGAATCCCAAAGATGATAGGATTGTAAATAGTCATATTGTTCTTTGGTCGCCAATACGATGACCATACGAGACGCTTGAATGGATTGTTGGGTATGTTGATCCGTATAGGTGAATGAATGATATTTTAATTGGGCATCTACGAGATCCGATTGATTGGGTCGTAAATTATTGCCTTCCATATTCCAAAAATAATGTCCAAAACTGAAATATCGAACATCTTTGTCATGGCGGATAATTTGTTGATAATCGGGTGTGTGAGGAAACGTGGGAATATCCGTCCATAAGATATAGACGGAATCGTCTGAATAGGAGGTACAACACCCTACATAGGATGCATCAGGATTGGGAAACGGTATGATACTACCGGTATTTCCACTGTAGACAAATGGATAAGCCTCCCCCATGAATTGGAATTCTAGAGATTTCCATGTTTTGAAACATCGATTGCCTTGACAATCCAGATTTCCAAGTGAAACTTCACAACAATTATTGTAATTCGATTCTTTTTGTTGACATTGACATTGATTGTAAAAATAATCACAATTCGGGGGGGAGGTTTGATAGGTCGAATACGTCGTGGACTGATGGATCGTTGGTTTTAACCCCAGATTCGGAGGATAGAATCCCACGGGAAACTGTGATCCAATGTATAAATAGGTATTGGGATCCATAATGGACGTACATAAATCATTCGGTTTGGCTTTACATACTCGTTGACACTTGTCACGAGAGGTAAATTCTCCGTTATCCGTGGGTTCACACGTATGATTGGATGGATTGCAAGTGAATGTGAGGGGAGGCGGAGTACACTTTTGTTTACATCCCTCTTTGGAACTAAATTCGCCAGTATCTGATTTTTTACATTTGAATTTCTCTGGATCACAAGTATATCGTTGGGGTTTGTCTTTTGAGAGAGAGGGAGGTCGATATTGTTCGACGTTGGATTTTCCAACACACTCATAAAAGTCTTGGACACGTCCTTGAAACAAGAGGGGTAAACAATCTTGAAGATTATCATAATATAACTCTGTCAAAGTGGACGCGGAAAAAGAAGAAGGACGATAATGTTCTTGGATTTCAGAAATTTGTTTTTGTTGATACGTAATTAATGGAAGAATATAATTCAATAGACTGATTTTCCAGTATTTTTGAAGATTCCAAGTTGTCATCCGAATAAAATAATCATTATAATTATATTTAATGAATATTTCTGGAAGTTCAGTCCATCCTTGTCGAAACAAACGATAATTTGGCGTGGAATTGATTCCATACATTCCTATATCAATGTAACGTTGATTAGTTACATCACAGTCTTTTGGATCATAATGAAAAATACAGGATGAAAAAGTGGATGGTTGGTAATTTTCTTGCACCGGTTTGGAATAAAAACATTGGTTATTACATTGGGAATTTGTAAATGTTCCATCCAATTTAGGAATGCAATAGCCATTGACACATTCATATCGTTGACATTCCGTGGTACAGGTAAGAGGCTCTTTATCGAACTGATAAGTTGGATCGAATGCTGGAGAAAATTCATTCAAGATTCCATCATACTTTGGATCGCATTTGTATTGGCAATACAACGATAAAGGGGTGGAGCTCGAAGAAATGGGCTGAAGCGGTGATTTTTCTTTATATTTCAATTCATAGGAACGATTACACTGTTGGATAATCGTGTTCATTTCTTGTTGACAACTGTCGCTTGGATAAGGAACGGATAGATCAGAACAAAGTTGACAGGTTTGATGAGGACTTTGATATCCATAACATTGTGGATTGGATGACTGTAATAGACCGGATGCAATACACGACTGTAAATCCGATGTTTTCAGATATTGATCACACAATTGTTGATCATATTGGGAACTCAATCGATCGCAATGAATATTCGCTAAACAATCGTCCACTTTAGAGGGAGGAATGTTCGAACACAGATGATTGATATTGCTTTCATTATTGGTACATTGTTTCATGATCCGATCCATTTCAGCATAACATGGATTTTGAGGGTCATGACATACACAGAATACATTATTCCCCACAAAAGAGCGACAGGATTCGATTTTCGAATGAGCCAATTGGTCTTGAAAACATTGCTTCAAACAGGTTTTATCAGACGAATCACATAGTTTATTGGTCTTATCCAGTTGAGGATAGGCGGCTCCGCCATCCAATGTATTTTGAACGGACGGATTCGAAACGGGACAGGCCATCGTATCGACGTAGGAGGCACTCCAATAATATTTGGATTCACAAGATTTTGGATTAAAGGGAGAATAGATACGATAGAGTAGGATAGCCGTTTTCGCTCCATAGACGGACAACGGTATGATATTTTTGGAGTCCGGTAGAGACCCTTTATAATAGGGAGACACGAGGTAGATGGTAAAATATTTATCATCACCCTCCACATAAGTGGGATCGATAAACGGATTTTTGGAGCCTTCATCCGGTTCAATTTGATAATCTCGCAGTCCATTACAAGCTTCAGGATTCGAAGGATCATTGATGGATGAATTACAGATATCGGATGCATTTTGATTGATACCTTGTCCAAATAAAGACGTTCCGGAATCAGTGATTTCCGGACCGACGTAACTAAAAAAACTCATGTATCTGGCGTTCGGGAATTGTCCTTTGATACATACGACAGGCGTGGTGGTTAATAAAAAGGGCGTGACAAAATAAGAACTGACGGAATCACACCATACAAAATTCCAAGTATCAATGTCCACTTCAATACCCCACGCCGTAAAAAAAGGAAAATAATCAAGGCTCGAGGAGACGGCGACGATCGAAGTTTTTTGTTTGGGTTTATTCAAAGGATATCGTTGATACTCCCCGATTAACATGTTCTGATCGATATCGATGGACGGTTTTCCAATGAGAGCGTAATAGAGATTATGAGTATGATAGTTGGGTGTTTGGGATAATGAAAGAGGAGGTAAGGACGCAAAGGGATCTACGGAAGAGGAGGGAGTCGATTTTCGAAGACTAAAGTAAAGAATCAGAATGATAAGGGCGACCACCACTAATAAAAGCAAGAAATGCATCGAGATGAATTTTTTTATCTTATAGATAAAAAAAATTAAAAAACATGGATACCAAATTAATACAGGAATGTATCCTCCTATCCATATCCATTATTTTGATCGTCATGGGCAGTTTAAATTATTCCATATCCCCTGCTCCTGAAAACATCAATGTCGATCAGTTATCTCAATATACGGGACGTACCTTTTGTATTCCCATTACTCCTTTAGAAAATTCCATGCAAACGAATCAAGAGAAAATTCAAGCATCCATGAATCACGGATATCAATTAATGATCACGTCTATCATATTCGGAATCCTTTTATTTCTCTTGTCCACCTATCGAATCGGATCGTTGTTTGTTCATAAATGAATCAATACCAACGTGAAGAAATAGTAAAGATGAGAGAAAGAAAACACTTATCCCTTTGCGTCGTGTTTGGGTTTGGAATGAAGGACATGTTGAATGTAAAACAGATAACGCAAGATATCAGGGACAGAAATTCCATATTTTTTATAGAACTCCTGATACTCTTTGGAGGGAGGTTTTCGAATCGATTGGAGAACATCTTCGATCGACGATTGACGTTTCGAGGTCAACAGTAAAGTGTGAGTGTCATCGATACATTTTCCCAAGAGGACAAACACAGCTGCATTCATAGTATTTCGATCGAGGGATTTCAGATGTTGATATAAATAAGAACCAAGATAAGTATTTTCTTGTTCTTGAGAGTACCATTGGAGTCGTTTTAATTCTGTTAACGCCAAGAGAGTGGACATTTCAAATTTTTGAGCTATTGTCCGTTTCGCGGGTTGGACGTATTCGATATAATCTCTTTCCGAATAATATCCCACTCGATCGAACCAACCTCTTTCAAGACCGAATTCATCACTCATTTTATATAAAAATTGGAAAAAAAATTTCATTGTAAAGAAAAAATGGAAAAACTGCAACAATCGAAAAAGAAACAATCCTCTTCCTCTAATGGAATGGTCAAATGGTATATCATTCTCAATTTTCTGATCGCCTTTGTGATTGGAGCCTTAGGAATCATTTATGGATCCTTTTTTTTGCAAACTCAATATTCTTTATTCGTGTTAGGAACGGTGTCTTCCATCAAACCTCCCCAATGTGTTCAAAATGTGAATTCTCTCTATGACTGTGATTTATATGTCAATTATCAAGTCGATGATAAAACTTATACGGTTCACATTCCTCATTTTTATTCATTCTATGAAATCACGTCCGGTCAAGAAATCAATTTATTTGTGAATCCTCAAAATGCTCAGGATGTGACATTATCACGAGTGTCTCCATGGATCGGTATCGTGTTGATCATTTTCGGATCGATTTTTGTCATTTATTCATTAATCCCCATTATCTGGATGTATTCCACGCCATCCGATAAATGGCAACAAATCATGTAAGAAAAAAATCTTGATGGTAAGAAAAATGTCATCTATATTGTATTGGAATCAATTAACTTTCGATAATCAATCATTCTTTCCTGTATTTTCATTCCATCCAACTCTTGATTTTTTACGAGCTTTAAAAGAAAAAGGTTCGTCATTTCGAATCACCATTCAAGGAACTAATGGAATTTATGACGGCACTCATTTTGCAAGATTTGATCAATTCACCTCGATCGATTCCTGTTCCTCCGGTTCGAGTTCGAATACGACAAACTCTCCGCTTTACATTGGATTTCTAGAATCGATTCCGTTTACTATCTATCCAATGTCCAACGGCCTTTTCACATGGAACGCGGAAAAGAAATCCCACGAAAGTTTTCAATCCAAAGACATTTCTTCTTTACCGACCGCTCCCACGTGGTCGCAACAGATTCATGATAAAGCTTCCCACACTCCACCATTCCTAGATTCAGTGACTCCTTTCGTTGCTCCGTCTCATGAATATGCGTCCGTGTCAGACTCCACCGTCAATAACGATTTAGTGGAATTCAATCAATATCTATGCATGTGGATCCTCCTTTTATTACTCGTCTATTTTGTCTTTTGGAGTATTGAAATCCTATTAAATAGATCGAATGTCCATTCTAATAAGAAAAAGAATCCATAAAATTTTTTATTTAAAAACTAAAATGGTTGAATTTTTTGAATTTTTAATGATTTCAAAACCGTTGGTGATGAACATGACCGCGATCGAAATCAAAAAATGTTGGATCTTTCATTCCCAAAAAAGACGCAAAAAAATGCCCAAAAATAATTGGCATGCGACATTCATTCTATTGGGTCTATGTTATCAACATTTGTATCCGCATTATTATCTCCATAAAAAACGTCAATGCAAACTATTAAATACTTATTTTTTGGATTATGAAACGGAGACTCTTTCTTATCAAGGAACGGATCAAATTCTAATCTGGAATGATAAAAAGGAAGCGTATTTGTTTACGACCATTGAAATCATGAATCTTCTTCATACGAGTTTATCCAATTCAGAAGCGATTCTCGATGTTCAGTTTATGATTTGTTCCATCATAAAGTCCTTTCGTTTACCGACCAATCCTTATACAGGTAAATCCTTTACCTTGACGGAAATGAAACAAATTGTCGGACAGCTTTTATTAGGGGTTGTCTTATATGATACCGTATCCACTATCCAATATCCTGAACTATTTCTTTATCTGTGTCATTTTCAAGACATCTATCGTCATTGTCCGTCGGAAGAAAAGCGATATGAGATGACTCAATATTTAGAACGTTTTTTTTCCCAACACCATCTGCATTTCCAAGAAAAATTTAAAATCAATGTTCCCAAAAAAACGTGTGAAAATCAATCGAAATGGAAAAGTTCGTTACTTCCGAAACAAATGCAATTCTTTACCATTTGGGAACATCTTTGAGTTTTTTTGAATCAAACAGACTCATTTTCCGTATTCATTTCATCTTGATCCAGAATACGATAGATTTCTTTCACAATTTTATTAATGGTCAATTCACTCAAATGGACTTTGGTCCTAAAATAATCAATCGAGATTTCATGATTTCTTTCAATGATATAATATCGGACAATGCCACAGGCTACGGATTGAGGACGTGATCGATTCAAAAGAGAGGATTTATTTTGAATCATCTCAAAAATCTGAATCACCTCCTGAATTTTGTGTTCACTGGCATTAAATTTCAACATGATTTCTCGAATCAAATGAGGAGTGTCGATTTGATGACCAATCTCAAAGGTCTCTCGAGAGAGATTCAAATTGACATATTTAAGACCTTTCAAGGCTATTTTTCGGTTGATTTGAAAGATCTCAATTAAACTTTCACAACTATGAGGATTATCGATTAATTTATGGGCATGGAAAATACAGGCAAAGATGATTCCTTTTCGAGTATTGCCTCGGAAAATACGATTTTGAGTGACTTGTTCATAAATCAAATTCGCACTCGAAATAATTTTATCACTAAACCCTAATTTTTCAACATCCCGAAAAATCGACTTATCATCGACTTTTCGTAAATTACATCGATTCGGATCGGACGGGTGTTTCGTATCTCGTAATCCATAATATCTCCATTCCTTCTCATAACTCAGATTTTTATCCATCATCATTCCACAATCCACACATATTTT
>Ga0194133_10008765_pt1 | contig 11743 bp, 11 predicted proteins | sample TA2KigOf40mmetaG_FD_155448 | JGI IMG/M metagenome (GOLD analysis project Ga0194133, IMG submission 155448) | Freshwater microbial communities from Lake Tanganyika, Tanzania - TA2015055 Kigoma Offshore 40m | ecosystem: Environmental > Aquatic > Freshwater > Lake | place: Tanzania: Lake...
CGGGTCAAAAGTAAGCTCGGGTCGGGTCAGGGCCCATCTCTATGCAAACCTCATTAAAGATAAATTTGTTTGGAAAAAACTCATAGAGCGGCAGAAGCTTTCATTAAAACAATATTTAATATCTAATTGGGTATCACTGGTGTGTGTGAAAAATGAAAAATATTGGTAGGCACAGCTTATTTCAGTAGATAAAGGTGTTGGTTGACACACCTTGACTTCAGTAAATAAAGGAATGAGAGATGGAAAATGCTGGTAGGCACATCAGGATTTCAGTAGATAAAGTTAAAAAGATATGGAAAATGTTGTAGGCACATCTGGATTTCAGTAGATAAAGGAATGAGATATGGAAAATGTTGTAGGCACATCTGAATTTCAGTAGATATAAAGATATTAAACATGGAAAATATTTGTAGGCACACTTGGATTGCAGTAGATAAAGGTATGAAACATGAAAAATTGGAAAATGTTGGTGTAGGCACACCTGAATTTCAGTAGATAAAGGTATGAAACATGGAAAATATTTATAGGCACACCAAGTTTACGGCTTTTAAAGGTATGAAATGTGGAAAATGTTGGTAGGCACACTTGCATTTTACTAGATAGATGCATATTTTCAACAGATGTTTTTGTGAGATCACCACAGCTTAATGGTTAAAAGAAACAAGCTTATTAGAACTGAAGTCTAAAAAGCTCTTGGCTTTGATCATCCCTCAAGCCCGCAATTTTAACCAAAAAAACAACATGGCATAATCCTGAGGAAGAGCAATAACATTAAATAGAGGTTGCCATAGAAGTGACCATTTCAAGTGCTTTGGTCTACAAATATTATCACTGTCAAGCAATTTTACTGGGTCATTGGGCCTTACTGGCAAAGTGGTTAATTTCCTACCTGACCAGACAGAGTTTAATAAACAGTGGAATTTTCCAGTTACTTCTTTAACCCCTTTATTGCCACATATGAAAATCAATTCATTTCATTTTTGTAAAACTCTGTTGTTGTTATGTCAACATTATATGGTACTAAAATATTGTCAGGGTCTCAAAATTTTCAGTACTTGATTCTTTAAAGCAAATTTCATCATTATTTCAATGAAATTTTACTCAAGCTACTTACTTTTGTAGAAATTATGAGCAATGTTCCACTTTGTCTATGTTTTGTTAGTCTTCTTCATTGAAACCAAACTGGTATCATGCCAAAGAGAGTCTGTTTTTTTAGAAATGTGTTCATTGCCTAGAAGGAGAGAAATATTGTAGAGAGAAGCACTGAAGGCCTTAATGAGGCCCTCTCTACTAAAAATATATAAAGAAAATTACCACCAATCATAATCAAACAAAAAGATTTCCCTCTGTTATGAATAAATTCTCTGATTTTTTTACTATTGAAATTAAGGAAATGTTTGGTTATTGATGGAAATGAAAGCAAGGGCTTTTGACTGAAAGGAGCTGAAGTCATAAGCTTTGGACCAGATCAGGTGCAAGAAATGGATGAGTGTTGGAGAAGTAAGCAGTGTAACCCAGTGATGATCTTCCCAATCAAAGAAAAATCCAATCCCTTACTAAACTAGAGTTGCAATCTTGTAATGCTTGATTGTTTGTGTAGTTTTAATCAACATACAGCAAAAGAGTAATATTTTCTTAGTTTCTTTGATTGTTTTATTAATATTGAATTGACTATTAATTTTTACAGACAATGAATTTGTTGAAAAAATAAAATTGCTCAAAAGTTTAAAAATTTCCTTTGTTATCAAATTCCCAATTATCACACTGCAGTTTTTTGCTCTCATTCATAGAAGATGCAGTTTTGATTAAGTTTTTAGCAAGTTTTGAGAACAAATATTTTTTGCTAACTTTGTAGTGTGGTAAATTTATTATCAAATATTACAATTTTTTACTGTTTTCAAGACAAATCTTAGCCTAGTTTTTTTAAAATAATAATAAAAAATCGATATGATGTCATATGAGTCAGTTCGCCATATGCTGATTCGCCATACAACATGTACGCGCTCTCGTCGTAAAGCACGCACTCTAACATTGCTAACCTAACCTAACCTAACCCTGCGGGGCTAACAAGACCTAACTGCGCACGCGTACGATGAGCGCACGGGCGTACGACAAGCCCACGCGTGCTCGTCGTATGGCGAATCGGTACATATGGCGAACTGACTATGGCAAATCGACTGTGGCGAATCGGCATATGGCGAAACAACATATTCCCAAAAAATCAGGTGCATTATAAGACCCAGGGGATGTATATGCAAGATCAACACCTTTATCAAAATCCCGCCATAGAGATAGGTATGGACACGGCAGATCACTATTACCCTGACTGAGGGAGCTTTGTTGAATTTTTTTTGTATTCCATAATTGCAATATTGCAGGCAGGGTTGCGCATGGACGCATGGAACCCACCAACTTAGTTCTCAGTCAAGTGCCCCTGACCTCTTGGCCACAGCAACCCCTTGATATTGTTTGGGGCAGCTATTTCTCCTTCCCCCCCCCCCCCTCTGCCCATGGTTGAAACTAATTCAACTTCAACATAACAGTTGAATTGGTGCAGGGCCCAGCTTTTAAAAAGTATATATTTTTTGTACATCAGTGCTTCTAAGATAAAGCCACCGAATCAAATACAAATGGGCGCTGACGGAACCTTACACGAGAATGATTCTGATCTGTAGTAAATAAGAGTATGACACGGCTTTGATCCAGGTATTTTTGACTCAACCCGTTGATATTTTTTTTGACCCAAAGGCAAAAAATTGAAAAATGTGTGATTTTTGGATAAAAATTTCCAGACCTGAAGGTAGCGGACACGGCCTGACCTGATTAACCGACCCATCACTAGTTGAGTCTATTGGCTAAAGGATATTTGATCTAAGGTTGTGGATTGAGCTTCAACTCTTTGTAATCCCAACATTTCATAGTGGACTGTTGAAAATATTATATGCATCTCAGTAAGTTTAGTATATGTTGCACTGAGGTCGAAAAGGTGTTTATCGGTTCATTAGCAAAAGATCCTATCTTATGCAATGTACATTCTTATTATCAAATTAAGATAAATCAATTTGGATCTGGTTAGTTTGATAATATTATTTGATGATATACATTTGCTAATCAATAGCAAATGTATCAATTGCATCAAGGGCTTAAAGAAAAGATTGTTGAAAATAATGATCAAAACACTTCAAAGCGATGAATTATACATGTCATGCTTAATGAGAGCCACTGCAGATGATTATTACCTTGACTGAGAGTGCCTCGTTGATTTTTTTGCAATTCTGGGTTGAAAAATTGCTGATACCCTGAGGATAGAATCCACAACGTTACGGTGCTATCATGCTTAAGTCTTATATTGAGAGAAGGAGACCAGATCGATATAAGTTATTCAGCATTGCTAACCTGAGGATAGGTGACCAATCTCTGACAAATCGGGCTGGATCTGTGATGAACGAACTGGACTTTGACTGGACGTTGGGACTGAGTGATGATCAAATTACACGTGAACCTAAAGAGACATTTTGGTATGGCCAAGCCAGTGGGTGCAGAGTTTTTTTTGACGGGGTAAGGGCGCGAAGTGTCAAGGACAGAAATCCCAGTTTTTCCTCCTCAGTAATGCCCACCAGCTTAATGTTTCATTAAGACCCCAGGGCAATGCTTACAAGAACGTCAACAAATTAACCAATGACGAAGAAGAAATTCTGAAAATTTTATTCTTGTAACCTTAAACATGCTCTTGCTAAGTTGTGCATTTGAACTTTTCTTCAACCTGTATCCGCATGGGCAGAATAAATTTTTGCAAAAAAGCCATCTATCTAAATCCTAACAAATTATATAACACCATGAAACAAAAACTATTTCTACTTTCAAATCAACAATGCTAAGGGCAATCATCATTTGTAATCAGGACAGCTATTATTGTTTCTAGAACTATAGGAATAGAACTTTGCAGAGACACTTTCAGAACACAAGAAAGTCCAAAAATATCTTTCAGAGAATAAAAACTTTAGCAGGGGACAATCACGCAATTTGTTGTAGAAGACCAACAGAAAACTCTTCATGATTTATCAAATGACTTATAATGCAAGGTTGATTCTAAACTTAGGAGCTTTAAGTGACATATTTTGGAATTGAGAAGTGACGTTGAAAGAATGATTTAGTATTTTTGGTTTATTTTGAAATAATACATGAAAAATTGTTTTGTCAAAACAGATTAATTGCAATGGATATTTCTTTAGTCAAATATAGTGATGGATCCAGGTCAAAAGTTTTTGACCCGGGACGGGTCAGGTCAGTTTTTTGTAGCTCTGGTCAGGTCGGGTGAGCCATTTATGGTAGTGGTTTGAATTTGGAAAATTTCCCCCAAACAATGTCAAATTTTTTATTTTTTTTCCTTTCGGGTCAAAAAAAATCTCTTAGGGTCGGGTCGGAAAGAACCCTGGTCAAAGGCAGGTCAGCCTCTTATTTACTGCGGGTCAAAAGTAAGCTCGGGTCGGGTCAGGGCCCATCTCTAGTCAAATATATTAAATTTACAATCAGATTGATATTGTTGGGCGTAGCTTTGACAAAGTATAACTAAGGAAAAGTATCAGTAAGTGTAAATCACCTACAAATACAAACAAAATAAAAAGTTTCTTTAAATGGAAATGTAGACAATATTTTTCTATCGAAATGATTGCTTACAAAACCTCCAAACAAATAATCATTTGCAGTAATTTGGACCCTGAAAGAATAGCAAGGTAAAAGATATGCAAAATGACCCGTAAAGCAAGAAGGAGTCAGGCTCATGAGAAAAGGAATGAAAGGTCACTCCATCATGGAAAGAATAGGAAGGGATGAGAAACCCTGAAAGGTATGCAACGATCAAGCGAACACGTTCAAGACAAGGCGCAACCACTCCTCTAAGAAGACGCATTGAGTTTAAAACCAAAAAGAAGAATTGAGGTCAGGGTTCCATCCAACCAATCACAATGCAGTGAAAGAAAATCTTGAAACAGCAAATCAGAAATAAACCCCGATTGGGGACCAATACACGTCACTTTCAATGAATCAGAGAAAGACACCGCCATATAACCTGTCAAGGAATGCTGCGTCTCCGACGATGACAAATCGAGTGACATGAGAGAAGGCATATGCCACATAAGATGGAGGGTCTTTTAAAGGAGCATTGCTCCAGCTGTCAGCCCTGACTGATCATCATAGTGAGAGGAAAAACTTAAATATACATTACAATTACGATGCGAGTATCTTGTTAGTACTGCAATTACAATGTTACAAGGGCAGTAGCGCAAGTGCCCTCCAAAAGAGAAAGAGAGGGTTTCGTGATACAGCAGACAGGAATCCATAGACAAGAATGGAAAATTATATCTTATCAAGAGTTTTACATTTCTTGTATTATTACTCTTAAAAAGTAAAAGATGTTCTAAAAAGAGCCAATATACAAATGGAGGATGAGAGAACAAAGCATTCTAATGGTATCAGAGATAGAAGAGTCAATCTGAATTGTTTATTGATGCTACAGAATCCCTCTTACAAATAAGAGATTAACTAAATCTTTAGGAGGAGGCATCAAAAAGCTGTAACCAAAATTTTCTACAAAAATTACACAAAATCAAAGTTGAAGTTAAAGCAAAACGGTTAAGCTTGATTGAGATTAATTTTTTGATAGACAGTTCGTGTTTTGGAAGTGAAAATGCCAATTTTACTGGTGACAGCTCACCAGAATTTTTCCTGAACTACTTTGCTCAGTTGTTTTGAAGATATTGGAAAAATGCAATGCTTTAAAACACAGAGTGAGGTTTTTCAGCTAAGTTTTCAACCATTGTAGGCTTTTGGACCAAACTTCTGAACAAAAGTGAGCCATTTTGTTTAATCCCCAGTCCCAGATGCAGGGTTTATATTCTATAATTTGATTTGGATCTACATGCCTTTCTGAACATAAAAAGTCCGTGTTTTTCCATGTTATCTTTCAACAACATTTCATAACCAGATAAGTGGCATTACCGAACTTCAATAATCCAATAATCCAAAGTCTAAAAATTGGGGATTTTTTTTTATTGTTTTTCATCTTTAAGTGCAATCAATCATATTGTCAAAAATAAAAACAAAAATCCATCAAAACTAAAAAACTTGGATCTCTGGATGACTGAGATGCTGAACTGTTGATTGATGAACAAAAGATCTCTTTCATATGTTTTTACCCATAAGTTGATTCAGAGTAAATCACACAAATATGTGTGACAATATCACGAAAGTAAAATATGTGGTGCAGGTTGTGGAATATTGCATCTCATGTACAGTAGAACGGCAAAGAATTTACAAGTATTGTAGTCAATATTTTTAACGGAATAATTGAACATGCCCTCAAAATTTCCAAACAAAGAAGCATTCAGTATTTCGGAATTTGAGGAGGAAACAAGGAGAGAAAGAGAAGTGAGGGCCGACCCGGAAAGCAGGAAGGGGTCTGGATCCCGCCAAAACTCTACAGGGAAACTCCATCCTGGAAAATAAAGAAACCCTGTTGCGGCAGAAACTAAGGCATTCTACCTCGCGCAAACTACAACCAATCAGATGGATTGAGGTCAGGGTCTCATCCAACCAATCATGGGACAGTGCTGAATGGCCTTGAACGAACCAATCAGAGATGATGCCAGAGAGGTGTCGTCACTTTCCAGGTATCACAGAAAGACACCATCTGATGAGCCAATCATCTAGCTCAATGTCTCCGAGGATAGAGAATGACGAGATACTAGCACGGGTTTATTCTTTTTGGAGGAGAGCCTCTTATCCTTTTGGCGGACGTTTTAGAGGAGCATCATCCAAGCCAACAGCACTGGTTCAAGGACGGACACATCAAATCTTTTCCCCTATAAACTGATCGCAGTTAGATGCCCCAATAGAGTAGTCTTGGTCAGACATCCACCAAACAATGTGGATTTCAACCCACCCGGACTTGAATAGCTTCTTCCTTTGATGAGTGCAATGTGAGAAAAGCTATTGAATATAATAGAAGCCTGGTAACTTTGTTTTTTTTCCATAAGGTTTGGATAGAAAGCGGTCCAGATGTGTCACTTTCAATGAGGGAGATTAGGAGGACCTAGGAGGTTTAAGGAGCTTAAGAGACTCATTCATCTCGTGTATGGGAAGAGTGCCATCAGTGAAAACAGTATCAATTCCCAGATCTAACAATCATAGGTGAAAAGAGTATTACACAACACTACAAATTGACTTTCCATCTAGGACAAAGTTCAGCATTGGCTGTATTCTGGATTTGAAAGAGCCCTCATTTAAAGATAAATTACTTATTCTACGCTTAGCAAAATTGATCATTGAGGGCACACTTTCATCTGACTGAGAATTATGGCACGATTTTATTTGCAATCTGGGTTCAAAGAATGATCAGAATTTGGGACCGGGTTAGGGACCCACGCCCCTCAGATCCGAAGCCAAGTGCCACGACCATTAGCCCAGTGTTGTTGGCTCGCGCAAGAGAAGGTTTGCCTCTACCCAGACAATCACAAAAAACACGTACCAAAGTAAATTTTTTGAGCTCAATCAAATCATCCCTTAAAAGTCAACCGTAGGGAGGTTTGGCGATACAGAAACGTTTTATTGCGCGTCTAGCCCGTTTTGTTATTGTTTTTCCAGGACGAGGAGCGCGGGCGCGCCCGTTCTCTGCCCTTCCTCCCTTGTGGGTTAGGCGAGGCGCGCCTTGCGTCTTGAGGCTGGCCCGGCCGCCCGCCTGCTTCGTTTTTCTTTTCTTGTCTTCAGTGTTTGTCGCGGCTCTGACGCGGAAAGAACAGGTGAAACGCACTTTAAATAGAAAACAAACCCAGTGGTCGGATTCGGATCGCGTCGAAGCGTGTTGGCCCGGCGTCCGGAACGTTGACCCCAAAGTATGCGAGATTAAGCCCGACAGACGCCACGATGAGGCTCGCCTTCCTCCTTCTTGGCCTCTCCTTTCAACACGTTCAGGGTAAGCGCCGGAACAACGATTTTTCTAAACCCCATTCAGAAGCGTCAGGTCTGGACGGTCGACGGGGTTGCCCGGCCCCTCGGGGACGAGAAGGGGACCCCGACCCCCAATCAATAGCCCATTTTCAACCTGACCCAGTGAGGTTTTTTTTGACCCAGAGAGAAAAATAGTGACACACTTGGGAATTTCCAGATCCATAGGGGGTTGACCCGACCGACCAGGGTCAAACAGGCCGGGCGACCTGACATCTCGCACAAAAAAGGATCGCAAACTCCTATCTTTTTGTTTTTTAGGGTTCTTGTCGTGCAGTCCCAACCCTTGCGAACAAGGGGGACGGTGTACCCGAAACCTCCTCGGCAGCGCCTCTTGCGCGTAAGATCGATGCCTCTAAAAAGGACCTTGCCGCGAGCGTCACGTTTGTTTGTTTGTTTTCAGGTGCCCCCCGGACTACGTCGGAGACCGGTGCCAGTACAAGCACCCCTGCCTCGCTGTGGGACGGCGCTGCCTCAACGGGGGAACCTGCGCCGTCCTCCAGACCCACCCGGCGGGGGAGCCCTCTTTCCAGGTGCGGCAATGCTGCCTATGACGTGACTTGAGCGGCCTCTCACCCTTTGCCTTTTCTTTCAGTGCACCTGTCCTCCGGGCTACGGCGGTTCCCTCTGCGAGCTGCCCGCGGACGATCCCCCGTGTCTGACGCGCCCCTGCGCCAACGGGGGCACCTGCACCCTCTCTGCCCCCCGTGCTGACGCCACCTACACCTGCACCTGTCCCGTTGGATGGACAGGTAACTTAAAGAGTAATACGAGGAACTGCTCGCCGCTCAGAGACATCTTTTAGGTCGCCGCTGCGACGTCGAGGACCCTTGTGCCGGTCGGCCCTGCGGCTCTGGCCTCTGTGTCGCCTCGGGACGGACCTTCCGGTGCGAGCGGCCCGAGGTCCCTTGCGGTCGATCCTCCTGCCTCAATGGCGGCCGGTGCGCCCGGCACGCCCCCTTGCCCGTCTGCGCGTGTCCGACAGGTAAGGCCCGCCGGCCTCCCCCACACAGACCTGGCGACTCACATTGGCCGGCTCTCTCTTTCAGGGTTTGAGGGCGACCGGTGCGAGAGGGATGTCGACGACTGTCCCGGCCACCTCTGCCAGAACGGCGGTCGCTGCCTTGACGGCGAGGCAACCTACGCCTGCGACTGCCCCGCCGGCTGGACGGGTCGCTACTGCCACGAGGACGTCGACGAGTGCGCAGGTCCCGCCAACCCCTGCCTGAACGGGGCAACATGTGCCAACTCGGAAGGCGGGTGAGACACTGACATAAAATAAAGAATAAAAATGTTGGCCTAGGCCAAAAGGGGAGGACAGCCAGTCAAAAATGAAAGTGCGCCAAAACAAAAAAGCCTCATTTTGTATCTATAGGTTTGCTTGCCTCTGCGTGAACGGGTTCGAGGGTCCCCTCTGCGAGACAAATGCGGACGATTGCGCGGGTAGGCCGTGCCTGTACGGCGCCCTGTGCACGGACCGGGTCGCCAGCTTCCACTGTGTCTGTCCCCCGGGACGTACCGGCCTGTACTGCCACCTGCCCGACGCCTGCGCGTCGAACCCTTGTCGCGCCGGGGCCGTCTGCGCGACGAGCGTCTTCAACGGGTCCTATGCCTGCGCCTGTCCCCAGGGTTACGCTGGGGTCGACTGCGATGCTGACTTGGACGAGTGCCGCGAAGGTGAGACAGAGAGCGATAGATATATAAAGCAGTCCCCTGACGTGCCTGTTTTTTCTCAACAGGGTCACCTTGCGAACACGGCGGAACGTGCGTCAACACCCCGGGCTCTTACCGCTGCGACTGTCCCCCGGGGTTTGTCGGGAGGCGGTGCGAGACGAACGTCAACGAGTGCGAAGAACGTCCCTGCCAGAACGAGGGAACCTGCATCGACGAGCGAGGCAGTTTTCGGTGCATCTGCATGCCAGGTAGGAAAAAGGTTACAGTACCCCACCTCCCTCAGATCCTGATGTGATTGGACCCCTTATAACATTTCCATGGTCGGGGAAGGGATGCAAGAGCGAGGGGTCCCTCAGAGATAGCCGCATAGATATTACAGACATAGACTGTGCCCACGCTGTGGGAAAGAGTTGTACCGTAGCTGTTTTGGGTTGACCAAGGCTGAATCCGTGTGGCTCAGGTGGGGTCAGCTGTTGGTCAACCTATAGATAAACACAAAATTGATTTAAATAACCCTTTCACCCTCTATATATTTGATCTCTATGGTGCCCAAGCCAAAAAGAAGACTGTGGGGACCAGAAGGAGTGCCTTTTGCACTTATTTTTACTTTTTTTTCGTCTTCCCTATCCAATGCAAAGCCTTGAAAGAAGTGGGGCTTAAATAAAAGTTTTTTTATGAGATGGGCAGAGAAACATTTTTTATTTCTCAGTGCTATGGGGATAAAAGTTGATGGCAGGAGGGTTTTTGTTGTGGTTGTCATCTGATGTAAATAGTTTTAAGATTCAAGATGTTCATTATTTTCCAACTTTAACATCGTTTCTCTAGAATGAACAAGTTTTTATTTTTCATGGTTTAGTGTTCCCCCCTTATTCTTTGTTTTTATTTCCCTTTTTCTTGTTTTTGCTGTTGGACGTCTTGACTCTTGCTCACTTGAGACTGAGAGTGGCTTGTCGTTGTGTTTCCCACGGTTCTGGTCGGGCTGAGGCTCGGCGGCCCGCCTCCGGGTCCACCTCTGCCCCGGGCTCTGCGATTGGCCAGCCCTAAAAAAGTCGACCTGCTGAAAAAAAGTGGCCTGGATTTTTTTACCTGTGGAAAAATGGGGTTCTGTTTGGAGATGAAAATGAAATGATTGAAAAATCAAATGAAAAGTGTGTGGTGAAAAATGAGAATTTTACTCTATGAGCAATAGTTGAAATTTTTTTTTCAAACGTTTTTTGTCTGTTTGTGTGTTCAAAGAGGGGGGAGAAGATGTCTGACAAAAATGTGGGGTGAAAAGAGGGGCGGTGGGGTGGAGAAAGGGAATGTGTGGTGGGTGGTGGGCAAGAAGGTGGGGGACATGGCTGGCACGCAAATGAGCCAACACAATGAGGTGGATGTAACATCTCTTGATCTTTTCTATGCCAGCTCGTTGTAAAATCTTCTTTTGGGGCAACTCTTTTGGTCTCATTTTCATGGGATGCGAACAAAATTTGAGATGACATTAGTGATGGGTAGACACTGAAAAAAATGTCTGTGGTTTTCTAGATCTTGGTAACTTTTTCCATCTTTTCTGTTAATACTTTTTACACTTCTTTAGAAGCTAAAATTTAATTGCAATATTTCTTTTAAAATACGTTCCCATTGCAAAATGTTTACTTTTCTGATCGACCTTAAGTGATCAGCGATCTGTCCCTAAGGAGCCCCCTTTTGTGGAGCTGTCAGGCACTTGACCATTTCCCTTCAAATATTTGATAGGTGAATGACCTGTGTGTCCTTCCCTGCACATTTATGTAGATAGCACACACGGATCTCAGCATTTAGATTTAAGTTACGGTAGATTACTATTTTTGATTACGCAACCTTTTATCAGCGTTTGATTCCCGAGCGCCCCTGATCAGCGCGTTCCTGTCACACATCCCCATAAAAGGCCTGCGTTTCGAAGATTATTAAGTTATTCTTTATGTGCTTAGACGTAAGTTACTAAGAGTAGATAGTTAGATCACTTTTAAAGGATTTTTCTTATACTTGTGTGTTTATAAAAGTGTCATACAAGTAACCCCAATAAAGTATTATGAACATATTTTACATT
>Ga0194133_10008766_pt1 | contig 11742 bp, 10 predicted proteins | sample TA2KigOf40mmetaG_FD_155448 | JGI IMG/M metagenome (GOLD analysis project Ga0194133, IMG submission 155448) | Freshwater microbial communities from Lake Tanganyika, Tanzania - TA2015055 Kigoma Offshore 40m | ecosystem: Environmental > Aquatic > Freshwater > Lake | place: Tanzania: Lake...
TGCTGAATTTATAGAAATTCCTGTATAACTAGGGTTAATATTTGAAAATGAAATATTAAATCCACCATCATCAGTAAAAGACGGTGGATTTCCACCATATTCATTGAAATCATCGTTATTTGACGTTTGCGTATGTGTATGTCCAGGATCATTAATACTATGACTATGAGAACCACTATCAGCAGTTGTTCCAGTGTGAGTATGTGATGGTAATTGATTAGTAGATAATGTTATTGAACTATTTCCTCCACTATTTCCTAAAATTGTTGAACTAGTTTTTCCCACAGGAATTCTTTCTTCTAAATTAGGAAGATTAAATGTTGTAGTTCCATCACCAGTTCCGTATATTGTAGAAATTGTAGAAAACAAACGCGCATATGTTGTTCTACTTACGGCACTTCCGTTACACAATAACCATCCACTTGGCGCTGTTTGTCCAGAATAAATACAAATACTGCCTACTGGTAAAAAATTATTATCATTTATATAAACGTCATCAGTTACATTAATATTTTCTGTTTCTAAAGATTGCGATGAAATAGTTCCATCTACTATAAGTTTTGTATTGTTGTTTGAAATTTTAATTGTATTCATATTTATATAATTACTATATATAAATATTAATTATAATTTATTTATTTTAAATTAACGGGATTAATAGATGGTGAAATTAATCTAGCATTTAATTGTTCCATTGATATGTAAGGATTTTTAAGGTCAGAATTACAGTAACCAAAACCTGGTTTACTTGTATCAAATGTTCCTTTAAACATATACGGTACATTATCAGATGGTGTTTTATCTGTGTCATAATGAGGATTTAATCCAGAAGTATAGCAAGCTTCTTGTGTATTAAAATTCATAATTTGTGCTGCATTATTCTGTAAATATTGACGATAACCCCAATTGCTTTGTATACCCTGTTTCGTTTGAATTCTTTCATTCACAACAGCGTCAGGTTGCCATTGTGACCAGTTCCTTCCATCTGCCATAATTGGAGGGAAATTAAAATTTATATTATTTGAACCACTGTAACAAGTAGACCAGGACATTATATATTTTATATCTATAATAAAATTTTTAAACTTTATTCGGAACCTAATAATTTAAGTAGTTCTGGCTTTTTAAGTTTTGAAGCATCAGTATTAGATGCTAAACCCTTCTCAACAGCAATACTTCGTAGCTTTGGTAACTGTAGTTTTTTATAGTCAATATTAAACTCCTCACTATGGTGGTTGTCTTCTCCTAAATCAATCGATATTGTTTTCAAATTTGATGGTTTTGTGGTTATGTCTTTTTCCACTAAATTGTTTTCTTCTTTTGGTTCATCTAATTCATATTTAAGGTCTAAAACTTCCTCAGCATAATCATCAGTTATTTCCGTAAACTCAGGTGTATCTGATTCAATAGGCTCAAAATCTTCTTCTAAATCAGCAACATCATTATCATCAATGTCAAAATAATGTTCATCTGTTTCATCTTTTTCTCCAGAAATATTTAGCTTAAGAACCTTAACATTATTGATAGAATCATCATCTTCATTGTCATTTTCATCTTCTGAAGCATTTTCGGAAGTGCTATACTTTATTTCTTGCTCATCAGTTTCTTCATCTACATTACTATTATTTTCAGAATAGTCATCTTCACTCTCTTCATCATCAGAAACTTCAATCAAATCACTTGAATTTATGTCAAGTTTATTTTCTCCTAAATTATGATTTTGCTCATAACCATAATCAAAATTTTTACTAATTCCTCCTTGTTGATGTGTAATTGCTAAATGATTTAACCCTGATTTTACACCATGCATATCTTCAGCTAATGTAGATACTAAACTTAACATAGAAGCAATTTTATGATTTTGTTCTCTCATTTTACTTTCGAAATATACTACAAGTAAAGCAACAACAAGCACTAAAATTCCTAAAAATATTAAAAATGATGAATTAAATATGTCTAATACAGATCCCATTTTATTACAAAAAGATTATATAAATTAATTAATTTACTAACGAATTCTTCCACATTTACTCTTTCATCTTTACCCTTAAAGAAATAACATATAACTTAAAAATCATTTAGTAATCCTTCTGGATAATTCATTTGTTTTAATACAATTATTCCACCTTTTATATCGGATATTCCTTCAGCTAAAGTATACTTATAGATAAGTTTATTATCCTTTTTCTCTGTTATCATTTTACAGTTAACAATAGATTTGGATTTTTTAAGTTTTTTACATACTTTGATAAAATGTGTTGTAAGCATACAAGATACGTTTTTAAATTTAGTAATATATTTCATAAATGCTGTGGCACTTTGTTCAGCCTCTTCTGGATTAGTTCCAGAATATAATTCATCAAAAGCACAAAAATGAGTTTCGTTTTTATCGCTTTCTATAATATCTAAAATTTCTTTACATCTTCTTGCCTCTGCTTGAAACAAACTATCACGACCAGATGTGTCAGGAATATTTAAATAACAATGTAAATACTTAAATGGTTTAACTTTTGCTGAATCATAAAATCCACATCCAAATTGCTGTGTAAATAATATATTCATTAAAGTGGACTTTAATACGGTTGTTTTTCCTGAAGCATTTGGACCTGTTATTATCATATTTTTTTTGAGTTTAATTGTGTTTTTAACTGGATTAAATTTTTTTAAGCATGGATAATAACTATTTTCTATAACAGTTTTTTTAGAATCTTCAATAAATAAGCAGAAATTTACATTTCTCTCGTTAATATTATATTGTAATCCTTGTAAACAATCAATATAGCCATTGAAACCTAGAGAATACATAATTGTGTCATTATAAAGTTCATCAGTATGTAACTCATAAAAGCATTTAAATACATAACCTATCTCTTTTATTTTACTGAAGTTAAACATATTATAATTGGTAATTGTTTTTATTTTATTTTGTATATTTTTAAGTATAGATAGCTTATCTTTAACATGTGAATTAAATTCATTATGTGTCGTTAGCTCATATGAATAATGTAAATAATTATCCATTGTATTTATGGTGTGCTCAAGATAAATTTTAATTTCATTAAAATGACTATGTATGGTCTTCATATTATTATTAAATCTTACACAAACCATAAAATTTTGATAAATTGAAAATAAATAGAAAGCTGCTGAGATAAATATATACATTTTTTCTTGTGACGATATTTCATTAAAATTTACAACAAATAATTTTCCGATAGCATTTTGATAAGCAACTGTTTTTAAAACATCAATATATCCATTAATGCTTATTGTTAACCCTTTCATTTTAATTATAAAAAATGGAATTATCAATATTATTATAGGAACTAAGAGTGAAATTATAGGTGACATTAAATTATATACACTCATAAATTGTAAAAACCATTCAGACCTATTTAAAAACTCAAGCATTTCCCATTCAATAAAATAATATCTTTCTTTAAATCCTGAGTCAATTTTCAATTCATTCCATATATCGATTATGTTTTTATAATTAGGAGAATAATTTGAATATTTAACTTCAAGAGGTTTATATTCTTTTAATAGTTTTTGGTTATCTTTTAAAAAAGAAACATCTGTCGTATAATAACCGCATATTTGTTCATTAAGTTTTTTAGAAATGTTGTTGTCATTTTCAAAATAATAATTATATATTGGATTAGTTGAAGGATCTACTGTCTTAATTAGTTCTAAATCATTAATAATATTTTTATTTAATTCTACCTTAGATTCATTATAGTAAATAGGCATTTTAAAATGTGAATTAATGTCATTTATTTTTGTGTTTTCACTCATTATATTTAATTAGAAATATAATGAATAACTTTTTACGAATAAAATTTACGAATAATTTTATTAACTTAACTTAATAATTTATTAAACATATTAATATAATTTTTAATTAATGTACTATCATTTAGAGTTCCATAATTTCTAGTTTTTTTGTCACACCATGAAAATGAATTATTAGATAATGGAAATATATGAATATGATTATTAAAAAACTTATATCTCTTATCTTTCGTAAGATAAATTGTTCCCCTAAAATTACTTTTAATTTGTAAGTGGCAACCCTTACCGCTTGAGAACCATTCTTTACATATTTTTCTTACGGTTTTATTAATATTATAACAGTCAAAATAAGTATTCATCTTTTTCTCATTATCAATCATTATACTTATTTTTTTATAGCCATAAACATTTGTTTTATTATTTTTTCTTAATTTTTTTGTAATACATTTTTTACTTTTTTTCCTTTGTTTTGTTGTTTTATAATTTATCATATATATACATACATAAATATAAATAAATTTACTTATGGTTTAAAACTATTGTTTTACTATTTACAGTTTATTTAAGTTTGGGATAAAAATCCTAATTCATCAGGTAACTCCATAATTTCAGTTTCGTAATGTTCCTCAATTTTTTTAATATTTCCAACATCTCGTCTAGTAATAAAATTAATTCCAACACCTTTTCTTCCCCATCTTCCGGAACGCCCAATTCTATGAAGATAAGTATGAACACACTTAGGCACATCAAAATTAATTACAACGCTTACTTGTTGAATATCAATTCCTCTAGCAGTTACGTTTGATGATATCAAAACTCTTGACGAACCGTTTCTAAAATCAGTAAATGCTTTGTCCCTCTCGTGTTTATCCATATTACTATGAATTCTACAAACAGGAAATTCATCTTCACACATAGCTTCATAAAGGTCTTGAACCCTTTTAATACTGTTACAATAAATAATAGTTTGCGATAATGAGATATAAGAAAATAATTTTTTAAGTGTAATGTACTTTTGACGGTCATCGTCAACCGCAACAAAATATTGCTTAATTCCTTCTAACGTTAATTGCTCACGTTTAACAGAAATACTAACTGGGTTTCTCATAATTTTTTTGGTAATTAGGTTAATATCATCAGGTAAAGTAGCACTAAACAAACATACTTGAACATCATTATTTAGGTACTGAAAAATATTATAAACTTGCTCTTTAAAACCGGACGATAACATTTCATCAGCTTCATCAAGAATAATCATTTTAATTGTTTTGCATCCAATTCTATCTCTACGCATCATATCGTAAACACGACCAGGACACCCACAAATAATGTGAGGGATATTTCTCAAAGAAAAACTACTTCCGCCGTCTGAGTTTGTTCCGCCAAAAACAGTCTGAACTTTTAGTCCTTTCATAAAAGTGCTTAAACTGTTAATGACACGTGAAGTTTGACTAGCTAATTCTCTAGTAGGAGATAATACGAGAATTTGTGTTGAATGAATGTCTACATTTACTGACTGAAGTAAACCAATAGTGAATGTTGCTGTTTTCCCAGTTCCGGATTGAGCTTGAGCAATTACATCCCTACCGTTCATTACAGGTTTAATAGCTTTTTGTTGAATAGGACTCATTTTTTCAAAACCATAACTATAAATTCCGCGTAAAATATCTGGATTTAAATCTAACTGATCCCAGCTTTGAATTTCATTTACTGAGGATTCCAAACCTAATTCCTCATTTACCTCGCTCACAACTGTGTTGTTTTCTGTTGCCATATTATGATATAATATGTATATATGTGTTTAAGTGTATTTATAATAATTATTATATAATTAAAAAATTGATATAAATATAGCAATATAAAGTAAATTATACTTATCAGTATGGCGACCAAAATCTTAAGATATAATTTGGAACAATTTGAAAATATTGGTTTTCAGGGGTTTGACTATAAACTTCCTGATGAAGTAATTGAAAAAATATCTGATTTAGCAATGCAAGTAGGTTCTCCTGATTACGTAAAAACTCCTGTATTTAAAAAAAGGGATAATCCTATGAAAGTTGAACCGACTTTTGTTCCTAATAAAGAACACCCTAAGAAGAGAAGAGGAAATAAAGCGATGGAAATTGTAAATGATGAAGATTGGGATAATATGAGGTCTTCTTTTCAAACTACCAAAATTGGGTTGGTTAAAACTGGTATTGAAGTAGAAGTAGATTCTATTAGAACGTTAATAAATAAAATGTCCGATAAGACTTATGTTGAAATGCGAAATAAGATTATTGATATTATTCAAAAAACTACACTTGAATATCCTGCCGATAATTTAAGTAATTTTGGAACATCAATTTTTGAGATGATTTCAACTAATAGACACTTTTCTAAAAATTTCTCAGAATTGTATTCTGAATTATTCAGTAAATTCGAATTCATCAGAAACCAATATAAGAGTAACATTGATAAATTTGTTGAATCATTTGATAATATTGAATTTATTGAGCCAAATGAAAATTATGATAAATATTGTGAAATTAACAAAGTTAATGAAAAACGAAAATCGTTATCAACATTTTACGGAAATTTAGTAGAATTAGAAATTGTGTCAAACGAAGAATTTATTCTTATAACAAGAAATTTACTTGAAAAAATTTATAATTACATATCATTAGAAAACAAAAAAAATGAAGTAGAAGAGCTTACTGAAAATTTTGTAATTTTATATAAAAGGGAGTTAGTTGAAGAAACAGATTACGAAAATATTGACGGTAAAACTATTGATGAAATTATTGAATTAATAGCAAGAAGTAAAGTGAAGGATTTTAAAAGTTTAAGCAATAAGGCAATTTTCAAATTTATGGACTTAATTGAAATGTAAAATGTAAAATGTAAAATGTAAAATGTAAAATGTAAATTTATATTAATAGTATTTAAATATAAATACTATTATTAATAATCATAATAAATAATGTCAATAGCAGGCGAAAATAATTTGGCAATTTCTTATTATATTGAAGAATTTGAAGAAAATGAAAATAAAGGGTTTAATATAGATAATTTTTTAACTGACAATTATTTAAATGAAAATGACATATTTATGCCTCAAATGGTTAATTATCACGAAAATTATACCGTTAAAGACTTACTATTAATTTGTAAGTATTATGGCTTGTCAAAAATGATTAAAAACAATAAATGTGATAAAGAGCAAATTATTCAAGAGTTAGTTTTTTTTGAAAATGATCCAATTAACGCTGAAATAGTGTGTAAACGACAAAATATGTGGTTTTATATTAATGAACTTAAGAATGACAGCTTTATGAAAAAATATATTATTTGGTAAAATTAGATTTTTATATTTAATCTTAAGTATTTTATATTAAATATAAAATATCATAATAAATTATATAATGGTATTATCAAAATTGGACAGTGATATAAGTTATCCTGAGTTAAAAAGTGTTGACCCTGGTGATTTAAAAATAGAAGCAGATTTATATCAATTAGAAATTAAAGATGTAGACATTATTGTTGCTATAGGAAATTCTAAAAATACTTATGAAGATAAAAATGTCCTATACTTTCCCATTTATTTAGTTAAACACAATAATAAAGTAATACAAATTGGGGTTTATGAAATTAGAGCATCAAACTATTTATCATATCTCGATAAATACAATAATTTAGATATAGAAAAAATGGACGAACCATTAATTTATTCATTTGTTACAAAAGAATTTTTAAACAAAATGAGACTAAAACCAGAAGTGCCATTACACAGAATAGCTTCAGAAGAAGGAGAAGAATTTGAATCAGATCAGGAGGCCAAAGACTCTGATGAAGAAGAGGAAGAAAAAGAACATGAAGAATACGCTATCCCACCTGAACGCGAAGATATTTTCATTAAAATTAAAGGTGTTCCTATTCCACCCGCTTTACCAGAAGAAACAAAAAAACAAGCAAAAGACATAAGAGAGAAGTACCGCGAATCCCCAACTGATAATTGGGTAGAAAAATTTATGGAAAATAAAAATTACACTATTCAAGATAACGAAGGAGGTGGCGATTGCTTATTTGCGACAATAAGAGACGCTTTTTCTAACATAGCACAACAAACTAATGTAACTAAGCTCCGAAAAAAATTAGCCGAAGAAGCTACACAAGAAATCTTTGAAGATTATAAAGAACAATATGATATGTATTCGGCTTCTTTTATAAAAGACACAACCCAAATAAAAGAATTAGCAAAAGAATACACTACACTAAAACAACAATTAACCCAAGTTATAGATCGTAATGACCAAAAAGCTATAATATTACAAGCGAAAGAAATTAAAGCTCTTCACGACAGATTAGTAGAAGAAAAAAAAGTTACATCAACTATATTGAAAGAGTTCAGTTTTATGAAAGGAATAGAAAATTTAGATCAGTTTAAACGTGCTATAAGAAAATGTGATTTTTGGGCCGATATGTGGTCAATTTCTACCCTAGAAAGAGTTTTAAATATAAAGTTTATTGTTCTCTCAAGTGAGTTATATAAAGCAGGTGATATTAAAAATGTCTTATTATGTGGACAACTAAACGATAAAATTTTAGAGCAACGTGGTATATTTAACCCAGAATTCTATATTATGGTTGACTATACTGGAAACCACTACAAATTAATAGGTTACAAGAAAAAAATGATATTTAAGTTTAAGGAAATACCTTATGGAATTAAAAAGTTAATTTATGAAAAATGTCTTGAGAAAAATGCTGGACCATTTGCCATTATTCCGGACTTTCAAAAATTCAGAGCAAGTCAAAAAAAAACAGTAATTCAAGAAGCTGTATATGAAGATTTAAGTGAAAGTAAGCTAAGAGGTTTATATAATGACGATATTGTGCTTCAATTCTATTCCAAATCATCTAATAAACCACTTCCCGGAAAAGGGTCTGGAGAGAAAATACCAAATGATAGACTAAAAGAATTTGCTACTCTTGCTTCGATTCCAGAATGGCGACATAAATTATCTAATTTTTGGGTAGCACCATTTACATTAGATAACCATAAATGGGCTTCTGTAGAACATTATTATCAAGGATCTAAGTTTAAAAAAACAAACCCAAATTTTTATTTAAGTTTCTCTCTAGATTCTGGAACAGACTTATCAAAGGATCCCATAATGGCAAAGCACGCTGGAGGGAAATCAGGAAAACATGAAGGGGTTCGTATAAGACCTATTGAGGTTGCGATGGATTCTGATTTTAATAAAAGAAAATCAAAAGAAATGTATGTAGCTCAATACGCAAAATATACGCAAAATGAAGATTTAAAAACTATGTTATTGGCAACTAATGATGCTAAATTGATGCATTTTACTGGTCGCGGAACTCCACCAATAGCGTTTGACGAAACAATGTTAATTAGAGATAAAATAAGAAAAGCTGAATTATAAATATCTTGAACCTCTTATTCCGAAATCAATTTCGTCAATATGTAATCTGGTTTTAACTTTTTTATTTTTCATAGCATAATATTTATAATAAATTAATAAAATAATACCTAATACGCTTAAGGTGCTCATAAAAAGAGTTGCTATAATGAGATTTTCATTATTATTATCAGAGTTTCTCTCTATATTACAAACACAAGAGTATGTTTTATTGTCTATTTGTGGTATGATAGAAGGTTTATGGGTATTTATTTGAACTAACTCAGTAGGCTCAGAAGTTACAATATCATAATCATTAATATTATTATGTTCAACAAATAATTGATAATGTTTAGTTGGATTACACGTAGGAATTTTATTATTATTATTATTATTTAAAATTTCATATTTGTTATCGTTACTATATGTAAAAACGAAATTCATTTATTATATATAAAAGTATATAATAAACCATTTTATAAATTAAATTTTACATTTTTTATTTTTATTTGTTTTATTTCTTTTTTTATTTTTATTTGTTTTATTTCTTTTTTTATTTTTATTTGTTTTATTTCTTTTTTTATTTTTATTTGTTTTATTATGATTTCTCGTTTTTTTACCACCTAATGCTGCCAATATAAATGGTGTAGAAATAAGGCCAGCTGTTAAAGCAACTGCTGGAATAGCATACTGAGGTTTTATGTTATATTTTTCCATAAATTCCTTACCATTTTTCATAATAGAATTAGTTGATAATGAAGAAACACCTTGTGTTATACCTGTATTTAATGTTTCATCTATATAGCCGCATTTATCCATATCATAATTTAAAATAAATTCAGTAAATTCATAAGTATTTTTGCGCAAATCTATAGACAATATAAATGCCAAGTTACCACAAGGATATTCTGGATCTAATTCACCATTTTTAGAGATTATTAGTTGGGATTTAAAGTGTAAATCCATCGTAAAATTATTTATATTAATTTGAATGTTAATGTGCTTATCTGGTCTAAAAACTGTATTTGTTTCTGGTGATAAAATATCATTTAATTTTATGGTTACTAAATCCGTTATTAAATTATACATATTTTGACAAGATAATAGAGCAAATTTATTAACGATATTTAAATTAATTGTTTTATTTACACTATAAATAGAATCAATAATGTTTTGATAGAATAAATCAGCTACACTATAATTGTTGGATGCATTATTAGAATAATAACTTCTGTTATATTCTTTTCCATTAATAGTTCTATTATCTCTCGATATGTCTTTTCCCATTTGGTATTTAATTAATTCAATAGTTTTTTCTTGTGGAACATTTTTAAAAAAATCAGGTTGTTTAATGTAAAAACAATATGAAATAAGCTTATCTAAGGAAGTTTTAGGGTTCATTTTAAGATTTACATTTATTTCATCTTTTCTTAAGCCTATTGGAAAATCACGATTATCAATTAAAAAACAATCATCTAAAGTAAGGGGTATAGTTCCTAATGAATTTGCTAAATTAACTTGATTTAAATAATCATTAAAATTATTTAATAAATAATACATAATATTAGTCTTCGGTAATAAATGTGTATTTTTAAAGTTATTGAAATAATATTTAACGGGAACCTTCGTTAAATTAGTATTAATATTATTTTTGGTTGTATTCTTATTTTTTATTGTTTTATTTTTTCTAATTTGTGGTTTCATATATTATGGAGACAAATTTATTGCAAATATTTTACACCTTTTTACATTTACTACGAAGTAAAACGCTTATTATCTATTATTTCCAATTATTTAACACTTCGTCTAAATCATCATCATCACCTAAATTTTCTATTAAATAACTTGGATGATATTTTTTCTCAATTATATATTTTAATACCTTTTCCCATAACCAATTACGCAATTTTAAAGAAGAATATAAATAACGAAAATTATTTAATGTTTGTATATTTTGTTTTGTTTTTACTAAACTATTATTATATACTATTTCATAAATAGGATTATCATCACAATTTAATGCTTCTAATGTATGCGGTAAAGTTGGCAACGAAGTCAATTGATTATTATCACAATTTAATATTTCTAATTTTTGCGGTAAAGCTGGCAACGAAGTCAATTGATTTTTATAACAATATAATTCTTTTAGTTTCTGCGGTAAAGTTGGCAACGAAGTCAATTGATTATTATTACAAAATAATGTTTCTAAATTTTGCGGTAAAGTTGGCAACGAAGTTAATTGATTATTATTACAAAATAATGTTTCTAAATTTTGCGGTAAAGTTAGCAACGAAGTCAATTGATTATTAGAACAATACAAACTATCTAGATTTTCTGGTAAAGCAGGCAAATAAGTTAATTGATTATGATCACAACCTAAAACTATTAGATTTTTTGGTAAAGTTGGCAACGAAGTCAATCGATTATTATAACAATACAAACTATCTAGATTTTCTGGTAAAGCAGGCAAATAAGTTAATTGATTATCACTACAATATAATTTTTTTAGATTCTGCGGTAAAGCAGGTAAAGAAGTTAA
>Ga0194133_10008768_pt1 | contig 11740 bp, 9 predicted proteins | sample TA2KigOf40mmetaG_FD_155448 | JGI IMG/M metagenome (GOLD analysis project Ga0194133, IMG submission 155448) | Freshwater microbial communities from Lake Tanganyika, Tanzania - TA2015055 Kigoma Offshore 40m | ecosystem: Environmental > Aquatic > Freshwater > Lake | place: Tanzania: Lake Tanganyika...
TCCTCTTGTAATGTAGTTTTTCTAATTTTTTCAGAGAGGTTAAAACTTAACAAAGAAGGAGCAAGGGTATTTACAACAGGATGGGGAGCAAACTTAACAGAGAGGGAAACGTATTCACCAAAGTTGTAAGCAAACTTAACAGAGGGGGGGTATTTGCTCGACGATATGTAATGCCGTGGTGTTGGTGAATTTCACTAGTGAATCTAGGTTAGAGGGTATACTTATGAATTGTTAGCTTACACTGAATTTGGGAGCTATACATTTGATATTCTGATATTCAAAAGATGAGGCGTTCTTCTCATAACCGTGAATCTGTTAATGTCAATGTGGGTTCTGACCATAGACATGCTATACATAGACTGCGCCCCCCTGCCTACTCTGCAGAAAAGATTTGCACAGTAGTATTTTAGGGTTTACCAACAGCTGAATCTGTGCAGCTCAGGTTGGGTCAACTGCAGGTAAACCTATATCAACTAGAGTTGTTATGGGCCTTCCCAAGCAACAAGCCATGGCATTTCCGTACTTGGTTCTGGTGTGCTGGCTGGCTGCCCTGCACCAATGGCATCCCTGCGGGCAGCCATCTGATCCAGAGAGAAGATAAATATAGTGTCTGCACATCGGATTTTTTCTGGAAAAGAACAATTATTGAAAGGCAGCTGCCACTACTAATGAACTGTTCCAAGATTTCACAACCATACACCTAGACCCACTAAAAAGTGGAACAGTGGCAGCTGCCATGAGGGGGTCAAAATAGACCCACCATGCACAGACGCACAGCCTGACTCAAAGGACCACGCGCTCTCTATATTCAAATTCAGTTTATCGATTCTTTCTGTTTTTTCACACGTGAACAAACCTTTTTAAGGAGTCTCAAAATGAGTACTGTCAATGACAGTGGTTGTAAGTTATCATATTTAAAAAAGATTTTTGAGTTCCATTTGAGGAGTATCGTTCGAAGGGTTTAAGCCAACCAGTCAAAATTAATACATTTGAAAGTTGTTACAGTGGCACTGTTATCCAATTTTAGTCTTTGATTTATCTAGGAAGATGCGTCAGTTTTCTTCTTCTGTCATTTATGTACAGTCTGCTCCTGAGGTCAGAGTTGAGCCAATGAGGGCTTTCCTTCTCCACCATTTTAATTGCCATAGAAGGTGTACCATAGGATGCCCACTCTCTGGGTGTTGCTCGATTGCATTGCTCATCAATCTTTTCTCTCCTTAAGTTCCTGGAGTAGTCTTATACTGCAACCCTAATCACTCTGAAGTGTGGGATTTTTGTATTTGAGGTTGGGTGTCATCCATATGACAGAGCCATAGAAGACCATAGAAAAGTAAAAGGCAGTGATCAGTTTAGGAGGTATTTCTTTGGTTGGGAATTTCCTAATAATTTGTAATCTACGAATATACCCATTCGCCTTCCCAATGGCTACAAGTGTTTGTTTAGTCGAATCTAAGTTCTGACAGAAGTTAATACCTAGTACTTTTAGTTCGGGGTCAATTCAATACTAATATCTCCGATGTTTAGTGCACAAGTTTCATTTAGCCCACTAATTTTGTTTACAACCATTCCTATGAAGACCAGATCCCAGTCCGAGGATGTGTCGGTGTGGAAGATCGTCTGCAGTCATGTGCGGGTGCAATCCTCCTTGGCCCAGTCTTGTGTATTGAGTTGTAAAAAAATTTAACTTTTAGATTTTCGTATTTTGGGATCGAATGCATGAAAATTCTACATCTAAAGCTTCTGATTCATTCTAGGAATCAGAATTTACAAGCTTATGGGTTTGTCTGATTTTTAATACTAATTAGGGTCTCATGAACTTTGTAGTATTTGTTGAATTTTGAATTCTGAGATTATTTTTGATTATTTTGAAATATGTTCCGCCCTCAGGGTCCGGTTTGGGCCCTGAGTATAATGTACATCAAATATGAAATACAAAATGTGGAAATGACCGAGAATAAAAGAAGAGATTATGAAAATATTGCATCTTAGGAGGGTAGTGGCTGTACTTCCTCAGATTGGCTTCGGACTTTGTAGGATTCAAAATGAACAGAGATAATTAATTACAGGAAGCAAATTTTAACAAATAATCAAACAAGCATTTATTTTTCAAAATGTGCTTCTCTTTTTTTGAAAATGGCTTCAAGGCATGTGCACCCTCGCATGGGAATCCTGCTGAAGCGAATGCTTTGTGTTTTCGTGAAAGAAGAAAGTAAAAAAGCCTTTCGAAGATTTTGGCTTGAAGAGTAATGAAAAGGGTAAGAAAAGAAAAGAAATAAACTTTTGACAAATCAAGTGTTCGTGTTGTAGGATCCTTTTTTGAACTAATGTAAGCAAACGTGAATATAATAATTACGATGAGAAATAAACAAGGGAAAGTTTTATTATTATTTTGCTGTGGCTGAGAGGTCAAAAGCACCTGACAGAGAACCGAGAACTTAGGTTATGTTTTCAACCTCCGGACATCCCAGCAACTTTTCAATCCCAGGTTGCAAAAAAATCAACATGGCACCTGGTATGACCACTGGCGGTTTGAACCCACGACCTTAGTTCTCAGTCTATGAACTCTCAGTCAAGGCAATCCCTTAATGATGTTGAATTAACAACATTTTCTGAGTCAGATTATTATTATTATTACCAGCAGTTCGAAAGGTGCCACCTTACCCCCTTCAAACTTTAGGTTTTTTTGCATTGGCATTTTTCGCATTTTTTTGTTTTTCGCGTTACGTAGGCTGTTTTTAAGCGTTTTTCGCATCGAAGCATTACGTTAAGGCTTTTATATATATTACTACCACATTCAGGAGCGGCTAAGCTGCCCACTTTTTTGCCATCCCTTCACGCCCCCGTGACAGGACAGAGTTAGGGTTTTATATATATTAATTAATATAATATATATAAAAGCCTTAACGTAATGCAAAAAATGTAACACAGATAATGTAACGCTGCGATGCAAAAAAAGCCTTTAACGTAACGCGAAAAAGTGCTGCGACGCAAAAAACAAAAAAATACGAAAAATGCAAAAGAAAAAACCTGCAAATAAATTCAAGTTTTAAGGGGGATTGGGGGTGGGGGTTTGGGGGTGAGGCATGTGGGGAGGCCTAGCCGTTTTTGAATTGCTAGTTAATAATTATCGTAATTATTATTATTACTTTTATTGTTACTATTACTAGCGATTCAAAGGTGCCTAAGCTGCCCGCCTGTATCACTTCTGAATCCCTCCTTATCCCTCAAACCCACCCCATCTTACCCCCCAGCCCCCCTTACCCCCCAATCCACCACTTAGGGCCTTACCCCCCAGCCCCCCTTACCCCCCAATCCACCACTTAGGGCCTTACCCCCGACCCTCTTTTCAAACTTGAATTTTTTTCGCATTTTTTGAGGGTTTTTCCTTTGCCTTTTTTTGTTTTTTTGCGTCGCAGCATTTTTTCGCGTTACATATTAAAGGTTTTTTTGGCATTTTTCGTGTCGCAGAGTTATATTTTCGCATAACGTTAAGGCTTTTATATATATTAATTATTATTATTATTATCATTATTATTTTTTTTATTATTACTATTATTATTACTTTTACCCTTTAACTGTTTGAAACTTGGCACAAAACGACCGAATACGTTCGTGCATGGTCAAAACCTAACGTGTTTCTCTTTTTTCCTTTTATCCAATCAAATTACTTTTTCATCACCCCGTTCGAAAATCAATCAATCTTAGGTCATTGATTTATGTAATTGATTACACTTAAGCAGAATGTATACAATTATCAATAGCTTTATAAGAAAAGCAACGACTTACATGACAAGACATCCAAATATTTTAGCTCCTTTTTTCCGATCGAACCAAAAATATTTCCTTTACGTTCATGTTTCTCAATATGATCCAAACAAACGTGGAGGGATTTTCTTTTGCACATACCACTTGGGGATATTAAAGCTCCCCAAATGTGAATCCACTAAGATTTTCAAATCACTGCTTCTACTTTCCAACAGTCCCAATGCGAACAAGTCCCGGTCTAAAAGTGAAGAAAATGGCTTTGACAATAATAAAATGCATGAGCTCTCAAAATAATCATTTTTGAAAATTCAAAGCCTTATCCATAAGTACAAACAATGTTATTTTATTAAAAAAGATTCATTGATTGGTCGATGTCTCTTCATTGCTTGAGTCGTTCAGTATTTATTTTTCCGAGTGGCAAATTCTCCGTTTTTGTTCAGATTTCAATGGGCCTTTTCGTCTTGTTTTTGAAGCTTTTCCTCAATTCTTTGCATCAAAATTATACTGTCTTTTTATATTTAAGTAAAACAGACTGCATGTACTACTCATGTCCCACTGAACCAATATCTTTAAATTTTGAATCGTCCTAACTCTTAAAAAAATGTAGTATTATTTTAATTCTGAATCGATGGAGTTTCCAGATATACGAATACAAATTGTCCCATATTAAAGAAATTCTTAATCATTTTTTAATTGCAAGCATTTTTTAGCCCTTGGTGGTCTTTTCAGAGCCTTAAATATTTATTTTGAATGTAATGACAAACTTGCAATTGGGATAACTTTACAAGTTACATGAATAACGTTCAATATTACAACATTTCACTTTCAACTGAATCCATTCGCATAAATTTTCATCAAACTTGAAAAAGTTGTCGATCCTTTTTCTTTATTCCAACCTCTACCACCTTTTCCTCTCTTTAAAGGAAGCTGACTAAATCTCACAGGGAAACAGTGAAAAGTAATGAAGCGAAAAAAATAAGGTTTGAAAAAAACAATTTGTGACTAGATTGCTTGGGACAAGGACAAAAACAAATTCATTTTCTGAGATAAATTTTCTCGTTTCAAATACCTTAAGAAGGTTTCAATCTGATTTTTTTCTGAAAAAGCAATCTCATTTATTTCATAAAAGTTGGCGTAGTAAGTTGCTTTCCATGATTCTCAAATTCTATAGGGCATTGACACTTTAGTGTTTATCTGTTAAAATAAGGGATGTGTCGGGCAACAATTTCATTGACCTGGGTAACGGTCAGCATGGCCAGAGTATCAAGTATTGTCAATTAAGGAAGAAGTGTGGACATTAATTCTCAACTTGTTGTAGGATTAAGAATGATTTTTTGATTTGTCAATTTTAGGAAAGGTCTTGATTGTAATTTGTAATTTCTTCGGTGGGTTCATTCACAATCTTTGAGTACAAAAAGTCATATTTTTTTAAAGCTGAGTTGGGCACTGTACTTTTATTCATGAGTGCATTTCAATTTCAATTTTCTTTTAATTTGTTCATTCGCACTATCTAAGAATATTAACAATACTTAGCAAGAACCATTATCAAATTTAGAATAATTTTGATAATTACAATCGAAAAGTCAACTAAAATATTTAGCCAATTACAGCTTGTCAAATAGTTTTCAGTTTATGTCATGTGTCAAAAACTTCAAGTGCAAGATAAAGTTAACTTTCAGAATCCAAAGTTTCTTTTCAGTTAAAATCATGGTGAATCATCGCTAATCGGTCTATCCAGATTGAACCATATATGGGAATTTGATTTGCCGGAGGATGAGGCTAATCTAGTTGACTAAAAAAAAAAATGCGTCGACGAGCGCGCGTGATTCGTAGCCCCGCAGGATATGGTTAGGTTAGTTTTTTTTTCTGGCGAAACGACAGTAGTCGAAACAGCAGTAGGCGAAAACAATGGTGCCATGATAGCACTAGATTTAAAATCAATATCAATATCACTTCACAGTGTATCTTTATTGTTCATTCTTTTAGAATGTCTTCTTTAACATCTTCGAATTTAATCATTAGTGAGACAACTTAGGTCATGAAACATATCTGGATGATGAAAACAATGTCACATCTCAAATTACTTGTGCTGTCCAATGTGTCAAATATTTCTGGAAATCTTGCGTATACCTCTTAACAGCTATCGCGGGAAACTGAAATTATCAATACCTCAGATTTAAGTAAATTATGTCTCCATTGGATTCTTTAGTATGGAAAATATCTAATGTTAGCAGTCTGGGTTATTGATATAAATAGTTTTTCCTGATATGGTTGTCAAGTGGTATACAAAAGTTTTCTGAAATTATTGTTTCTTTAGACAATCTAATTAATTTGAGGTCCGACTGTGTTTTTCATCATTCAGATATGTTCTAGGACCTAAGTTGTCCTACTTTCAGACTTTCTTAAATTCTATTGACTGAGGGTCAGTGATGCTAAACTAGCATATTGAAGATCAATTCAGGGTCCAAAGCATAGACATCGAATATATAGACCACGCACCTCTGCCTGAGTAGCTGGAAGAATTTTCACTGTAGTAAATTAATGGTTTACCAACAGCTGAATCGGTGCGGCCTAGCTGGGTCAGCTGTTGGTAAACCACCTCTATGATTTTTGGTCGCTTGCGTGGTCTATGTATTCGATGTCTATGGTCCAAAGAACTAAAGTTTTGTGTAGCCATAATTGCTGCATGCGCTTGGCCTGTTGTGAGGCTATTTCTGCGACTAATTCATTGTGTACATGGAACCTATGATTGAAATTGGTGGAAAATATTAGTAACATATTGCAAATTATAGGATAATCTTTTTCCATAAATGTTTGGGGGCACTAAAGTGACTGTCTTGCATAGGATCATCAACTATCGATCTGATGGGCTCATCAATGACAAGCTCATAAGTGATTATAACTGAGTTATTTGCAACCTTCCTTTGCTTTTATCATTAACTCGGCCCAGTCTCTTTTGAGGATATCACACCAAATACTTTCAATGTCAGGGTAACCAAGATTAACATCTTTGGTAAGGCTTTTACCGTTCCAAAGGTGAGCTTCGAGCACCAAGGTATGGGCCTTGGTGTTGGGTGAAAGCCGCACTGTGATATTATTGGTGATTGGGGTGGTATCCATTGATTTGTCCATGGTCCTTTTTCCCGAATTTTTAACATTTTTAAACCCAAAATTCAACTCAGCAAACATTTTCAAATTTCGTACATAAATCAGGCTAGGAAGTGTCGTTAGTGTGATAAGGCAGTTTTTGTTAGCTAACAAAATGGTGAGACTTATCTTTCATAGATATCTGTAGATGGCTATTTGTTTTGAATCTTTTTTGACGATATCCAAAACGTTTGCAAAAAGATCAATAATCAATATTCCTCAGCTTTTGGAAACTCGAGGAAGATTTTCTGGTAATCTAATAGATTGGTAATTTCATAGATTTGTCCACAAAATTTCAAGACACATTTCTACTTTATCCTTTGGCTACTTCCCTTGTTTTGGCATGTATTCTTATCCACGAGCAAGTGAGTGAGTTAGAAACATGGCTAAGGGTTGCAAAAAAATTTGACTTTCTACCTACGTCTTTAATAGTTCCCACAACTTCAAAGATAGAGAAAGTTTATAAAATTAAGAAGATGGGTAATTTTTAGTGGGAAAAATACCTAACTTCCATGAGCGCTCAAGCAAAATGGGGATATTAAGCCAACCAACAGGTTGTTTCTAGTCTGCACCACGAGGAGGCATTCAAAAGATTGTGTGACATTTGAATCCTATTACTTGTCTAGTCACGCTCAAGTCGTAATACTTGTATGAACTAGCTTAGTAGCGCTCAAGTTGTATTGCTTGATGAGATCGTTATGCTTTGTGACGTCATAATGAATTCTTGTTGAATGGAACCCAAGCCCGTACCAAACGTCATGCATCTATGATGTCACCGTGACACATTTTTATTTTTTTATTTAGCTCAGGCGCTTTACATACAAGACATAGAACTTTATAAGAGCTGTGCATGATGCATGACGTCACCGTGACGCATAGTGCATGACATCACTGTGATGTGTGGTGCACACATGACACGTGATGTACCAATTCGGGTTTGGGTCCCATAAATCAATTCGTCATGATGCATTGTGTCACGTGGCAAATTGGTAAAACAGACCAAGACAAATCTCCCGATCCAATTTCATGGAGTCCTTCAAAACGAAGCCAGTTTGTTTGTGAGGATCTGTCACAAAACCATATTTGTTTGTTTGTTTGTAGGCGCGATGTGTGTTGGCTCGCGGATTTGCCACTTAATTTATTATTTTTTATACCATGGGTATTTCTATTTTTTTTTAATTAAAGTTGATAGCCTAATAGGTCAAGTATAGGTAAGTAAAATTGATAAATACAGCCTTCACTTTTCTTTTGCCTCTCTGTTTTACTTATATCGAAATGAGAAAATTTGGTCAAGGTAACTAGGTTTGATACAGCCTAAGTCTGTTTACAGATTGATAGGCGCTGAAAAGAAAAGACATTTTTGTTTCAGGATGAACATGAGAATCTATAATTTTTTTAAGTTCGTCATCTGTTTCCTTCTTTTTGACGCTGATGTTACTATTCTTAAATGAATCAAGGGATGATTTTTTCGGCAAAACTGAGTCCAGCTCTCCATTCATTACTTTTGTAACTCTCGCTGTACTACGCTGATGTTTCTTTTGCTCAGCTCTAGGCCTTACAACGTTTGTATCACAAGTAATAAAGACAACGCCAAATTGAAAATCTGTATTTTGTTCAAAACAAGTCTTTCTCGTGTCACACAACTAATTAACTGGTTTAGCTAGACCACTGAGATACTGCCAGATGTTCTGTGAATTACTTTCATTTCTACATTGAAGTCACCACAAATTGCGATTCTTTTATTTGGTGAAATAAAAATTGCTGTTTATCATGCACTCATGTGTGGTATCCTGTTTTCTACGTTCAAACATTTCAAATTCAGCACCAAAATGTAAATGTGACAAAAAATAAATAAACCCGAAAGGATTCTTGTAAAATTTCTAATCCCTTCGTTAGAAATATAGCGTACTTTTGATAAGTGAACGAACTGGTGCTAAGCAAATCAAATTTAAAGTTAAAGTTTCAACTTGTCATCAATAAAAATATTTTTAAAGGCACAGTAGGTCTTGATTAATCACCAGTCAATATACAATATGGGCCCTTTTAGTTTTCATATTACACCTGCAATGTTGGAATAACTCGTTCTATTGACCTTCTTCGTGACCTTTTTCTCAACACTGGCTTTCATTTGACTACTCAGTCATTAGCTTCATCAATATCATCATCATTTTGAGTAAACAAGAGATTGCACTCTCGATTTTTGCCATAGATTCACATACGAAACGGTCGTTGTGCCTCAACTGTCTCATTCTTTCACGCTTTTTTATCTTACTTTTACTTTCTTTTTTACGTAATTGACAAACTTATTTGCGTAAAAATTTCTTTATTTATATCAAAAAACAATTTTTGCATTCTTTGATCAGCCAAAAAATGTAATAAATTTTGTTAAACGTCAATTAATTTTCAAACGGCAAACCTGCTAAGGACTGGCTACATGCAGCTTACCAAATTTACAGCTCACCTTTATATTGTTAGGTTAAAAAGATTACGTTTTTAACAAGCAACAAAAATTGAAAGAATATTTTTTCTTTTTACATTAATTTAAAGATAAAATTAACATATTTAATATCCTTAAAAACATGTTTTCAAAGCTATTTTTGTTGATTTTCAAATCAAAGTCTCAAACAGAAGTTTCCTTCCCATTTCTATCTTTTTTTATCATGTTGACCCACAAATGTAACATCGTCCTGATGTCGAAATATTTTTTCTTGTTTATATTTATTGCGAAAAGCTTTTTTCAAGTTGTTGCTACTAGCTGTTAAATAGAACTTTTGGATGTGAGTGCCAAAGGAAAAGGAGACATTCGTGAAATATAGAAGGGTAGATGACGATCGAAGTTAAGAAAAGAAAAAGAGGATTTTCAAGAAACTTAAAGAGATGCCCATTTAGATATTTTTATCAAAATTTAACCAATTTTGATAAAAATTAATATTTTTCTGTAGGAAAATATCAAAGCCCAACAACTTTCTTTTTCCATACAGCCCTGGAAGAAATAAAAACTTTTGTGCTGTTTTTCGATTAGATAATTTAGTGCTCAAATTCTTGAAACAATTAAATTAAGTTTTTCAGTTTTATTTTAGATATATTTTTCTCTCCTGTCTCTTTTAATTTAACAAGTTAGTTTTTACTTTCTAAAGCTTCTTTTTAACCCTTACCTTTGTTTGCGTCTAGTTCATGCATCAATGACCCAAAGGAATAATATTTTTCACTCTTGTACCCTGCTTGATTCTCATACATTACTCATCCACGATGATCTTCTCAACCACAAACACTGTAAAAACAAGTTATTTAGTATCAAAATCGTTTTTATTTGCAAATACCAAAATATCTATAAAAATACACTTCATTTATGTGAAGCATCAGCAGACAACAAGAGATAAATTGTTACAACTGCATCTTTGATTTTTATCATTTAAGTTCCCTAAGTTACTAAGATGCCCATTTAAATCAATTGCATTATATTATTATTTTATTTTCTTAAGGGGTCACCGTGGTAAATTCTCATGCAATCTGGCTAGGGATCTGAGCGTGTGGATTCCAATCCCTGCCCTGGCAGCTCCTCCAGGCAACTTTTGATCCCGGCGTTGCCGCAAAAATATCAATACCCTGCTTCACTAGATGCTACCACTAATAAAAAGATTTCATTGCTAATATCGACCATAATCGCAATAAAGTTCAAAAGTATACAAAAGTTAAAATTAAGTTTAAATTTAGAAAGTAATTTGTGTTAATTGAGTGATGGGTTTACAGATTAAAGATTAACTATATTTCTTTTTCAAATCTAGCATTTGTGCTTGAGTTTTGTGATTTTTAGTCTCCCCTTTCCCCTTTAGCAAATAAAGAAAAATATATATGTTGGAGAAATCAAAATGAGAAAAATGATGGTGCAAGTGAAATGGATCATAGGTGTGCCCTTTGCATTTTCTAAGAAAAAAGAAAGTTCATCTTTCTCCTTAGAATTTTCGTTCGTGTAATTTATTCAAGAGCGAAATCAAAATCGTTGGAAAAGTAAGGAATTAGAGAAACTGTTCATGGTTACCATGAGTATATTCTGGAACTTAAAAACTATAATTTGTATTTGTTCTACAGTTCCGTCGAATTTTACAATTAAGATGCCTATTATAAAAGGCTTTTTAAGAGCCAAAAGCCTCTGAGTGTGAGATTATTTTGATAATCAAAAATAACTCAAATAAAGCAAAATCAGCATCAGAGAAAAAATCATCATGAGTAAATTCACTTTTTAATATTTTATGCTTTTTGATTTTTTAATATTAAAATATTTTTTAACACTTTGGTGTAAGATAGACAGTATTCATAATTTTGTGAAAGCTAAAAGCTGTAATCCTCTTAAAAAGATTGCTGTTATATAATCGATGGAGCTTTTCCTTATACAAATACAAAAATAAGTATGGAAGAAAACTGACTTCAAACTTTTTCTTAGTCTATGACTATTAATTTTGTTTGTGCATTGAAAATTCACTTTACGAAGCATGGGCAGCCTGTTAACTAGAGAGTTTCTTCTTTGTGTCTCAAAATGTTTTTGCGTGAGGGCTGATTGTACACATACCCTACTACTAATCTCATGACTCTATAATGAATAGAGTTTAGGAGTTTCCAACGGATGAACTTAGTAATCGAGGTGAGCCAGACAGGAGCGACATGATAAAGTACACTGTGTGATGTTGCAATTTTGACCATTTCTTTTGTGGTGATGTATCTCCTGACAAGTAGCAGCTTCTTTAGGGTGTGATATAATTTTGAAATAATTCCTCTAATGTGAGTATTCCAGGAAAGATCCTGTTGGAATTTGATGCCATAAGCACCTTAA
>Ga0194133_10008770_pt1 | contig 11738 bp, 9 predicted proteins | sample TA2KigOf40mmetaG_FD_155448 | JGI IMG/M metagenome (GOLD analysis project Ga0194133, IMG submission 155448) | Freshwater microbial communities from Lake Tanganyika, Tanzania - TA2015055 Kigoma Offshore 40m | ecosystem: Environmental > Aquatic > Freshwater > Lake | place: Tanzania: Lake Tanganyika...
TGATCAACAACGCCGGGTTTGGTCTTCTAGATGAGCATATCAATCTTGAACCAGAAAAACTCAGGCAAATGCTACAGCTAAATGTAGTGACTCTTGCCGAGCTTTGCCAAATATTCGGCGCAAAAATGAAGCAGCGAGGAGAAGGCGTCATTTTGAATGTCGCCTCTACGGCAGGGTTTCAGGTAACGCCCTATTTTGCGGCATACGGCGCGTCTAAAGCGTTTGTGCTACAGCTGTCTGAGGCACTTGCCAAAGAGCTTGAAAATGATGGCGTACGGGTTTGCTGCCTGGCACCCGGGCCAACCGATACCGCTTTTTTCGATGCGATCAACCCGCAGCAGATCAATGACGATCACTACTTCAAGAAAGCGGGCCGCACGGATGTGCGTAGTGTTGCGCAAGCTGGCGTTACGCTATTGACCCATGGTGGTACCACGCGCGTGGTAGGACTGCTTAATAAGATTATGATCCTCGGTAATCGATTTGCGCCACGGTCGGTGGTTGCAGCTATATCGAAGCGACTGCTCAAGCCAGTCAACATCAAATAGGCAGACAGCAAAATGGTGGGAGGCTCAAAATGGCAAAGTTGAAGATAATCCTGCTAACGGCTAAGCAAATCGTTACTACCCACGTTGTTTTTAGTCAGCCAATCGTAGCGAAAGACCGGCCAATCAGATTTCAAAATAATTATTTGAATTTTGAGCCGCCGGGTCTGTTTGAGTTTTTGAAGTGGCGCTGGCATGCCCTGATCGATGGGTATCCGAAATCAGCGCAGGCGCCCACCCCTCGAGTGGATGCCGACTTGGCATTCATTCACGCCAATAGCCAAGCAGGCAGCCAGATGCAGCCTACAGTGACGTGGATCGGTCACGCCACTGCATTGGTTCAATTTGCCGGATTGAGTATGCTGACGGATCCGATTTTTTCAGATCGTGCCTCTCCGCTTTCACTGGTTGGACCAAAGCGAGCTCATCCGCCTGGCATCGCATTGAGAGATCTTCCGCATATCGACTTAGTGCTCATCTCGCATAATCATTACGATCACCTTGATGAGGCAAGTGTTCGTGCGCTTTCGACCCAAGCTGGTGGATCTCCCTTGTTTCTGGTGTCATCGGGTGTAAAGGCTTGGTTCAAAGACGTAGGTATTTCAAATGTCATTGAGCTGACCTGGTGGCAATCCCATCGTATGCAATCTGCTTCTGGACCGGTAGAAATCGTTTTTACACCTGTATAGCATTGGTCAGGCCGTACTTTGACTGATCGAATGGATACCTTGTGGGGAGGCTTTGCTGTATTTGCCGATAACTTTCATTTCTTTCATGTCGGCGATACCAGTTATTCGCAAGACTTCCAGGATATTGCTAAACGTTTCGCCGATCGCCAGCCTGATCATGGTTTCGATTTGGTACTAATTCCGATTGGTGCCTATGCGCCGCGCTGGTTCATGAAAGACCAACATGATGACCAGCAAGAAGCGGTGAAAATCCACAAAGATTTACGCGCAAGGCAGTCGGTAGCCTATCACTGGGGCACATTCAGCTTGTCGAATGAGGCGCTCGACGATCCCCCGGCTGCGCTTACAGCGGCACTTCAGGAGCAAGGTATAGCCATGGATGAGTTTTCAGCTATTGCAATTGGCGAGACACGCAAGCTGCCTTCCCGATTTGCACGCTAGTTTCAAGGCTGATGCTGTAATTTTTTTCAGAGCGCTGCTATGACATCAGATACCAAACGCCATTCGACCAATCCAACTTTCGCATCAACCGCCATGAGATCTAGCAGCAATCTTAATTCAGCGCTTCCGCCGGCTCGCCACATTGATGCAGCGGTTGGCTCACTTGCGGTCAGAGACAGTGGCGCTCGTGCGCGAGTTGCGCCAGCTAGCGATAATTGAAGACGTCAGGCGATAGATCAATCTCCACCCGCGCACGCCCTCACCATGTAATTATCATTGGGCGTTCCCGCCGCTACTTTTTCCCAATCGCTCTTGAAAAAATCATCTTCAAGGCGCTTACCCTCTCCCATACGACCTGTGTACCGAACTCGCTCAACTTGCTGAAGCTTTTTTACACAGTCATAGGTGAAGATAGACATCGACGACCAGTAAATCTCGCCTTTTTCCGTTTTTTGTTCCTTACGGTAGTCGACTAACCTTTTCGATTTCGCGTAATTTCCATCCAACTCGACATCTTTGAAATCAACATACGCATCCAGAACGACCGAGGTTGCTGTCAAGGTCCACTCGGCATGAGAAGAGACAGACAGTATCCCGAGAGAGAGTAAGACTAGAATTTTTTTGATCATAATTTTTTAATCGACTCGTTTTTTCAGTCGTAACGGATTGTGGCAATCAGACATTTGACTCAAACCTTGTTTTAAACGCTGCTATCAGAATTAGTTATCAAGCCTTAATCTCAAATCTTTTGCTCCAAATTTTTCATTCAGACTTTTTCTAATAACGCTTGCAATCCTCTGCGTGGCGAGGGCTGAGATGGTTCAGCGTAGCCCAGCCGCGTCCACATTTGTACAGTCTCACTGCTGTCCTTACCTGCCAGCAGCTGGTGAATCGCTTTGTAGTTTTTCTCCTGTTCGGGGTACTCTTGCAAGGCTTGCGACAATGGGTGCATGCGCAATCCCAATGCAGTGGCAGCAAGCTGTACTCGCACATAAGCTCGCCCCGCATTGACTTGCGTTGTGCGCGTGTTGTCTAAGGTAGTCAGCCACATGCAAGCAGGCGTGGTCGCCATCTTTTCGTTGAATTCTGCTATTTGCCGTTTGATGACCGAGCTGTCGGGCTCTGAAGGCTTGCTACGATCAAACAAGCCCAGCGCCACCAAAGCGCGCACCATCGGCGCGTTGATATAAAGCCCGTCGCGGTATCTGGCGATTTCGTCCGGACCTACTCTCAGCAGCTTGTAGGATTCCATCAACGTATGAGGTGTTTGCAGTTCAATACGCCAAGCCTCCATGGCGATTTCTCGGTGCTGTTGCATGCTCGGCTCATCTGCAGCCACCAAACCGAACTTGACCGCATAGCCCTTGACGCTGTCTTCCAGAGCCTGCCGGGCCTGTGCGTCTGGGATGCGGCGCTCATACAGCCCGCGCTGGGTATGGCGATTAAAAATCTGTGCAAACAAGGGGTCCGGCTGAACCGCAGGATCTCGCACCAAGCGGATACGTGCCGTGGGGCGGCCGTCCGGCGCCTTGCTATCAAACTCGCCTTCGGGGAAAAGATTGATCTCTGCGCGATAGCCTTTTTGTTTGGCGGCCAGGTCTAATAATTCCAAAAACGTCCCTTGGCTAATAACGATTTGGCGAGACCACGGATCAGTTTCAGGCAATACACGGCGCGGATCCAGACGCAAAATAATCGTATCTGGCGTATCCAAGTCGACCTGCCAGGATTGCAGGTTGTGCGCATGGGGCGCCAATAATGCGTGAGAGAGTACCCAGCGGCGAATTTCCAGATCGTCTGCTGGTGGCTTCCAAGCTGCCACTGCCTCGGGCGGCAGCGCAGAACTGCAGCCTTGCAAGCTACCGAGGGTGGCTGCCGCGATCACGCCGCCGCCGGCCACCCTTAAAAACTGCCGCTTATTCATGCCTCCCCCGAAAAGATATTGCGGTTGGATGCATTGTGGTTAAACATGAGGCATTTCACAATTGCATAAAATCGGTACTCTGATATTCATCCATGAATGAAAAAAGCGTTGATCAGGCCTTTATGCCGTCGGTTTTGGCAGCATTTGATCTAGGGAGTTTGATCGTGACGCTGCAGGCGAGCGCGGCAAGGGATTCATCCAAGCGAGGCCTGAATTAAAGGCCCCACGAAAACTCAAACTGTCGAGTCAGCTTTTGAAATAGGCGTCGCTAGGTGCGAGTGATTTATGCCTGCCTGCCTGATTCACTCGGTTGCCAACCGCTCAGAGCGCATCCAGGTCCACTGCAAGCCAAAACCGCCCGAGTAGCCTGAGTTCTGTGAGACCAGTGGACTATCACTATTGGCGGCGCCAGCCAGACTGTCCAAGCGTACAAAGCCAAAGAGGCGCCAATCTGGTGTAAGCCGATATAACCCGGTGAGCCCCAGTCGCCAGGCAATCAGTCCGGCTTTGGCGTCATAGGCGGGCCGCAATTGGGTCGCATATGTATCCGCCACGTCGTAAAAAGTACCGGCCAGCTGACGATCTCCGAAAAGCCCACCTGCGTTCGCACTCATGCGCCACCCTGTTGGGCGTTGATAGTTCCACTGTATCCTCGGCTCTAATACATAGCCTCTGTATCCAAAACTGTCATTCACATCAAAAACACCGCGCAGCGGTATCTCCAGGCGCCACTGACCACCGCCCGGTGCGCTACCAAGATTCCAGCGTCCGCGCGGCCCGAGTTCGATCAACGTTCCCAAATCAGGCATCCCTTGGCGTCTCTCGGTGTCCGCGGATCTCGAACCAATTGACCCTGAAAAACCAACATCGAGTTCAAAATCCGGGGTCTTTACTGCGCGCAGGCCGAACGCCTCACGATCAATGCGTAGCAAGGGTCCTCGATAAAGCACGTAAGGGATCGTGAAAGAGCGGTTCACGCTGTCTGAGGCCCCGGGCCAAGCCGGCTGTGTAAATCCAAAGGCCGCAACACCCAGCTCCCATAGTGGGTCAGTCGAAGAAGTGCTCTGCGCTCCAGCAGGTTGCGCGAGTAAGGCTGCACCTGTCATAGCGAGCGCTGCGGTTGGCTGAACGACCCGGCATCGATAGATAGATCGGATTGACACGATTATTTCCTTGGGTGAGACAAAGTTCTTTTTTGGTAGGGACTCTCGAATTTACCCAAGCTATGACTCATTCTTTGACCCAAGTCTTGGTAAACAGGCTCGTATGTCGCATGAGCCCCTGCTTTACGAGTTGTAAGCGACCCATAAAATAGTGCTTATATTCGAACCTCTCCCGCTCATATGTCGCGGATGAATACATTATGGTGAAACATGCGATATTCCACAATTAAATAAATCCCTTATTCAGACATTCATCCATGAATGAAAAAAGTTTCAATTGGTCTTTAATTCCCTCATTCCTGGCCGCATTGGAACAAGGCAGTTTGATGGGTGCGGCACGATCAACGGGGATGAGCCAGCCTACCCTCGGTCGGCATATTGCCGAATTGGAGCAGCAACTCAACGTAGTGCTGTTTGAGCGCACCGGGCGCGGTCTACTGCCCACGCAAAACGCGCTGGCGTTGGCCGAGGCCGCGCAAACCATGCAAACCGGCGCAGCGAGTTTTTCACGCTTGGCAATCGGCAGCACATCAGGTTTGCATGGCGTAGTGCGTATTACGGCGAGCCAGCCGGTCGCTTGCTTTTTGCTACCGCCTATTTTGGCGCGTATGCGACTAGCCTTGCCTGAGGTAACGGTAGCGCTAGTCGTGAGCAACGACATCAGCAATTTATTGCGTCGTGATGCTGATATTGCTTTGCGCATGACGCGCCCTAACCAGCGAAGTCTGATCGCAAAATGTATTGGACAGGTCAATATTCATGCTTGCGCTCAGCATGATTATCTTCAACGCAGAGGCACGCCACGACTCATGAATGATTTGGTAGACCATGATCTGATCGCCGGCGACTTCATCAGTGACGTTGAAATGGGTTTTGAATCACAAGGTTTTTCTGCCAAAGCGCTCCGCTTTGCCTTACGAAGCGATGACTTGAATGCGCAATGGGCCGCAGTAAGATCCGGCCTGGGTATCGGCTTCATGAGCGACTATCTAATTCGCTCGGAGCCGTCAGTCAAGGTATTACTCACCGAGTTGAAGCTACCCGAATTTCCTGTATGGCTCACCGTGCACAGAGAACTTCAAACGAGCGCGCGTATTCGTGCTGTTTATGATTTTTTAGCCGTGCAGGTAGCGGAAAGCTTGAAGGGTTGAAGGGTTGAAGGCCCGCATTATGCGAGAAATTTTCATGTCAACGCCGCAAGTAGCCTAACACGATAGAGGCTTGGTAACGATCAGGCGAATTCTTCTTGCGAGGAATGTTTACTTATCACCGAGATGCGATAGGGCACGCACGTACTGCCATTGGATGCGAAACAATCCCTCTTGTCGATCGGCGATCAAAATTCCAATCTCTTTTACCTCAGAAAACACCAGCTCCGGTGCCGCGACTGCCCTACCACGAAAGCTTGCCTTGAAATCATTGGGCTGGAAACGAACAACAGTCCAAGCATCTGGGGCAATAAACTCGGCTTGATACATCGGCGTTCGAGGTGATGTATCAGTGCGCAGGATGAATTTGTAGCGCTTGCCATCACCCCTGACCTTGAGCTCAAGCGTTGCAGCATCTTGATTGAATACGGCAGTGCTTCGCACCGAAGCGAAACCACCATTATTTTCTAGCGATACCCTACCCTCAAGGATCACCCCTTCAGAGTCTGCGCGTACGCGTGACTGTGAGATGCCGCCCATTACACCATCGTTTACGACCCACATCTGCTCAACGACCTCGGGGTGAGTGAAATCTATTGATTGCGCATGCGTCATAAGCGATATCGACAATAGGCCAAGGCAAATAAGTTGGTCACAGCAACGTTTCATAGAGTCATAAATCTAACCGAAACTTCAGAGCTAACCCGATCAGCATATTCCAGTCTTAGGCTCATTGTGCAGGTGGCGACTAAAAAATGGTTTCAGGAATCGGCCTCGTTAGGAGGCCGCTGACCTGAGCGTCTGTTGCATGGGCACCCTTGCTTGAGCGCCAGCGCCATTGGGCGATTACGCGGCATGCCAGGCGAATTCCCGGCTCCGCCCTTGCCATCGATCAGATGAAACGGGTTATTAAAACCTATCCCACAGCTGTTTGACGACATATTCAGCACCCCGGTGGCTGAGATGATCATCGTCGATGTAGAACAGGACACCATCCTTGGATCCGTAACACCATGTCTCATCACATAGCGCCTCGGCCAAGTCAACGACCTTAACTGTCGGACGTTCCGCCAAAATCTGATTCACCATCAGGCGGTAAGCTTGGGTTCGCTGCTCAAATGCTGACTTGCTCACAGCGCAAGGGTTCATCATGCTCGAATTAAATGCCAATGGTCTGAAAGAAAAACAACTTCGAATATCAAAACCCAGCTCTGGCACATCATGCAAAAAAGTGACTGCCTTGCCAGCTGACAGGAGCGCATCCAGCGTACTCGCCAAGCCTCGGGCGAATACCTCTTGATTGGTTCTTTGCCCGCGCGGCTCGTCTTTCGAGTTGAGCACCCATGATCCGAACTGCTCCGACTCGATCTCGCCATACCCTTGCGCTGTCGCATACATCGGCCCACGACTGGTCAAGATCAAGTGCTTGATACCCGGGTCTGAAATGACCCGACGAATTGCTTGTGAACTCTTGACCAGACAGTTTCTGGCATCGCCGCCAAGGTCTTGAATCACAACATCGAGTAATGGTGGGCAACCATCACTTGCCCCATACAGGCCGATCACCTCTCCTTTTGATTTGAATCGATTTATCAATCCGGAGTAAATGGTCAAGGCATGGCTATCACCCATCACGACAACTGAAGGGTTAGGTCCAGTTGCGTGGCAGCGCGGGCCCTCTTGGGATGCATTAGCGCAGTACCAAACCTGCGTATCGGGCAGGTCAAACTTCAAATCGGCAAGCTGCTTTTCGATTAGTTGATTTTGATACCTGCGTGCGAATCCGTCTTGCAGAAAAATGACCGATGCTGTGATCGCCATAGCGACCATACCACCGATAAGCCACTGTGTTTTTCGGTGAAGATTTTTTCCGTATCGAAGCGGTTGTTCCATCCAACGGTAAGTGATTGCAGCAAGACCAAACGCCGTGGCAACGAGTGCCGCTTGAATCTCCCATGAGGGTCGGGTACCTGAGATGATTTTTGCGAAAGATAAAATCGGCCAATGCCATAAGTACAGCGGAAAACTAATCAATCCGATACTCACCAAGACGCGACGAGAAAGTACTTGCCGATTCAGCCAGGCTTGCTCGCCTGCCATGATGATCAACGCTGTACCCGCAGCGGGTGCTACTGCCCAGATACCCGGAAATGACAAGTCTCGATCAAACAAGACCGCACTTGCTACGATCAGTACCAGCCCCATCGCTGAAAAAGCATTATTTCTGAATAAATTCTGTTGATTAGCCGCCCGGTTTGAATCCGATTGATTCAATTTAAATTGCTGTAGCTGAGCAATCAGACAACCAGACAGCAACTCCCACATTCGAGTGACTGGTGAATAAAAAGCATGCGTGGGTGATTGGGGTGCGATGACTACATTCAAAGCTAAAGATCCAATCATCAGGAGCAAGCAAAGCCTGAGGACACTGAACCCAGCGCGGCTTGCCGCCCAAAGCGCTACCGGCCATAGCAGATAAAACTGAGCCTCTATCCCCAAGCTCCAAATATGCAGCAAGGGTTTGGCATCAGCCGCGTAGTCAAAATAGCCCGTTTCGCTCCATAAGACAAAATTCGACGCGAACAAGGTACTTGCCAACGTCAGCTTGCCGAGGTGTTTGTATTCGTCAGCCAGCAGTGCGGCCCAGCCAAAGGCGCAGCAAGCACTGAGCACGACAATCAACGCTGGAAACAATCGCCGGATTCGCCCCGAATAAAATTCGCTCAGGCTGAAATTGGCTTGCTGCCGCTGCTGATTGAGTATTTGAGTGATCAGGAACCCTGAAATCACAAAAAATACATCAACACCTATGAACCCACCTGATAAGTACGACGGAAACGCGTGAAAGCAAATGACCGCGATGATGGCGAGTGCGCGTAGCCCGTCGATGTCCGGGCGGTAGGCGTAAAGAGGTCGCATGCCTACAGGCGAAGTTGAGTGAGCTCGCCCTGATGAAAACCGGGCCAGCATAAAAAACAGGGGCTGACAAAAGCAGCCCCAGCGGATATCAACACCAATAAGCGCGCATTAATCAACACTCACGGATTTTACTGGCCAGAATTTGGTCTCAGTTTTGGTGTAGGTCCAACCTTTGGACGCCATGCAATCCCTGAACTTTTCTGTGATGTACACAGTTTGATTCGCATTATCAGATTTCGAACCAACAAAGGTATTCAGGCTATTGCACTCACGCTCAGCCTGCTCGAAATTCGCTCTACCGCCGCTGCTACCTGTTTGATTGACTTGATATACACCACCACAACTTGCCAGCAATACTGAGACTAATGGAATGAATAGTGTTTGGATTCGATGTAATTTCATTTGAAATAATCTCCTACGTCAGGGCACGGCGATCAAAGCAATTATGTTTGCTGATGTTAGCCCAATTAATCGAATTGGGGGCAATCAGCCGGTAATTCTGCTGCCATCGAGTTGTCAACTGTTCAAAAAACCGAGCTCGGCTCATACGAAGTCAACAGTGCGCTACGATCAATCTTGCTCAGTTCAGGCACGCCGAGCAGGGCCTGAGTGATATCGATTTCCTGCTGCAGCATATTGATTGCGCGCTCGACCCCGTGACGCCCGCCGCTCGCCAAGCCGTATAAACCGGCGCGACCAATCAAACACGCATTTGCGCCAAGCGCGAGCGCTTTCACAATATCGCTACCGCGCCGGATACCACCATCCATTAGTACGATGATTTTTCCATCCAAGGCGTCTTTAATGCCTGGCAAGGCGGCAACCGCCGAGGGCGAGCCATCCAGCTGCCGCCCACCATGATTGGAGACGATCACTGCATCAGCACCCTGTTGCTGAGCACGCAGGGCATCATCCGCTCGCAAAATACCTTTAATCGCAAGATAACCGCGCCATTCACTGCGTATCCAATCGAGATCTTTCCAAGTCACGGATGGATCAAATTGCGAAGCCGTGTACTTTGCCAATGAGGTCATTTTGCGCGGCGGCTGATCTGGCACATCGAAATTACCCAGCGTGAATCGTGGGCCGGTCGCAAGACGCCATAGCCAGCCCAGCTTGCTGGCATAGTCGAATACATTATCCAAGCCGATACGTGGCGGTATCGTGAATCCGTTTCGCACATCGCGCTCACGCCGCCCGGGTATCGGTAAATCAACGGTAAGTACCAATACTCGCGCGCCGGCATCCCATCCTCGCTGCATCAGCGCTTTGGATAATCCTCGGTCACGCTGCACATACAGCTGAAACCAGAAGTCATTATTGGCGTTGGCAACCTGCTCGATACTGGCATTCGAATTCGTCGATTGGCAAAAACCGACCTCCAGCGCTTTGCAAGCACGAGCGATCTGAAGATCACCCCATGGCCAGAGTACGCCAGCCAAACCGGTGGGCCCGAGAATCATGGGCGAGCGGTAGGTATGCCCCATGACAGTGACTGCCTGCGAGCGCTGCCCTACATCAATCAGGAAACGTGGCGCGAACCGTATGCGAGAAAAATCTGTTTCGTTTTCGCGCATGGTTTGCTCGTCAAACGCTGCACCGTCGATAAACCCGAACACAGCACGCGGCAGCTTTTTTCTGGCGATCTCACGCAGGTCTGAAATCGTAACCGCCTGACGGTATTGCATGGGCATACCCTCTGCATCAATTCATTCGTTCACCAAATCAAAGAGTCCTTGGTACCGGACTCACCAAGGCTAATCTGATCTGATCTGATCGCTTGCGTAAACCCGGGGTATTACAAGGGTACTCAATGATCCTGGATTGCCAGCCACTATCCTAATCCGAGTTAATCCAATGCCCGCCACGACAGGATTATGTTTTTGGCAAGCATTGGCAACCGACTTTATGTCTCTAGAATGAGGGCATTCTGGATATGCCGCTCGACCACCCCAAGGCTTTCAGAAGAAGGGCAGTAGCGTATGGCACTAGCAACTACTCCTTACATCCGACTACATGCTCAGGATGATGTCGTCATCGCCCGTCAGCAATTGCTTGCTGGCGTTGCGATTGAAAATATCAATGTTAAAGGCCTGATACCGGCTGGGCACAAGGTGGCTATGCGGTCTATCGACGCCGGACAGCCAATACGTCGATACAACCAGATTATTGGGTTCGCAAGCAAGCCCATACAGGCCGGTGAGCATGTTCATGTCCATAATTGCTCGGTCGGTACAGATAAAGGTGCGTTCGAGCGCGACTATGCATTCTGTGTTGACGTGCAACCGGAGAAGCCGCGCCGCCATCGAGAGTTCATGGGCTACCGCCGCAATCATGGTCAGGTCGCTACGCGCAACTATATTGATATTTTGTCGAGCGTGAATTGTTCAGCAACCGTAGCACGCAGCATTGCCGATTTTTTTTCGCGCCGTATAAACCCCGAGACGTTGAAATATTTTCCTCAAATAGATGGTGTCGTCGCATTAACTCATGGGACAGGCTGCGGCATGGACCAGAGCGGACTCGGTATGCAACTACTACGCCGCACACTGGCCGGTTACGCCACCCACGCGAATCTCGCCGGGGTGTTAGTGGTAGGCCTTGGTTGTGAAACGAACCAGATCGCAGCGTGGTTGGATCACAGCCACCTGGCTGAGAGCCACATGCTGCGTCCTTTTAATATTCAGGATACTGGTGGCACTGCAAAAACCATCGATAAAGGCATCGTACTGGTAAAAGACATGCTACCCAGTGCGAATGAATGCGAGCGCGTGGCGTGTGATGTATCGCATTTAAGCGTAGGACTGCAATGTGGTGGCTCGGATGGATATTCAGGCATTAGCGCTAATCCAGCGCTCGGCGTTGCAGTTGATATATTGGTTGATCATGGTGGTACAGCGATTTTATCG
>Ga0194133_10008772_pt1 | contig 11737 bp, 11 predicted proteins | sample TA2KigOf40mmetaG_FD_155448 | JGI IMG/M metagenome (GOLD analysis project Ga0194133, IMG submission 155448) | Freshwater microbial communities from Lake Tanganyika, Tanzania - TA2015055 Kigoma Offshore 40m | ecosystem: Environmental > Aquatic > Freshwater > Lake | place: Tanzania: Lake...
ATCGTTACAATACAAAAAATGAATATATACTACTTTGTAGACAAAGTGAGCTAGGCATGAATTGAAATATGAATGTAAAACTCCCTCCTTCATGTTTGCACAAAGTAATGATCTGTGTGAGCAAAGACATTATTAGAACTCTCAAGTTCCATGGTGAACTGTAAGAAGAAAAGCCCTCCACAGATTATTTTTTCCTCATGCCTATAACCCGTTTACTTGATGTAATTATTCTTTTTATTTAAGCTTATAAAGCCATCCAATGTATTTATAATCAAACAAAACTTCATTTCAAACTCTCAACATAAAAACTACCTTAATACTTATGCAAAAAAAGCCTCAGCTTTCTTCTCCAGATTTGACAATCAAGTCATTGTAAAATAGTTTAGTGGCATCTTTTACAAGCTTGTCTATGTTCTCCGAAAGTGGGACCTTTGTAAGAAAAATTGTAAAGATTAATGTTGAAAAGTAATAATCGTCATCAAAGTTCGATATAAAACCTGTTCTCTAGTCACTCCAAGACTTTCCATTATTGTGATAAAGTGTTGCACATCAACGTAAAGCTGAAGCCTGTGAATCAAACCAAATAAATTTGAAAATGGAGATTTTTTTCCATTTAGAAGTTTACCTAATTTTGTCATCATCAGACAGCCCTCCTGCTTTAGGTTCTTGAGTTGCTGATGCAGACAACCCACGATTTTTCTTCAGCCTCAACAAAGACTCTTCCATTTTTTGCACTGCAGACAGGACATCTGAGATGTTACTCAGGTACTAAAAACCGAGTGAAAAATGTGAATCAAATTTATGGGTTTTAACTTAATATTCTCACCTGATTGGCAATACTTTCGAACATTTTGGTTAACCATTTATTGATCACAGTTGTTTTGACGAATGAAGAAAAGGTGGTGTGAAATATTTGAAGAGGACTCAAAAGAGAAACCAAATAGGTGCTAAAATAAATATATATAAAAATCCCATTTTTTCATTCAATTCAGGTACATCCAAAAAGTTACCTTGATTTTGACGGAAGTTCTCTATTCGTACGGCGATAAAGACGCGGAATATCTGAAACTTGTTTTAAGTATGGAGAACTCCTGTCCAAAAATAATCATTTATCAACATTTTCATGTTATTTAACTTTCAATAAAAAAATAAGACCTTGCAGATATTTTCTCCACGATTTTCTTTGTTATTTCAATTTGAACACCAGTCAATACTTGAAGCCCTTCTCTGAGGCTTTCCCTTAGGATATGAAAGAAATCTGAAGATGTTGAAGGGAGTAGTGGAGACACAATTTCATTCAATATGATATCCTGAGGTAAATTTAATTTTTAGATGGTCCGGGATAAAAATAAAGGAAAACCTAATCATACCTCTTCTCCAGCTATTGTGTCCAAATCTAAAAATAAAAGCACCATGCCCATGACCAATTCATCTTCTGTCAAACAGATAGAAGAAGGAGACTCAGTTGTCGCGATCAAGCCTCCCTATAAAAGAAATTTTTATTAATTTAGATGATCAGGCAAAACACACTTGACAATTCTCACCTGATCTGAAGCGGATCGTGAATGAGTCATCCTTGTTTGAAGGTGTTGTGGGTGAACTATCGGTTGGTTAAGAGTGACTGAGGTTGCACTTTGCTTAAGTCTTTAAAATAAAAGTTGGCTTGTATTTTTAAGATGGTTATTCAGCCGATTTCAACGGTACCTCATTTCGGTGGATGAAGCGCTTGATTCGTTGGCATTAACCTTAGTGAGAATAGACACACCAGCAGCTTTTGAATATCGAGCAAGGATTTGAAGGGTCATTTTCCAAAATCTGTGTGTAAGTGCTGCTATAAAAATTGACGGATCCCAGCATTTCTGTATTGAAGTCATTACAACCTCAGTACAAGCAAGGTTGTAATTTGAGCCAGTACTTTTTTCAAAAAAGTTTTCCATGGCAACTTCAACAGGGAATGCAATCTCCTGAAAGAAGATTTGTTAAGTACTACAATTCAAACAGTTCCTTCCTAGCTGCACAAAAGCTCACTTGTTGGCGTATTTGAAAATATATTGAAACATTCCATCGTCCCATGAAGTTCATGTAGGGCTGCGTGCTTCGAAAATACTCTACAGACCTTAAAAATAATGTCAAAGTCATGACAGCTCTTATTTGTGGTTGTACTTGAAAAAAGTTCTATAAAAAGCTAAAATAAAAAAAATCCAAACCTCAAATCTCCAAGCTTCTTTTCAAACTCATCCAGCCACGTGATAGATGTGGAGTAATTCAAATGAAACTTTTCAGGATCTCCAGCTGAGAAAATGAAAGATAAGTTTTCATCAAACTTTTCCACAAGATCAACCCACAACGAATCAACCTGTCAACAAATTATATTATAAATAAAATTACAGTTTAATTTCTCTTGAAAACAAATGTTTTCTTACAAGAAAATTAAAATCTTTCAAAACTCCTGTTTGATATTGGGTAAGTTGTATTAACAGGTCAAGTCTGAAAAAAATACAATTCATTCATTTATTCGTGGCAATTTTTTACTCGTTCGATTTCTTGTGGAATGGAAACTTTACAAGAGACAAACTAACATAAATTACTCAAACAGGTCAATCAATATAAATTTATAAAATCACAAATGAGGACCCACTGAAACGTGGTAAAAGTAAATGAATAGCATGTAAAAAGATTTTTATAAAGGTAAAAAATAAAAAAATACTTGGATTGAATAATTTTGTTGACTCGTTGAAACAATCCTTTAAGGCCTTGAGGATCTTCATTCAAACTTTGCAAGGTAATGATATCTTCGAGAAAAGGAGAAACAATCTTTTTTCGAACTAGAACCTTTCAAAATAAAATAACTAAGATAAGTTTTTTAACTTTTACTCCGAAGACCAAATGTCTACCTGAGCATCTGGAATTCTATCAACAGTTGCAAAAACTCTAAGGCACCTACGCAGAGCATCACGATTGTCATGAACTATGGCTTCAAATAACTGTGTTTCTAAAGATCCCTGCAATTTGGCACCAATAACCTGATAAAAATACAATCTTTTCAGTTGAAATACTGCACCGATCCGCTCGTGAAGCAGCACTTACCTGTAGCCTAGGATGGATCTCTTGAACGAAAGCCGGAGCATCGCACTTGGACACGCAGAAATTAAGATAATTTATATCTGCTGCGACTCTTTCAACCTGAAAATGTGCATATTTAATTTAATAGTAATGTTAAATTAAACCATTTCTATCTACCAACCAAGTCTCCTGACAGATCCCCCTCTGGACTTTGAATAGCCTCTGTAGATAGGCCCAGAAGTCTTTCGACTTTGTTCAAAGTATTTAAGACATGCTCAATACTCTGAAGAGAAATGCGTTTGGCCTTAAAAAAATCTTTTTATTATCTTTTGTCAGGAAATTTAAAGAAGGCTGTCGACTTCAAATAGCTGTTTAAAATCAAAAACTCAAAATCTTTATACCTGCAAATGTTCTCGTAAACTTAGTTTTTCTTTGAGGGCTAGCAATGCCTCTTGAAGGGCCTTCTCAACTAGCTTCCCTCTCTCTGAAAAAGCTAGCATGGGTTCCTCGATTTGTTTTAAGCTTTCATCTAACCCGACAAGGTTAGTAGACAAGTTTACAAAGTCAGCATAGTCCTGAAACATTCAATTTTGATTCATGTTGAGGCCTTTTTTAAGGAAAAAAGAATCATATTTACCTGATTTATTAGTTCTATCATTGCAGACCTTAAAACTTTAAGATAAACGCCGAGATCATCACGTAACCTTTCTAAACTTACAGTTGCAGTTTTCCTGGACAGAAATGCATCAACAGTGAAATCATCTAAAATTCAAAATATTTTATTCGAAGCAAGAAAGGAAACAGTTTAAACAGTTTACTTGACAGAAAGTCTTCTTTGGTAAATGCAAGCCTAGAGGGACAAGCAGGGACAACCGAATAAGTTTGGGATGGCACTAACTTTATGGCAACTGATTTATCAAGAGGGAGCACAGCAGGCCCCATTTTCCAGTAAACTTTTTCTTTAAAGCAGAATTAAATTTCCCTTGTTCCTTTTTAAGTCCGAAACAAAACACTTGTCACTTGTCAGTGGAGTGGAGAATTCAGAATATCGAAATCGAATCAAAACATGCATCGTCAGCTGCGTGCAAAATAAAATCATTGTACAAATCTGTGAATATAAAAAGAAAATGTTATATACACAGACATCTACGAAACTTTGTTTTGGTTTGCAAAGTAAACGCAAACTATTATTTACTAATATTTAAAAAATTGAAAATAGGAACGAGAAAATTAAAAAATTAAGGCACCATATCAAAGTTAATGTATTTCCAATCAGCAATTAAATTGAGAGTTTGATTAAGTCCGACTGCTTCATTCAGAGATATTGATGTAATAATTTGGGTAAGTAAATTATATTTTAGATTGATTTTCAATTTTCGACAATCTTTTTTTCCACGTTAACTTTTTTTATACCCTTTCTGTTAAAATTTTTAAATAATCCATTTTGCTTAAATTTACAGATCACCTTTCCTCTATCCAACCTTTAATGAAGTCTCGACGAAATGTAGTATGGCCTTGTATGATAACCCCACTTTGGACACTTTCCCATGTCCGGAATTCCTTTGTCGTTTCGGATGACACAGGCAACTGTGAGCTTGTTATCTGTGGAGATTCTTTCACCGAGAGTATTAAAAGTTTGGCCAAGAAAGAAGCCTATGAACCGTTCTTGTGTCTCAACGACAATGATCCTGAGGAAAAGTTTTGCCCTGGGTCGCTTGAAATTCGACCAGGTCTCATGACACATGGATACAGACCACGCTGTAACACGGAAATACAGCTTGAAAAGCTCAAACGTGATAGAAAAAATGCCCAAAATATTAAAACAGTGAGTTGGAGACGGGCTAACACCCCTTCAACATTGTCAGAAGCAGACTTGGTTGAATTTTTTCCCAGGAAAGAAATTACTCCATTCAAGAAACAAGCAGAGAAGTAATGAGTTTATGTTTTTGTCCCTGCCTCAGTCTTAAACAAAAATATTTTGTAGGAACGCCAACAATGGGCCAAAGTCCTTACTCTCTTTTCAACTTAGCTCTGTTGGGAATGTTGAAGACAATCCCTTTGAAATATTTTCGAAATTCGCAGTAGACACTGAAAACGAAACTAGGCATTATTTTTTTAAATTAAAATAAAAAAGTACAACTAATTTAAATAGCTGCCTTAACTTTTTTAGACGTCTACGAATTTTTCTCTCAATGTGTTCTAAACTTGAAGATGGAAATTTACCGTCCTTGGTGAGTTTCGACCCAGTTTTTTAACGATTATTCATCTCGACACGGGAGATTCTGTTTCTTCTTCATGTTTTCAATCTATGAAAGCTAAAGCTATTCTTATCGTTCTGAAATGTAGCCTTTTTTCACGATTTTTCAGGACATAAATGTACGAAGCACTGCCAAGGTATACCAAGTCGTTGGGTACACGTGCTACATATACACAAGACAATTCATTACTCCAACCCTTACCTCAAACGTCGACAACTACAATTTGTACTTGGGTAATGAAAGCCTTGTTTCCTCATTTCATTTTCTATTCAAAAAAAGATCTTTTATTGCGTAAATCTTAAGTTGAAAGTAAAAAATCTTGCAAAGTTGAATTTTGTTACGTTTCAGCCGACGATGGAGTCATAGAATGGGACATGCCAGTTCTTGATCAACATGAATCTATTGGGAGATATGGATTCTCGGATCTTGCCTTAGTAGAAACGAAATTAGAGCCTTTATCAAAATATAGTGTCAAAATAACGTTACCTGATGGAACTTTCACAGTTTTGCAAGTAAATCTCTGAAAATGCACCATATTTTAACCTCTTTTGATAAAAATATTTTAATTCAAGCTGCCTAGTCGAAATGTTTCGCTACAAGAGGTCCTCAACAAGGCTTTGGCGAGACGGCAGAAATTCGAGCAACCAAATAGTTTTCAATTCGTTTACAACTTGGTAAAAACGCCAAAGCGTTTCTTGATCATTACCTATCAAAAAAGGTTTAATTTTATTTCTATAGGAGGCAAGTAGCAATCCTGGAGTCCCCCTAGATCTCTCTTTAATCTTAAGCGGTTTGGAAACATCCGAGTTTCACGTCGTCCGTCAAAATAGTCGCCGGCATACCGAAAAATCAAATGTTGAAGAGGAAGATCCCTGCGACGACACCAATGTTGTGACTGCCAGTGATGCAGCTTTGTACAGAGAATACACCAACCTCAAATTGCACCTTTTGCTCAAATCAAAAGTTCCAGTTGTTTGCGCCATAGCAGAAGATAAGCTGGAAATTTTGCCACACCAAACCTATGGCTCTTCGTTTCAAGTAACTCAATTCTAATTGTGTCAATCCTGCTAGAATCAAAATATCTATATTTTAGCTTTTCCAGATGTGGAACCCTCGTTCTCGATCCAGAACTATTCTTATGAAAGAGCTCGTGTCTTGTCAAATGTCAGTTAAAAGTGGCACGCCTGTCATTCACCTTGTTCACAAGTCAGATCAGGGAATGGGTTTCGTAAAACTCAAACTTGAGTCTCCAGACGAATGCATTGCTAGAGAAATAACGAACAAGCTCACTATACTAACGAAAGAAGTGAACATTGAAGCTCACAAAAAGTATGAGGAGTATAAAGAGAGGAAACTTGGTCGACGAAGAACCATTCACCTTTAAACACTTACCTGAAATTAAACTATTCTGCCCTCATCCTTCAAGTGCAGGGCTAACGTGAAGAAGAATGTGTTCAACTTGATATTTCCAAATCATTTGGATATGTCAGTTTAATTAAGTTATCTTTGCAAAGCTAGTCTCAATTCCAAATCGGTACATTTTTTATCAACTCCAATTTACGTTTCTACAGGCAGATTTTTCTTTAGATTTATTTTAATGCATTTTATCCGTTCCTAATATTTACCATCTTATATTTCAAACTTTTAGCAGCTTTCTTTAATTAGTACCGACGAATTTTTAGCCAGATCCTGCTTTGTATTATACTTACTAATTACGAGATAATAGTAAAACTTAAAAGAATAATTAGAATTCTTCAGAGATAATAAAGATATAATACGAGCTTAAAATTGAGTTTGCAGTCAAGTTTTGTTCACTTCAATTAAGTAAAGTAAAAGACTTAATGTAAATAAGCTTTTATTAAAATCAAAATTACAGGATTAAATCAAAAAGACCGCATTGAAGATCAATCTTTCTCAGCGATAGCTGTAAGATGACCTTCAATTTCTTGCTCTGAGAGAACGCGGAACTTGGGATTGTCCTTGGTCACTAGGCCGACTTCGATCTCTGTTGATTTGAAATCGGCCGATAGTATAGTTGATAGACAATTGATGGCCATCTGAAAGAAGGGAGGAAAATAAAAGTTGTTTTGTCTTTTCCCTTTAAATGCTAGCTGTTGCTACAGATTGCGATGGTGGGACCTAACCTGTACAGTTTCCTCATCGTTAAAGTCGCTTTTCTTTTTCAGCTTCTTTTCCTGTAATCAATCAAAAATCTTAAGAGGCCCACAATCAAAATTATACTTTTGTTTTTTAGACTTACCAAAAATGAATTAGCTTCGGTCTGTTTTGCACCTGCAGCACAGGCCTTAAAGGCACAATAGTAACCTGCGGGATCTGTTTTAAACAAGACGGGTTCGTCCCTTTCAACATCATAAGCAATCGCAATCATCGCACAACCCAAAGGCCTCATTTCCGCATTCTGGGTGTAAACCTGGAATAAATGTGAAAATTCAACTCATATCTTGTTGGTTTTACTCCCAAAAGTAATGTCGGCAAGCATAGAAAAATTATCTTTAAATGAATCCCAGGCTGGGTTATTTTTATTTATTAAAATGTTTGGAATAGTTTTCAAGCTTTTATTAATCTTTTCATTACCTGGCAAATGTCTGCAACTCTCTTGCAAAGTATATCGCAAGGCATCTCTACAGCATAGGTATCTTTATACCGTAGTGCTTCAGAGCGACTTCTTGATACCTTGATTGCAACATAAGAACAAAAGTTAAGTAAATTTTCAATTGAAGCTGGAGTAATTTTTTAACCATGCATTTACCTGATACCGACTGTCAGCTTCCATTCCCGTCATGACACAACCAATTGAATCATTTAGTCGAAAGAGAGATGAAACTGTTGCTGGATCAACAAGCTTGTCTGGAACCTTTTTCAATGTTGCAACTGCTGAGCTGAAATAAAGTTCAGATTTGAAAATTCCTCTATAATTAACGATTCCAGTCCAGTAGCCGCCCTACCAAGACTTTCCACGCACACCAACTGAAGTGTTGCCTCCCGAATTGATCGCTTTGAAGGCATACTCAACCTAAAATTTAAAACATTGTGAAGTTAAGAGCCGATCTCCAATCTGTCAATTAAGATAGACCAAGCAATTTCGACCTGGTAGAGTCGCCCTTCGGGTGAGAAGATAGTAATGTGATGATCAAAACCTGCGCTTGAGCCGCGAGACATTTTCTTTTCTTTCACTTGAAGATTTTGTATGAGTAATTGAATAATGAAAATGTTTCCCTTTGAAAATAAGGTAAGTGCTTTGAATTGAATCCTGCCGATTCATTCCATCGAAAATAACAACAAAGTGAACAAACCTTCTGCGACAATTACTCGATTTTGTCGCTGGTGCGACATTCTAATTTAATAAAAATCGCTGGGAAAAACGAATTTTTACTTTTTGTCGCCTTCTAACCACAGTAAAATGATTACCGGCACTAACCTTGTTGCAACGTTGCCAGATCATGATTAAAAATGCGATTGTATATGTATTTTACTAGAGATGGGCCCTGACCCGACCCGAGCTTACTTTTGACCCGCAGTAAATAAGAGGCCGACCTACCTTTGACCCGGGTACTTTCCGACCCGACCTGAAGAGATTTTTTTTTATCCGAAGGGAAAAAACTGAAAAATTTGACATTTTTAGGGGAAAATTTTCAAATTCAAACCCAAATCATAAATGGCTGACCCGACTCGGGTCAAAAAATTTTGACCTAGACTCATCACTATATTTTACACATAGTGGTAACTAAGAGTTGATTGCAGTCTGTAGAACACTAGTAATCCTGTGCAGTATAGGCTTATATGATGTTGATGCGCAATCAACACGTCCGTACAAGAGCCTCGCCACAGAGTCTACAGTCACTGCAAATTACTTTTACCCTGACTAAGGGAACCTTTGTTGATTTTCTTTTGCAATCTGAGGTTGAAAAATTGCTGGCATGGGCGGCTGGGGATTGAACCCACAACCTTAGCTCTTTGTTCTCAGTCAGATGCCTTTGAGCTCTCATCCACAATGACCCCTTGAACACTCAAGGCAATCATCTTTATAGGAGTGATGGCATATTCTTATTATATCCTGACAGAAGGTGGCCTTATTTTTCAAAATTATGATCTCTGCAACCCATTACCCTACAGGTTAATACCAAACAAGAAAAGCTGACTGTAGACCATATCCTCCTTGCCTTTCCTTCATAACAAAGGGTCAAAACAAGTGCTAAAATATTACTTTATTCTCATGAGTATAAAATATCAAAAAAAGGGAAAATAAAGTACAACTTGCGTGCTAATTAACTTAAATCAAAGGCTAAATTATCTAACACAATCTTATGGGTATAAGAATAGTGAAAAATAGCTAGTTAACAAGTTTAGACATGCAAGCCCATTCAAAGACATGGGAAGCAGGAGCTCAATGATCAATTCGTCTCGATAGTCTTATATGGATAGGCTGCCTGAAAAATAACAAAAGGTACTGAGATCCTGTATGGATAATGAGGACACGAGTACTAATTACTTAATTGAAGTTGGTAAAAAGAAAATTAAGGCATTGAGGAGCTGCAAAATCTTTGATGCAGTTTGATCTGAAAACAAACGAATCTTTAAAAACTTTTCTTGATTATGTAAATTCATCACGTGGCAATTCCGAATCCAAATTGATCAACTCAAATCCCAAAACTTTCCCACAGCCATCGTAGTCACTCATGGGCACAAATCCAGGGAGAAATCCACAGGTGACTTTGATTTGATTTCTTCCATTGGCCATTGCAATCACAGAATCCTAAAATTATATTCAATGGTTTCTTTGTGAAACACAATAGTATCTAATATTTAAGGAGCAGAAGTATCAGTTTGGATAACTTCACAATTGCAAAATTCTTTAGAGTATAAATTAAAAAAAAGCAATGAAACCTGTAGAAGTACATAAGCATCAACTTCCCAAGGCAAGGCTGAAGTCAGGTCTTCTATCAGCAAGAGAATTTCCCCATCTTTTCAAAGCACTTCAGTTGTCAATTCAGGGCATCCAAAACTTTCTGATTGGCCAAACAATCTTCAAAATCTTCATTTGATGGAATGCTATTTTGACAAAAAGCAAGGTTTAAAACTTTTACTAAAAAAGTCAAACTTCTGTATTGTCTACTCTGGATTATAAAATGATTGTGACTAAGGAATCTTTCCTGTTTTAACTTTTATTTATGGGCAACTTTATTTGGTCTGAAATGGAAGCTCATCATAATATGAAAGTTTGAGAGACCCTCCAGACAGCCATTTTTCACTATAAGGGGGCTAGAAAAGTTAACCCATGCCTCGAGTTTCCTGCAAAAACTACAATAATACAAAACTTTAAGATACTTTGGAACAATAGACTCTTGTGAAGATAAATAAATAAATAAATACTTCACCTCTCACTTTTTCATTTTAAAGGAAATAAAAACTCAAACTTACCTTTAGTTAGGTCTCATTTTTTGGAGTTGGACTTCTCCTTTTTAAGCATTTTTATCTCTTTCTTAAACATTTTGGTGGGTTTTGTGGTAACACAAAACCCGGGGAAAAGGATTGCGGGAGTGGGAGGGTTTGTTGATGGATAGGTTTGAGAAGGATAATATAAAGGTTCGGGGAGGAATTGGTGCTTGAATTGTTTCTCTTTTTTTTTAGTTGCACCAAATTCTTTTTTTCAATAGAAAACAATCTTATGCTTTTAACAAAATCAAAAAAATAAATTTAGCTATCACATCATAGTTGATTTTTGTTGTTGAACATGAAAAGTGGGGAGAAAATTTAAGGGTCAGGGCTCTGGTTGGGCATAAGGTCAAAATTGAGAATGCATTGAGATTGAAGCAACCTTTAACTTAGAATTGTCTGCAAGTCAATGGAATAAAGAGTTTTAAACTCAAGGGAAAAACAGAAGGCCTTTGAAAATACATTTTCATGTTTCTTTATGTGTGATGGTTGGAAAGTCTGGGAGAGATTTGAATGAGAAATAAGAATTAAATGAGGTACAGCTCGACTTTCATGAGGGCGGTGGAAAGTAAGTCAAAAACATCCACTTTTGAATTTGACAATTTTTTGCACTCTTTTCAGTTCCAATTCTGTGACTGTATACTTTTTAAGTGGTGGGTATTTGGCATACATAATATTTGCTTTTTGTTTTGTACCAGTTAAGGTCAACACGGTCCAAATGCTCTCATATAGAAGACTTTGTTGATTCGTGAAAGTTGAAAGACTTTGTACACTCGACAAATCTAAAGTGGTGACAATCAAAACTTTTAACAAGTTCATCTAATCTAAAGAAAAAGGATGACTGATATATAAAGAGCCAAATTAAGTTCACAAGAGATGTGTGGGAATTTTTAAAGAAAAACTTAAGCCTCTCGATGGGTGACAAGTTTGTAACATGACAGATTTTTGGGGATTTCAAGTTG
>Ga0194133_10008773_pt1 | contig 11737 bp, 10 predicted proteins | sample TA2KigOf40mmetaG_FD_155448 | JGI IMG/M metagenome (GOLD analysis project Ga0194133, IMG submission 155448) | Freshwater microbial communities from Lake Tanganyika, Tanzania - TA2015055 Kigoma Offshore 40m | ecosystem: Environmental > Aquatic > Freshwater > Lake | place: Tanzania: Lake...
AAGAAAATCCTATCTGAAGTCGAGCAACATATTCCAGATGATGCGATTCTAGTTTCTAACACTTCTTCATTATCAATATCTGAAATGTCATCTGTCCTTCAAAATCCAAGTCGTTTTGCTGGTTTACATTTTTTTAATCCCGTTAATAGAATGCCATTAGTTGAAATAATATACGGCGATAAAACTTCTAATGAAACGATCGCTTCGATCGTCAAACTCTCTAAAAAACTTGGTAAAACGCCAATTGTTGTTAAGGATGTGGCAGGTTTTTTGGTTAATCGAATTCTTTTAACTTACTTAAACGAATCTGCTTATTTGTTGCAAGATGGCTATTTAATCAACAAAATTGATAGCGAAATCAAAGATTTCGGTATGCCCATGGGTCCGTTTGAGCTTGCTGATGTTGTTGGAATTGACGTCGGCGTTAAAGTTGCAAAATCTTTGGAAGAGGGTTATGGATTAAGAATGAAAGTCGCTGACATCTTGCTTAAAATTTATGAAAATCACAAAAATATTTTGGGCAAAAAAACTAATTTAGGTTTTTATTGTTACGATAAAAATGGCAAAATTTCATCGACTAATGGTCAGATTTATGATATTTTAGAAGAGGTTAATGCAAAAAAAATTTCCTCGCCACCTACAAAAAATTCGGAAAATGAAATTATCGAAAGATGCATATTAATAATGGTTAATGAAGCGGCGAAATGTTTGGAGGAGCAAGTTGTTAAAAATGCTCGATATTTAGATATGGCAATGATTATGGGAACCGGATTCCCTGCCTTTAGGGGCGGAGTTTTGAGATATGCCGACAAAATCGGTTTAAAAAATGTCGTTAGAAAATTACAATTTTATCAAAAACAATGCGGTTGTCGTTTTGAGGTTAGTAAGCTTTTAATTTCAATGTCGGAACTTGATCATAAGTTTTATGATTAAACAAAGAATTATCGGAATCGACCCAGGACTTACCAAAACTGGCATTGGAATTATTGACATTATTGGTAATTCATTGAGCTTCGTTTTTTGTGATACCATTTATTCATCCCCAACACTACCAATGGCTGAAAGGCTATGTTATTTCCATAAATCTTTGTTGCAAATAATTCAATTATACGAGCCAAATTGTGCCTCAATCGAAGAAACATTTGTTAATAAAAATCCAACTTCTTCTCTTAAGCTGGGTCATGCTCGCGGTGCTCTGATTTTAACTCTAGGAATATGTGGAATCAAAGTTTACGAATATTCTGCAACTTCAGTTAAAAAAACTATTGTTGGCGTTGGAAGGGCAGAAAAACAGCAAATTCAGGCTATGATTAAAATTTTATTGCCAAAAGCTAATTTTAAAAATGAAGATGAAGCTGATGCTTTGGCTATAGCAATATGTCATCACCACAACAAAACAAATTGGTAAAAGTTTTTATATAAGTTCTCGAAAGATTTTTAAATTTGAAATCAGCTATTGAGATAATTTGTCTTCAAGCGTTTTAATTTCTTGTGAAGTTTTGTGGCATTTTGACTCCAGATCAGCAATTGATTTAATTGCGTGAATAACTGTGGCATGATTTTTGTTAAATCTCTCACCAATATTTTTAAGACTTTCGCTAGTGTATTTTTTGCAAAGTGACATGGCGATTTGTCTTGCGTGAGATAGGTTTTTAGAGCGATTTTTTGAATTTAAATCATTAATCTTTAAACTATAAAAATCGGCTACAATCTTTTGAATTTTTTCGATTGAGACATTATTGCTTTTGGAGTTGTTTAGGTAGGTGATAAGAATATTTTTGATTAAGTTTAAATTTATTTCGGTTTCACCAAAGATTTTTTCAGCATATATTTTTTTGATGGCACCTTCTAGATCGCGATTCGAACCTTTAAGATTGGTTGCAACGTAATTCAAAATTTCATCTGAAATTTCTAGATTTAATTGTTGAGCTTTACCTTTTATAATTGCCAAACGATCCGCAAAATCAGGGTTTTTAAAGTTAACAATCATCCCTCCTGAAATGCGGGATTTGAGTTTCTCATCAATATTTTCAAGGGCGGTCGGACAGCGATCGCATACCAAAACAACTTGTTTATTATCTTCAACTAGCGAGTTAAAGCAGTTCATAAACTCTTGCTGAGTGCTATCTTTGCCAGAAATAAATTGAACATCGTCAACGATCAAGACGTCGATTGAGCGCATTTTTTCTTTAAAGGTCATAATTTCGTTATTTCTAATCGATTGAACGAAGTGAAACATGAACTTCTCGGCAGACAAATATACAACTTTTTTAGAAGAATTATTGGCTTTAATGCTCCAAGCAATTGCTTGCGCTAAATGCGTTTTACCCATTCCAACGTTTCCGTGGATAAAAAGCGGTATTTTATCGTCAAATAATTGTGGAGTTTCGGGGCAACCACCAATTATTTTTGCCATTGATAAAGCAATTTTGTTATGTTTTGCGCTGATAAAGTTTTGGAAAGTAAATTTTGGATTTAATTCAGTTCCATATGCAAAAACATTGTCATGTTTTGAAAGATTAACAATCTTATTGAATGATCTAGATTGAGCTTCGGTAGGGCTATTGGTAGGAATATCAAGTTTTTTATCAGTTTGATTAGCAATGAAAATCGCAGAAATTTTTAATAATTTTGGATAAAAATTTTTTAATTTTGTGATGAAAAGTTTTTGTGAAAAAAATTCACGGTTTATCCAGTCACGACTGAGTTTTGAGGAGGTTGAAACTATAATTTCGTGAGCTGTAAAACTAAATACTTTTATATCTAAAAACCATTTTTGATAATTATCGGTATCAAGGATTTTTTGGCAATTATCAAGAAAATCAATCTGATTTTTTAAAAGATTTTCCGAGTCATTTGAGTTTTGTAGTTCATCGATGTTGATTATGTTGGTGATTTTATGCATTATGATTGTCTCCATGGAAGATTTGAGGCTTTCCAGCCATTTATTTTACCTCTTTGGAATTGATTATCTAAATCCCCCTCAAAGCCATTGATTATATTATGGCACTTTTTGTAACCAATTTTAAGGGCCAATTCAGCAGATTGATTGGATCTTCCTCCACTTCGGCAAATAAAGAATAATTCTTGCGAGGTATCTATTTGAGTTAGTAATTCAGTGTTAAAATTTGTATTTAATTGCATTTGTGGAAGAAGTTGCCATGGCAAAAAAAGCATACGGTTTTCGAATTGCATTGCATCTACTGCTCCAACAAAGTTGATTTCTTCAAAAGTTCTAACATCAATCAATATAGAATTTTTTTGGTTTTTCAAAATATCAAAAGCGTTTTGAGGGGTTATTTGGTTAACGGTCATTTTTTAACTGATTTATTTCTAATTTAATTTTCAGTTATGTTCTTATTAAATTCCGATTTGGTAAAGTAAAAAATTTTGAACTTTATAAAATAAATATCTTGACACTTCTTCGGGGTAAAAAAATCAAATACTAAGAAAATGTAACATTTTAGAAATTAACGCGCTCTAGGATAAAAAGCTATAATTGTAAATGGAGCGTTGAAATATAAAGCATAGCAAATTGGCAAGAAATTTTTTTAAAAAAATTAAAGATTATTTGAAAATAATTTAGTGTTTATTACTAGAAGTTAATATTAGCCAATATCCTAAAAATATTATCGGTAGTGATAATATTTGTCCCATACTAATAAATTTAAAAAATAACCCAATTTGAGAATCAGGTTCACGAAAATATTCAACAATAAATCTTGAAATCCCATATCCAGTTAAAAAAATTCCAGTTAATTTTTTGGGAATATTTGCGCAGTTAGTTCTGAAATAACAATACATCATTACAATCAACAATAAAAATCCCTCTAAACATGCCTCATATAATTGACTTGGATGCCTGGGAATGCCATCCGAGTTAGGAAAGATAAAGCCGAAATTTCCTGAAGTAGGGCGACCATATAATTCGAGGTTAATAAAATTAGCAATTCGACCACACATGAGTCCAAAAGGGGCTGAAACCGACAAAACATCGCACATTTTCCAAAAATTAATTTGATATTTTTTGGTAAAAAACCACATTCCAATCGATGCTCCCACGAGTCCGCCATGAAAAGACATTCCGCCATTCCAAAAAGCTAAAATTTCAAGTGGGTTTTTAATAAAATATGTGGGATTGTAAAAAATTATATATCCCAATCTGCCACCTAAAATTATTGATAAAATTGCATAAATCATCCAATCATCTAAGGCTTTTGGAGAGAAAATTTGAGTTTTTTTATTATGATACTTTAAAAATAGAAAAGTAAAAATTATCCCAAAAATATAAGCTAACGAATACCATCTTATTTTAATAAATGAAAAGGAAAGGGCGACCGGGTCAAATTCTGGAACGTTTATAATCATATTATTGACGAGGTATATATTGATAAGGTTGATTTTCTTTAATAAAAACTTTTTTAGGTAATTGGCCTTTTTCAAAAAATACATCAATTGGGATACCGCCTCTTGGGTACCAAAATCCTGAAATTCTTAACCATTTTGGATTTATACAAGCAATTATGTCTTTGGCGATTTGAACTGTGCAATTTTCATGAAATGCTCCATGATTTCGATATGAAAAAAGATATAATTTAAGTGATTTGCTCTCAACAATCATATGGCTTGGAACGTAATCAATGATGATATGCGCAAAGTCTGGTTGGCCAGTAATTGGACATATTGAAGTGAATTCAGGGCAGGTTAGTTTTATTGAATAATCGTAATCTTGATGAGGATTTTTAATGGCCTCAAGAATTTTAAAATCTGGATTTGATAAATTATAATTAACTTTCTTTCCAAGAACTAAATTATTTTTTTTTGTCATAGATTAATTTATAAATTTGATGATTGCAGATTTTGTTAAATGATTTTAAATTATCGAGAGTATTAATTTATTAAAAAAAACATGAAAAACGCAAATAGTTTTTATCAAAAACCCAAGGACGCGGTTTTAGTTTTTGCTGATGGCTCTAAGTTTTATGGATATGGAATTGGCAATTACGGCTCAACTATAGGAGAGATTTGCTTCAACACTTCAATTACTGGTTATCAAGAAATTCTTACTGACCCTTCCTATTCTGGTCAAATTATTAATTTTACCTTCCCCCATATCGGCAATATTGGTGTAAATAGAGAGGATATAGAAGCTAAAAAAGTTAGGGCTAATGGTTTAATTATTCGTGAATTCATAACTTCTCCTTCAAATTATAGATCAACTAATAGTTTTATTGATTGGCTAAAATTAAATTCTCTTACCGGAATTTGCGGAGTTGATACTAGAAAAATTACCAAGAAAATACGCCAACAAGGTGCCAAAAATGTTGCAATCATATTCGATAAAAATCTTGATACGCAAAAAATCGATAAAATATATGATCAAATAAAAGGTTCAATTGATTTAGCGGGAATTGAGTTAGCTTCTTTGGCGAGTGAAAACAAAATATATGACTGGAATGATGAAGCAAAATGGAATCATGAAATAAATAATTATAAAAAAACGAACAATAAATTATTTAAAATCGTTGCCATAGACTATGGCGCTAAACTCAATATTTTAAGATGCTTATCTGAGGTTGGGGGTGATATAACAATTGTTCCAGCTAGTGCTACATTTGAAGAGATTATTAAGTACAAACCTGATGGAGTTTTTTTATCAAATGGACCCGGCGACCCCTATGAAACTGGTAAATATGCAATTTCAACAATTAAAAAAATTATAGAAAATAACATTCCACTTTTTGGGATTTGTCTTGGACACCAACTTCTGGCTTTATCGGTTGGCGCCAAAACAATAAAAATGCAACAAGGCCATCGTGGCGCAAATCATCCAGTTCAAAATCTTTATACTAAAAAAGTCGAAATAACCAGTCAAAATCATGGATTTTGTGTGGATAAATCATCTTTGCCAAGTAACGTTGAAATCACCCATATTTCACTTTTTGATAATTCAATCGAAGGAATTAAACTAAAAGATAAGCCAGCTTTTTCGGTGCAATATCACCCTGAGAGCTCACCTGGACCAAGCGATAGCTTTTATTTATTTCAAGATTTTGTTGAGTTAATAAATAAAAATCGAAAATAATCATCAATCATAACGATTTAAAATGGAAATCGGCACAATATCTAATATTTATTTGTTGATTTTTCTCCCCCTTTTTGCCTCACTAACTTGTCAAATTTTTCAAATTAAAAACTTCTGCTTTTCGATTTCATTATTAACGGTTATAGCAGTTTTTGGTTTATTAGTTAAAGTATTCCCTGATGTTTTAATTTATGAAAAAATAAAAAATGATTACGATTTATCCCTTTTATCAATCGCTCTTGAATTTTCGTTAGACCTTATAGGAATTGTTTTTTTAGTCGTAATAATTTTTTTAGAAGCGGTAATTTTAATTTTCTATCGAACTGATATTTTAAAAATATTAAACCAGCGCAATCAATCGAATTTTTATTCAGTTTTTTTATTAAATTTATTTAGTTTAGTTGGAATTTTAACCACCAATAATTTATTCAATTTATATCTTTTTATTGAGATTCATAGTTTTTCCTTCTTTGCAATAACAACAATTTCTCATAATAAAAAATTGCTCGATATTTCTTTTAAAAACTTTTGTTTGAGCGCGGTTTCTTCAATATTGATTTTGATATGTTTTTTTGCGATTTATTTAACTTTTAGTGAATTAAATTTTGATAAAATCGCTGATAATATTTTTTTGATGCCGGCAAGTAAAATTTGGTTTATTCTAATGATTTTATTGCTTTTTTCTCTGGCTCTTATCGTAAAATTTTTCCCACTTTGGCAATATTTCGAAAAAATTAAAAGCACCAGTTTGGTTGCAAGTTTTTTAATTATAGATGCTTTTTTTATAAAAATTTTAGTTGGATTATTTTTAGCAATAAAATTCATTTATTTTTTCTTTGGATATAATTTTTTATTTAGTCAATATCAATTCTCACCTATAATGATTTTGACTGGCTTTGGACTTGTTTTATACAGCTCATTTAAATTGTTTAAAGAGCATCACTTGAAATTAATATGTATTTTTTTTTCTATCTCAAATATTGGCTTTATGATATCGGCATTAGGCATGCAATCAGTTGAATCAATTCAGTCTTTATTCTTTTTTTTAATTAATTTTTCGTTGATAAATTTTTTCATTTTTTTTTTTTCTATCTCAAATATTGGCTTTATGATATCGGCATTAGGCATGCAATCAGTTGAATCAATTCAGTCTTTATTCTTTTTTTTAATTAATTTTTCGTTGATAAATTTTTTCATTTTTTTGTTTGCAAGTTTTATGAAAAAAAATTGTCAAACTTCCTCAATCAACAGAATATTCAAAATTGCATTTGCAAGTGAATTATCTTCAATACCATTCAAATTAATTGTTCCTTTTATTGCAGCTTTACCATTTACTTTTTTATTTTTCGGATACTGGTATATGGCCCTGGCGAGCATGGAACTAAACTTAAAAATAATAATGATTATTGGGTTAATTTTTTCTAATTTTGTTCAATTAAATATTGCTATGAAAATTATCGATTCAATCATCAAAAATAATAACATTTCCAAATCAAATTTGAGTGAGTATTCAACATCAAAGGATTATTTTCAGATATTATGTTTTTGGATTATGGCTCTAACTGTTTTTACAACGGCGCTTTTATCGGAATCGATTAACGATATGTCGCTCCGCTTCGCTTCGTTTTTATTAGCAAACACAATTTAACTTTATGCAACAAGGACAATTACTTTTATTTGTTATTGCATTATTTCCCTTTATTAGTTGGTTTGCATCGAGATTTTTTAGAAACTTTGAAGGGCTTTACAATTTTTCTTATTATTTATTTCCAATTCTTTATTTAATAAATCTATTTCAAGCTTCACAATATTTTAACTTAGAACTAAACCAATTGACAATTCTTGAGGCAGTTAGAGGTCTTTCAATGTCAATTTATGTTGATAAGCTGAGCCTAGTTTTTTTGTATGTTTTAGGATTTATTTGGCTTCTATTTTCATTTTATGCGACTCGTTATTTCCAAATTTTAAATAATAAAAATTCATATTTTATAAAAGAGTATTTTTTGTTAATCGTTAGTTTCTTAAATTTTTTAATTTTAAGCGAAAATCTTTTTACAATTTTGTTTTTTTATATTTGTTTGATAATTTCTAGTCATTTTTTTGGTGTAAGATATCTTAATTTTTTAGAAACAAAATTTACAAAATTCTTTACTTTTATTTTATATTTAGAAAGTTTTTTAATTTTTATTGCAACTGTAATTACCTACAAAATAAACGGCCAAATCGATTTTATTGAAAAAATAATTTTACCCTCAAATTATGATCAACTTCAGCATCTAATTATATTTTTATTGTTCTTTTTTGGTTTGTTTTTGGCGATGTCTGTGCCAATTTATTTATTTTTCAAAAACATCAAATTTGACAGTTTGATTTTGATGGTTTTATTCATGGTTTCATATGGATTTTCAAGCTGTTTTGTGTTTTTAAAAATATTAAATTATATATACGGATATAAAGGTTTGGCGCTCATAACCAAAACATATGGTTTACGTTTTTTTGAGATAATTGTTATAACTAATCTTGTAGTTTCAGCGATATTTTTTTTAAAAAATAACGACCTTAAATCATCAAGTTTTTTTATTTTTTTTAATCAGTTCATTATTTTAATTTTTTCAATAATAGTTCATGCCTCAGGTAAATTTAATTTTGCAGTTATTTCTCTTATTGGTTTTTTAATAAATTTTACAATCTTGTTTTTTTGTCTTGGAAATTTTGAACTTTATCTTCACAAATCTCCTAATAAATCTTTAAATGGAATTTTTTATATTATGCCAATTACATCAGTTATTTTGTTTTTTGGATTTTTATCTTTAGTAGGCTTGGCACCATCATTGTCAATGGTTGATAAATTTACAATTTTATTATTTTTAATTAAAAATAAGATGTATTTTTCAATAACTATATTGGCTTTAAATTTTATATTTTTGGGAATTTTTATTTTTAAAAAATATCAAGAATTTTCTCAAAAAGATTGCATTATTAAGTCTGACGGTCAAATCGAAAATATTGCAATCGACGAAAAAATTTTAAATCTAGGTAAAAAAATTGACATCGATTCGAGTTTGATTTTGACTACTCTTTTTGTGGCAATTTTTGGCTTTATTGGTTTAATATTTTTTTCATACATAACTCAATTTTTATCTTTTTATGATGCAATCAAGGGCTGAAATTATAGCCGAAGTCTTAAAAATATGTAATGAGGCTAAAAGTGCTGCGAAGATAATGTCAAACCTAAGCGAGTCACCAAAAAATAGTATTTTAAAGCAAGTCAAAGAAGCTATTACTATTAATACAAATCAAATTCTTCAGGCTAATCAAATTGATATTGAAAATGCTCATAAAAATGGATTAGAGGCCTCAAAAATTGATAGACTTTTAATAGATGAAAATAAAATAAATAACATTATCAATTCAATTGATGAAATCATAAATCTTCCAGATCCGGTCGGAAAAATTTCTTACAATGTAAACCGTCCAAATGGTTTAAATATTCGAAGAATATCAACACCCATCGGAGTTATGCTTGCAATATATGAATCGCGACCAAATGTAACTGCAGATATTGCTTCATTGGCAATAAAATCTGGCAACGTTGTAATTTTACGAAGTGGAACCGAGGCTATAAATTCATCAAAAATATTAGCCGATATTTTTAAAAAAGTTTTAATCGAAAATAATCTACCCTCAGGAGCGGTATCTTTTTGTGATAATCCGAATAGAGATCTAATAAAAGAACTTCTTAAAATGGATAGATTTATCGATGTAGTAATTCCGCGCGGTGGAAAATCTTTAATATTAGCAATTGCAAAGCACACAAGGATCCCTTTGTTTAAGCATCTTGATGGAAACTGCCACACTTATATACACGAGGATGCTGATTTTGAAAAAGCGCGAAAAATATTATTAAATGCTAAAATGCGTCGAGTTGGAATTTGTGGCGCCACTGAATCTTTATTAGTTGATAAAAAGATTGCTCGAAAAATTTTACCAATTTTAATTGATGACTTAATTAAAAATGGATGTGAAGTGAGGGGTGATTCGCTTTCGCGCCAGATTGATAAAAGAGTTCAGAAGGTTACCAAAAAAGATTATTATCAAGAATATCTTGATAAAATTTTATCATTAAAAATTGTTAGTGATATTAATGAGGCTATTGATCATATTGCTAAATTTGGCTCATCTCATACCGAGAGTATTGTCACTGAAAATTATGAATCTGCTCAACAATTTTTATCGCAAGTTGATTCGGCAATAGTTATGCACAATGCTTCAACGCAGTTTGCTGACGGAGGTGAATTTGGTCTTGGAGCTGAGGTTGGGATTTCAACTGGAAGACTTCATGCCAGAGGACCGGTTGGTTTAGAGCAACTTACAACCTACAAATATCAAGTTGTTGCTGATTGTGCTATTCGTAAATAGTTAAAAAATTTAAAATATGGCAATAAATGTTATAGAAAATCTTGCTAAAATTATTGCTAAGTTCCCGGGAATGGGTCCGAGGATTGCTAAAAAAATCGTCCTAACTTTGGCTTTGAATAAAGAAAAATATCTTAAACCTCTTATTCATTATCTTAATGAACTAAATGAAAAAGTTCATAATTGTGATTTGTGTGGAAATATTGATGAGGGTAAGATTTGCAATATTTGTCTTGACGAAAAACGCGATAAAACAATTCTATGCATTGTTGAAGAGGTCGGAGATTTGTGGGCTATCGAAAGATCAAAGAATTTTTACGGAAAATATTTTGTGTTGGGTGGAAATTTATCAGCAATTACTGGGAAAAATATTGAAGATTTGAATTTTAGTAAATTAATTTCCAGAGTTCAAAACGAAAATTTTCTTGAACTTATAATCGCCACAAGTGCAACAATTGATGGACAAAATACTGCACATTATATAGTGGATCTTCTATCAAATTATAATGTAAAGATTACTCGCCTTGGTCACGGTATACCAATAGGTAGCGAATTAGACTATCTTGATGAGGGAACTATTTCGATTGCCTTAAAAACTCGTTCTAATTTTTAAATTCCTATTTTGGGAATTTTATACTACTCAAAACAAATATTAGTTGCCTTTTTGAAGTTCGGTGTAAAAAATCAAAGCAGATTTACATAGTAACTTATACAAAATTTATTGATGTCTTAAGAATTAGATTATGGGTGAGTATGGGGTGCTTAAATTATAGTAAAATCAAAAAATGAAATCGTAAATATTGTCGTAATAAAGTTAGTTCTTTGAATTATTTAATTAGTTTAGAAAACTTTTAGATAAGAAATTATTGGAAGGTAATTTTGAGTGGTGGAGATAAGGAGGCTCGAACTCCTGACCCTCTGCTTGCAAAGCAGATGCTCTACCAACTGAGCTATATCCCCTTTATTTACGATTAGTATTTGTTCAATAAAAATTAAATTTAATTCCAATAATTGTCAACAAACATATGAGACTTAATTTTTTAGAAAAATTAAAAGCTAAATTGAGCAATTTTAAAAATAGAATTAATTTTAAAAAAGGATTTAGTCTCAATGATTTATCAGTAATGATATCAACAGTATTGATAGTTACCGCTACTTCAGTTGCAATTACAGAAATTAAAACTGGTTCAAAAAAATCAGAGCTCGATTCGGCAAAGTTTGAAAGAATTAATAAAG
>Ga0194133_10008774_pt1 | contig 11737 bp, 9 predicted proteins | sample TA2KigOf40mmetaG_FD_155448 | JGI IMG/M metagenome (GOLD analysis project Ga0194133, IMG submission 155448) | Freshwater microbial communities from Lake Tanganyika, Tanzania - TA2015055 Kigoma Offshore 40m | ecosystem: Environmental > Aquatic > Freshwater > Lake | place: Tanzania: Lake Tanganyika...
GCGGCCGTCTCGATTGCGGCGCGGACCTCCTTAAGATTGGCGGCGCGCTTGCGCAGATCGCGCTCGCTCATGCTGAGGTTCCGCATCATCGCGATGTCCGCACCGCTGGCGATGATCTCCAGCGCCCGCTGGCGGGTATGGGGACAGTCGATCCCCTTTTTCGCGAACTGGTCCGCCAGCGTCAGACAGAAAATCGTGTGGTCCTCATCCGCCGGATTATCCGCAACGCCGGGATTGGCGCCGCTGACATAGCGGTGAATATCGCCGTCCGGCACGGGCAGGCGCGCAATCGCCGCGATCAGCGGCCGCATGTCCATTGCGAAGTCGCTTGAATAAAGTCCTGCTCCCCAGGCGCCCATGGCAAGGTCTCCTTGCGGAAAGAGCGCTGAAACTAACAAACCGGCGTAAAACCGGCGTTACTTCGGCCGGACAAATCCATTTTGCACCGCAATATCAAGCAGCAGTCCGATTCCTGTTACGCTTGCGGTTCAAAATCGCCCCTGGCGTCAATGCTTGCAGGCGGGCTGACCACCAGATAACCCCCAGCGGGATTCACCTCCGGCACATTGATTTCGATGAAGGAAATCATTTCTTCGCTGTTATCCGGGCGTGTGATGATCAAAATATCGCCCGCACCATAGTTTTCGATTCTTGTGACTCGTCCGAAATGGGAGCCATCCGCCAAACGGGCCTCAAGACCCTCCAGATCGGCCAGATAGAACTCATCATTCCCCGGTGGCGGCAGGGCGCTCCGGTCAGCAAAAACATCCAGATTGGTCAGTGTTTCGGCTTCGTTTCGATTATGAATGCCCGTAACCCGCACAACTAACATGTCATTCTTGACCGGACGGGCGCTTTCAATACGGAATTTGCGCTGTCCGGTTGAATCAACCAGTGCGCCATAACCAGCGATGGCAAGCGGATCGGCGGTGAAGGAACGCAAACGGATTTCGCCCCGCACGCCGTGCGGGGCGCCAAACTTTCCAGCCAAAATGAGCTGAGACTTGCCGCCCATGGGAATATCCCCCCGCAAGGGCCGTCAGCCTTACTGTGCGGCGGCTTCCGCGCTGGCTTTTTCTGCGGCGGCGGCGGCAGCAGCGGCGCGCTCCTGCACCTTCTTCTTGGGCTGCGACTTCTGCGGATTGTTGCGCGCTTCGCGCTTGCCGATGCCGATGCTTTCGAGCAGACGCGATCAGACGCCACTGCGCCCTTGGCGACCCAGGCTTTCGCAGAGTCAGCGTCCAGCACCAGGCGGGTTGCGTCATCCTTCGGCTTCAGCGGATCGAATGTGCCAAGCTTTTCGATGAAGCGGCCATCGCGCGGCGAACGCGAGTCGGCAACCACCACGCGATAGAACGGGCGCTTCTTGGTGCCGCCACGGGCGAGACGGATTTTGAGAGACATGCTGTTTTCCTTTCCTGATCTGCTTTGATCTGCTGTGAACTGAAACGTCCGGTTTGAAGCCTTGGATATCTGTTGTTCTATTTCTTCTTGCCGAAGGGGTTGAAGCCGCCGCCAAGGCCCGGCAATTTGGGCGCGCCAATGCCAGGCAGCGCTCCGGGCAAGCTAGGTTTACCGGTCAGGCCGGGCGGGGCTTCGGGCAGTTTGGGCAGGCCGCCAGGCGCGCCTGCGCCACCCATCTGCTTTTGCATTTCCGCGATCTGCTCTGGCGAAGGCATGTTCATGCCTCCGCCAATGCCGAACATCTGCGCCATCTTCGCCATCGGCCCGCGCTTGCCGGCCTGCTGGCCCATGGCTTTCATCATGTCCGCCATCTGGCGATGCTGCTTGAGCAGGCGGTTGACGTCTTCCACCCTCATGCCTGCGCCCGCTGCAATGCGCTTCTTGCGGCTGGCCTTCAGCACATCGGGATTGCGCCGCTCTTCCTTCGTCATCGACAGGATGATCGCGCGCTGGCGCTTGATTGTTTTGTCATCAACGCCGGAAGCGGCCATCTGATCCTTGATCTTGGCGACGCCCGGCATCATGCCCATCAGCCCGCCAAGCCCGCCGATCTTCTCCACCTGCGCCAGCTGCTCGGACAGGTCATTGAGATCGAACTTGCCCTTGCGCATGCGCTCGGCGATCGCCTGCGCTTTTTCTGCGTCAATGCTTGCAGCAGCTTTTTCGACGAGGGCGACAATATCGCCCATGCCCAGAATGCGCCCGGCGACGCGCGATGGATCGAACTCATCGAGATCATCCATTTTTTCGCCAGCGCCGATCAGCTTGATCGGCTTGCCGGTGACCGCACGCATGGACAAAGCCGCGCCGCCGCGTCCATCGCCATCCGTGCGGGTGAGTACGATGCCGGTGATGCCGACGCGGTCATTGAAGTTTTTCGCCAGATTGACCGCATCCTGGCCAGTCAGCGCATCCGCCACCAGCAGGATTTCATGCGGTTTGGCGGCCTGCTTGATTTCGGCCATTTCGGCCATCAGCGGCTCGTCAATATGGGTGCGGCCGGCCGTATCGAGAATGACAACGTCAAAGCCCTGAAGGCGCGCCGCCTGCTCCGCCCGCTGGGCGATCTGCACCGGCGTCTGGCCGGCGATTACGGGAAGGGTTTCAACGCCGATCTGGCGGCCAAGCACAGCCAGCTGCTCCTGCGCCGCCGGACGTTTCACGTCGAGCGAAGCCATCAGCACCTTGCGCTTGTAGCGCTCGGCCAGCCGCTTCGCGACCTTGGCGGATGTCGTCGTTTTGCCCGCGCCCTGCAGACCCACCATCATGATCGCAACAGGCGGCGCGGCGTTCAGATCGAGCGGCTCAGCGCTCGATCCCAGCGTCTCCACCAGCACGTCATTGACGATCTTGACGACCATCTGGCCGGGGGTGACGGATTTGACGACATTGGCGCCGACGGCGCGCTCACGCACCTTGCCGGTGAAGTCACGCACCACATCAAGCGCGACATCCGCCTCCAGCAACGCCCGCCGCACTTCGCGCATGGCGGCATTGACGTCGCTCTCCGAGAGAGCGCCGCGCCGGGTGAGACTGTCGAATATGCCGGAGAGCTTTTGCGAAAGGCCCTCGAACATGGCGGATTCCTTGGCGTTGCCCCGTCCCAAACGGCCCGTTTCAAGCCAAAACGCGCCCGGGGGCGCATCGCGCTGCCGGGCGTTGACCTCCGGCCCCTGCGGCCGGTCGGCGGACTGAAATGGTCGTCTCTGACGAGAAGATGCGGGCTTTTAGGCGCGGGCGGCGCGAAAGTCAATGAAAACGGCCACGGGCCGGACCTGTTCATGGCGCATTCATGGCGCAACGCCGCGACCGGATCGAACCGGCCACGCGTTGACGCCGGTCAACGGCGCCCCGCCATAACATCGCGGTTAAAAGCCGAGAACCTGTCTCCAGACAGCGTCAGCCTGGCTATCATCGCTACCGCGCCAGGCAGCGATCTGGTCAGGACGGATCAGGGCGAGATCAGCCTCGTAGAGATCGCGCAGGCCATCCTCAAAAAGATCAAGCACACGCAAGTCCACGCCAGCCTTGCGCGCTGCTGCTTCAAATCCTGACACTTCAACATCGCGGCGCATGCGCAGCAGCGTCCATTCCAGATTGAAAGCGTCATACAGCGAGCGGCCATCGCCAAGCCAGGCATGCGGTGCGCGTCCGCCCGGGCAGGCGGTGGGATGATAGATATTCATGCCATCAGGTGGCGGCGTTGTGCCATCGCTGCAGATGATGGGCGAACCGTCATAGCGCGCGCCCAGCGTGAAACCTGGAATGTTGAATTCAACCCGCGCATGATGATTGTAATATTCACCGGCGACACGCCGCGCCTCTTCGCCCGCCGCAGTCTGCGCTTCAAGTTCCGGCCGCGCGGCAAAACCGCCCAGCGAATCCGCCAGCGTGCGCGCATAGCCGGTATTGCGCACAGCAACCGCCCGCCGCTCCGCATCATAACTTTGCAGCAGGCGCGCGCCGCCTTCTCCGCGCACCAGCGCCGCAAGCTTCCAGCCCAGATTGACTGCGTCCTCGATCGCCGTGTTGTAACCCATGCCGCCCGCAGGCGTGAACAAATGCGCAGCATCGCCGCCAATCACAACGCGTCCCTGCTGCATCTTTTCCGCAACAAGCGTATAGCCCGCCGTCCATGAAACGCGCGACATGATCTCAATGGGCAACTCACGGCCCCAGCCGGTATAGACCTGACGCCTGGCCTCCGCCTCATCAATCAGTTCTTCATTCTGTCCTTCGCGCAACTGGAAGTGATAGGAAAATTCCTGCTTGCCATCGACAGCGGTCATGAATGCGCGTTGCTCATGATTGACCATCACATTCATCCATGCCGGCGCATTCGGCATGCTGGCGTAATAATCCGGGCAGCGCAGATAGATCGCATACATGCGCCCGCCCATGAATTCGCGCTGGCGGCCCGCTTCACCCGTCAATGCGATGCCAAGTTCCCGGCGCACGAAAGAGCGCGCGCCATCTGCGCCAACAAGATATTTCGTGCGAACAGTTGAACGCACGCCGCCTGCCGCAAGCTCCAGCTCACAATCAACATGTGAACCGTGATCGGCGAAGGAGACGAGACGTGTGGTGAAATGAATCGAATTCGACGCATATTTGCGCGCATGTTTCAGCAGCACTTGCTCAACATATTTCTGCGACACGCGATGCGGCAGTTCCGCCGCACTCCATGACCCGGAAAGGCCGCGAATGACCTGCTTGGCGTCGCGCGCGCGCGGCATGGCGAAACGCGCCAGCTCATATCCCGCCATGCGCGTGAAATAGGCGATATCGGGGGGATAATCATCGGGCATGCCAAGCGCGCGGATTTCATCGGCAAAACCGTGACGGCGGTAATGCTCCATCGAACGCGCCTGCGTCGCATTCGCTTGCGGATTGAACGCGGTCCCATCCTTGATGTCAGCCAGGACCACGCGGATGCCGCGCCGTCCCAGTTCATTGGCGAGCATCAATCCGCATGGGCCGCAGCCCGCAATTAGAACATCGGTTTCCGCAGGCAAGCTTGTGGAACATAAACTCATGGCAGAAAGGCTCACGGAAGAAAGGCTCACGGACAACCCGCCGCGCATGGCCGCCGCGTGACAGATCAGCGGGGAAGCGGCGCATCGTTAATCCAATCGCCCGCGCCCGTCAAAACAGGCGTCAATCCCACGGCCGCTGCGCGGCCCGGAAGGCGTCAACCACCGCAATCAAAGGCGCATTCGCATTGTCCTGCCCATGGGCGCACCAGCCCAGCACGATACCTGCTGCATGCGAGAAGCGATATTCCGCGCCGCTGGTTTCCATGAACGGGCGCAATTGCCCCACCACAGCGCGTGCCGTGACAAGATCATTGAAACTGCCCAATGCATCCTGCGCCCGCGCGGTCAGCGCGCCATAGGCGCTTATGCGTTTGCGGCTGCCCGCCAATGCGCCAAATCCTTCCAGCGCATAACGCAGCCGTTTGAAGCGGATGCGCAAGGCGTGTTTTTGTTCTGCAGACAAAGTGGCGGCAAGCTTGCCAAGCTTGCGGCATTTGCGGTCCGCATCTTTCAGCGCGCGAAGGGCAAATGTTTTTGCTGACTCATCGAACGTTTTGGCGGCTTCCCCGTCAAGCCCGTCCCGCCAGCCCTGCCGGGCAGCATACTCACGAAGCTCATGCACAAACTGCTGCGTCTGCGGCGCAGCCAATGCGGCATGCGCTGCGCCATATCCTTCCGCCCTGCGGCGTTCACAGGCGGCAAGAAACAATCGCATGCCTTCTTCTTCATGAAACACCAGCGCCGGTCCGGCAGCGACCATGCGCGTGAACACATCCAGATCGCGCGCAAGCCCAAATGCAGAACCCAAAGCTCCGGCCTGAATGCGGAATTCTTCAAACTCCGGCGCGGGAATCTTTTTGCCAAACAATCCGAAAAACACCCGCAGCCTTCGCAAGGCGACACGCATTTGATGCACGCTGTCAGGCGTATCATGGGCGAGAAAGACGGCGGCATTGGCTGTGTATTGGTCAAGACATTCATTGATGGCAGCTGCAACCAGATCGCTGGCGCTCGCCTGCGCTCCAACATTGAGCGGCGCGGCGCGGCGCACGTTGCGCGCAACATCCGCCAAGGCATTATCTGGCAAGGCATATGGCGCACCCGCAAGCTGCAGCGGACCATTGCGCGCAGCGCCAGCCTGCTCCTGCCGCTCTCGCTCTTTCTCTTTGTCCTGCTCTTTCACATCACTCATACGCAAACCTGCACAAAGCTGCTTTGCCCCTGGGACAGCCTGGCCAATGTCGCACGCAGAATGAAGAGGTCAAGCCGCGAGAGTGTCACAAAGCAGCCTTAACCTTGATTGCTGGCGCATCGCGCCATCAGCAGAGCGCAGCGGCATTGGATGTGACATATTAATGACGTTTGCATGACATTCGCCGCGACGGGCAGTATCTTGTCTTGCAAAAGCAACGCTTGCGCTATGTAACATGGCTTCTCGCCACCGCCCCTGTCCGGACATCAGACCTATGGCCCTGTTGACGCGCCGCCGCTTCTTTACAGTCTTTGGCGTTCCGGTTGCCGCGGGAGCCGGATTTCTGGCCCTGCGTCCCTCCGGCAATCCTTATTATAGCGGACCAAAAAGCGATCACTTCGACGGCGAGCGGTTTTTTGTTGAAGGCTTCAACAGCGACAAGTCACGTTCAGACCTGCTGAAATGGCGTATGGAAAGCAATCGCGCGCAATGGCCCGCAGACTATCCCTCGCCCTTCCGTGACAAACCTCCTGCCCGTGTTTCCGGCGCAGCCTTGCGCGTGAGCTATGTTGGCCACGCCAGCTTTCTGCTTCAAACCCATGACCTGAACATTTTGATCGATCCCGTCTGGTCGCAACGCGCGAGCCCGGTGCAATGGGCCGGACCTCCGCGCGTCAATCCACCAGGCATTGCATTCGAGGATCTGCCGCCCATTGATGTGGTTCTCGTCTCGCACAATCATTATGATCATCTCGATCTGGCAGCGCTGCGCCGCCTGGCGCAGAACCATCCCAAAGCGCGCGTCCTCACGCCGCTCGGCAATGATGCGATCATGCGCGATGATGTTCCCGCCAGCCGCGTGAGCGCCCATGATTGGAGCGAGCGCGTGGAAATCGCACCCGGCGCTGCCGTGCATTTTGAGCCCATCTATCACTGGTCTGCGCGCGGCCTGTTTGATCGCCGCATGGCGTTATGGTGCGCCTTTGTGATCGAAACGCCGTCTGGAAAAATCTATCACATCGCGGACACAGGTTTCGGTCCCGGCGAATTGTTTGCAAAAGCGCGCGCCAAACATGGCGATTTCCGCCTCGCGATCATTCCCATCGGCGCCTATGAGCCGCGCTGGTTCATGAAGGTCAATCACATCGATCCTGATGAGGCCGTGCGTGTTTTCCAGCTTTGCGGCGCGCAACATGCGCTCGCCCATCACTGGGGCACGTTCCAGCTCACAGATGAAGCCATTGACGATCCACCAAAGCGGCTGACGGCGGCGCTGGCCCGCGCGAACATTCCAGCGGAGCGCTTTCCCATCCTGCGTCCAGGCCAGGTGTGGCAACCCCCGTCCGCCTGATTTATTTTTTCAGGAAGACGTAGATATCAACCGACAGATTGGTGTCTTCCGCGCTCTTGGGCTCGGTCAGATATTCTTCAATGAAAGCGTCTTCGGCGAGCAGGCCTTTTTCATCGAGATAGGCGGTGATCGCCTCATAGGTCACCTCGATCTCCGCATAGGCGCCGCGATGTTCAAATTTCATCGCCTTGCCGCCGGGATTGCGCCCGAACGAAAATCCATCCCCTGCCTGTTTTGAACCCGGTTCCGCCGCCAGCGGCAACATGGCCTCGAAGGTGAAGCCGTTATCATCGCTTTCGATAAACATGGTCAGCGGCTTGCCGCCTTCGCCAATCTCCAGCCGCCGGGCCTCGGCGCGCAGCTTGCCAAAAGCGCCCGTGATCGCCTCAAAACCATCATCCCATTTTGATTTGCCGCGCAGGCTCAGCACTGGCCGCGCAGGCAGATCAACCTCGACAACCGTTTGTTCGGAAGAGGGGGTCTCGGTTCCCGCACCAGCCTGCGCATCGCCGCCCGGCGGGGTTTCCTGCCCGGGCTGCGCGGCCTGCGGTGTTGCGGGCGATGCCGCAGGCGGACTGGAAGTTGGACTGGAAGATGGACCGGAAGACGGGCCTGCAGGTGCGCCAGCGGGCGGCGCAGAAGGCGTTGCTGGCTGGGCCGCTGCGGCGCCGGCCAGCATCAACGGCACAATGAGCCCCAACGCCGGTTTCAGCACCAGTTCACGCCAGCGGAAAAGTCTCAGGCCATGCATGTCCGGCTCCCGCAAACAAATCACGTCTGCTCTTGAATCAGTATACCGCGCCGCCGCTGGAAACCGCCATGAAATTTCCGTTACGCGGCTGTATCGCACGCCCCGGCACAAACCGGGATCCTAGGTTTGGGCGCACAAGCAAAATGCCATATATAGCGGTCAGCCCGGACGGGAAGGCCGGGCCCTGTTGCAAAACCTCCCGGAAAGCCTGTCATGAGTTCGCTCGCCAACCGCCCGTTCTTCAAGATGAACGGTATCGGCAACAAGATCATCGTGCTGGACCTGCGCGGCAGCGGCCTTGCTGTCAGCCCGCAGGAGGCGCGCGCAATCGGCCGCGGCGAGGGACTGCACTACGACCAGCTCATGGTCATCCACGATCCGCGCCGCGCGGATACGCAAGCCCAGATTGAAATCTTCAACATCGACGGCTCCCTGGCAGGCGCTTGCGGCAACGGCACGCGCTGTGTCGCCTGGGTGATGATGGGCAACAGCGCCGTCGCGCCCGGCGCCCTGATGCTGGAAAGCGATGCCGGTCTGCTCGAATGCCGCCGCATCGGCGAATGGCGGTTTTCGGTTGATATGGGCGCGCCGCGCTTTGCCTGGAATGAAATCCCGCTGCGCGACACCATTGCTGACACCCGCGCTGTAACCCTGCCTGAACCGCCGCAAGGCGCGCAGCAGCTTGGACCCTTCGGCGCTGTCAGCATGGGAAATCCCCACGCTGTATTTTTTGTCAGCGATATTGCCGCCCATGATCTCGCCCGGCTCGGTCCGCTGATTGAGAATCACCCCATGTTTCCCCAGCGCGTGAATGTCTCGCTCGCGCAGGTAAAGTCACGCAGCGCCATTCAGCTGAAGGTATGGGAACGCGGCACGGGCCTGACGCAGGCCTGCGGTTCGGCAGCCTGCGCCACATTGGCCGCTGCCGTGCGCCGCGATCTGACAGACCGGCGCGCCACCATTCATTTGCCCGGCGGCGATCTTGATATCGAATGGCGTGAGAGCGATTTGCACGTCATCATGACCGGCGATGTCGAACTCGAATTCCAGGACCGCTTTGCAGCGGGGCTCTTTGCGGACGCGCGCGTATGAACTCGCGCGCACAAATTCCGCCAGCAGATACAGCGCAGAACATCGAAACCTTGTCTTTCGGTTGCCGTCTCAACATCATCGAGACGCAAGCCATGCATCAGGCGGCCGCCGCTGCCGGGCTTGAAGACATTGTCATCGTCAACACCTGCGCGGTCACGAGCGAAGCCGTGCGTCAGGCGCGCCAGGCCATCCGCCGGATCGCACGCGAAACACCGCAGCGGAAAATCATTGTCACCGGCTGCGCCGCACAGACTGATCCGCAATCCTTTGCAGACATGCCGGAAGTTTCGCGCATCATCGGCAATGATGCGAAAACGCAGGCGCAGACCTGGGCCAGCCTCGATTTTGCGGATGAACTTGCCCCGCGCACCCGCGTCAACAATATCATGGACCTGCCGCAGACCGCCCATCACTTTATCGCCAGCGGCGATCTCGGCACGCTCGCGGGCCACACGCGCGCCTTCGTTGAAGTGCAGAACGGTTGCGATCACCGCTGCACCTTTTGCATCATTCCCTTTGGCCGCGGGCCTTCCCGCTCTGCGCCCATGGGGGAAGTTGTCGGGCAAATCCGCCGCCTTGTTGCAAATGGCTACCGGGAAGCCGTGCTGACCGGCGTTGACATCACCTCATGGGGACATGATCTGCCCGGCCAGCCGCGTTTCGGCGCGCTTGTCAAATCCATCTTGCGTCACGTTCCCGAACTGCAGCGGCTGCGGATTTCTTCGATTGATTGCATCGAAGCAGATCAGGATTTGCTCGACGCCATCGCCCATGAACCGCGCCTGATGCCGCATTTGCATCTTTCGCTGCAATCAGGCAATGACATGATCCTCAAGCGCATGAAGCGCCGTCACGCCCGCCGTGAAGCCATCGCCTTTTGCCGGCAGGTGCGCGCCCTGCGGCCTGACATGGTCTTCGGCGCAGATATCATCGCCGGCTTTCCCACTGAAGACGAAGCGATGTTTGCCCATTCGCTCGACCTGGTTGAGGAATGCGGACTGACATTCCTGCATGTCTTTCCCTATTCGCCGCGCAAGGGCACACCGGCTGCGCGCATGCCGCAACTTGACAAAGCCATCATCAGGGAGCGCGCGCGCCGCCTGCGCGAAAGGGGCGATGTTGCGCTCGCCGCGCATCTGCAGGCGCAGCAAGGCAAAACCCTTCGCCTGCTGGCGGAAGCCGGCGGCATCGCGCGCGCTGAAGATTTCACCCCTGTGCGCATCGCGAACATGCCGCGCGGGATGCTCTTCGATGCACGCATAACAGGCGCAACGGCAAAGGCCTTGCTCGGTCAGCCCGCAGGGTGCGATATGATCGCATCATGATGCAGTTGTGGATTTACACGCCGCTCGAATTTCTTCTTGCAGCCCTGATTGTCGCAGCCGGTGGAATCGTGCGCGGTTTTACCGGATTCGGTTCCGGCCTCGTGATGGCGCCGCTGCTCGCGATCCTGTGGGGTCCGGTTGAAGCCATCGCCATCATGACACTGCTCGGCATCGCGGCAAGCGTGCAAATCCTGCCACGCGCCATTCCAATGGCAAACTGGAAAGAAGTTGCCCCGATGATGATCGCCTCCATGATCGGCGCGCCATTGGGCACGGCCATGCTGGTCTCGCTTGATCCAGCGACCGTCAAGCGCATCATCGCCGGTTTCGTGCTGCTGGCGACACTGATCACCATGGCGGGCTGGCAATATCGCGGCCCGCGCGGAACCTTCCCGGCCTCCATTTCTGGCGCGCTGACAGGCGTCATCAATGGCGTTGCCGGCGTTGGCGGGCCTGCGACCGTGCTTTACCTGATGTCCTTGCCCGACAGGGCGGAGATCCATCGCGCCAATATTGTCTGCGCCATGGGCGTTGCAACCATCATGGTCGGCGTTTCGCTGTTTTTCGCCAGCGCGCTGACCCCCCGGGTCTGGACGCACACAGCGGTGTTTCTCATACCCTCAATCATTTCCGTCTGGTTTGGCGTCTGGCTGTTCGACAAATTGCCCGCGCGCCTGTTCAAATGGATTGTGCTGTGGTTCCTGCTCTTCGTCAGTAGCGCAATCATGCTGGCTTAACCTTGCAGCGTGCCGCACTGCTGCAGCGCCTTTCTTTCCGCCCGCCGCTGCGCTAACATGTTTGAGCACACCGTGATTCCCGGACGCAGGCGGAACAAGAGAGAGCGAAATGATGAAATCCATCGTGCTGGCCGCAGCCATTTCATTTGCAGGTTTCCTTGCAGGGTCACTTGCACCCACCGCCGCCTGGGCGCAGTCCTGCGAAGTGCAGGCTGTTGAGCGCAAACTCGCGGGCGCTGCAAAAACCAGCTTCATGAAAAAATGCGAAGCAGGCCGCGGCGTTGAAGCC